>Ga0207674_10001254_pt1 | contig 33164 bp, 30 predicted proteins | sample KBSCornC72_FD_184303 | JGI IMG/M metagenome (GOLD analysis project Ga0207674, IMG submission 184303) | Corn rhizosphere microbial communities from Kellogg Biological Station, Michigan, USA - KBS Corn C7-2 (SPAdes) (version 2) | ecosystem: Host-associated > Plants > Roots > Rhizosphere > Soil ...
GGGCTGCGGACGGGTTGCAAGGTCGCGGTGGTCGATGAGACGGGGAAGTTTCTGGCGAATGATGTGCTCTATCTGCATACGTCGAAGAATGCTGCCGACGGCGCGGCCAAGGTGCTGGAGAAGCTGCTGGTGGAGCACAACGTGCGCGCGATTGCGATTGGCAATGGGACGGCTTCGCGGGAGACGGACGCGTTTGTGCGGGATTTTCTGCGGGAGCGGCGGCTGGACAATATCTTCTCGGTGACGGTGAGTGAGTCGGGGGCGAGCATCTATTCGGCATCGGATATTGCGCGGCAGGAGTTTCCGGATCTCGACCTGACGGTGCGGGGGGCGATCTCGATTGCGCGGCGGTTGCAGGATCCGTTGTCGGAGCTGGTGAAGGTCGATCCGAAGTCGATTGGGGTAGGGCAGTATCAGCATGATGTGGACCAGCGGCAGTTGCAGCAGTCGCTGGAGACGGTGATTGAGACGTGCGTGAACCGCGTGGGCGTGGACCTGAATACCTCTTCGTGGACGCTGCTGCGGTATGTCTCGGGGATTACGGAGCGGACGGCGCTGAATATCGTCAGCTACCGGAATGAGCATGGGCAGTTTCGCTCGCGGGCGGAGTTGAATAAAGTCACGGGGATTGGGGCGAAGACGTTTGAACAGGCGGCCGGGTTTCTACGGATTCGGAATGGAGAGAATCCGCTGGACATGACGGCGGTGCATCCGGAGTCGTATGGGGTGGTCGAGGAAATTGCGCGGTCGCTGAATGCGCCGGTAGGCGAGTTGATTCGCAGGCCGGAGTTGCTGGCGAAGGTGGATGCCAAGCAGCTTTCGGCGGGGACTTATACGCTGAAGGACATTCTGGAGGAGCTGCGGAAGCCGGGACGCGATCCGAGGGACAAGTTTGTTGCGCCGAGCTTCAATGAAACGGTGAGGGAGTTTGCCGATGTGCAGCCGGAGATGGTGCTGGAGGGCGTGGTGACGAATGTGACGAAGTTTGGCGCGTTCGTCGATATCGGCGTGCATCAGGATGGTCTGGTGCATATCAGCGAGCTGTCGAACCGGTTCATCAAAGATCCGAGCGAGGCGGTGAAGGCAGGGCAGATTGTAAAGGTGAAGGTGCTGAGCGCGGATGCGAAGTCGAAGCGGATTGCGCTGTCAATGAAGGCTCTGATGGGACCGGCACAGCGGGTGCAGAGAGAGATTGCGAAGAAGCCGGAGATTTCGATGAGCGACAAGCTGAATCTGCTGGCTACGAAGTGGAAGGTTTCGTAGGAGTATCCGGCTGGGGACCGGTCAGAACCGATTTTCACCGGGGTCCATTGACAGGGACGGGAAATGGGATATCCTTTGCACCATAAGTGGTGCAAGGTTGAGGCAGCCGAGCAACCGGTTGGGCCACGAATGTAAATCGATGGCGCAGTAAAGGGGCGAGTATGACAGCGGAGTTGAATCTACTGGATGTCTGGATACCGGAGCAGATGGAGCCGGGAACGTTGTTCGTGCTGGAACAGGCGGGGGACCTGGGCAAGGCAGAGAACCCGTTCTGGGCGGTGCTGGCGTGTCCTTCGTGCGGTGCGCTGGGGCTGATTACGCGGCAGCAGTGCGTTGGCTTGGAATCGATGATCTGCGGCTCGGACGATTGTTCGGCTGAGTATTTTCTTGAGGCCGGGCAGATTCGCTATCGCGCTGCCAACTGAGGAATTGCCCAAGGGCAGCAAAAATACAGGGGTCTCTCCACTGCGCTTCGCTTCGGTCGAGATGACGTATATTTAGTCTCGCTTCGGTCGAGATGACGTCTTTTAGATTCCTTATGCAGGCTCTAAGAGGCCATTACTCGTGGCGCAGTGCGACGACGGGGTCCATGCGCGAGGCGCGAATCGCGGGCAGCAGGCCGGAGACGATGCCGACTACGGCCAGGATGCCGAATGAGATCAGGGCAACGGTCGGCGAGGCGCGCAGGATGATGTCGCCCTCGTGATTGGCGGTCTTGTAGATGTCGGAGTAGAGCGGCATGGGTGGGATCAGGTAAGCGACTGCGACGGCGATCACCATGCCGAGGATGCCGGCGATGAAGGTAAGGGTGAGGCTCTCCAGCAGGAATTGAGAGAGGATGTCGCGCCGCCGTGCGCCGAGCGCCTTAAGCAGGCCGATCTCGCGGGTTCGCTCGGTAACGGAGACGAGCATGATGTTCATGACGCCGACGCCGCCGACACCCAGCGTCATGGCGCCGATGATTCCCAGCAGCAATTCGAGCGCGGTGCTGAACTGCATGATTTCAGCCGAGTCGGCGACCGTGTCCCAGACTCCGAGGGCCTTGTCGTCCTTGGGGTCGAAGTGGTGGCGCTGCCCGAGCACGGCGCGGACGGCCTGAATCGCCTTGAGGTGCATGTCGCCCGAGATGGGCTGGAAGACAATGCTGCCGGGATCGCGCTGATTGCGGAGAAGGCGCATCATGCCGAAGGGGATAAAGGCGTTCTCGTTGTCGGGGCCGTTGTTGGAGGAGTCCTGAATCTTGTTTTGCAGGACGCCGATGACCTGGAAGACGTGGCCTTCGATGTTCACCGATTCGCCCACGGGAGGGTATCCGTTGAAGAGCTTCCGGGCGGCGTGCTCGCCGAAGATGACGACCTGGCGATGGTCGGTGAAGTCCGCCGGCTCGAAGTAGCGGCCCTCGGCAACATTGAGCCGGCGCATGCCGCCATAGGGGTATTCGATGGCCTTGCTCTGAATATTGACGACCTTGGCTCCGTATTTGAAGCTGAAGGCGTCGTCGCTCTCGGAGCTGACAGCCTTGAGGAAGGGAACCGTATCGCGGACGGCTTCGGTGTCGCCGTCGCGGAATTTGATGCGCTGTCCGGCGCGCTCGCCGCCCGCCTGCATGCTGGTCTGGCCGCCCCATACCATGATGACGTTGTCGCCCAGGCCGAGGAATCCGTTCATGATTTCGCGTCCGAGGCTGCGCCCGTAGCTCAACAGCAGGACCACCGTGACCAGTCCCCAGACGATGCCCAGCATGGTGAGGCTAGAGCGCAGGCGGTTGCGCAAGAGCGAATCGATGCTTTGACGAATGATCTCCTTAAGGTTCATGGCTATTCCGTCCGCAGGCATTCGATAGGGCTAAGATTGGCGGCGCGCAGTGCCGGATAGGTTCCGGCGAAGAGCGTAATGACGGTGAGCGTCGCCAGCGAGGAGATGATCGCAATCGGAGAGATGACCGGGTGCGGCACGAAGTCGGGAAGGGTGATCAGCCGCATCAGCAGGCAGACGCCTACACCGACGATCAGTCCGGTAGCGCCGCTGACGATGGTGATGATCGCTGACTCGACGAGAAACTGGCGTCGGATGTCGACAGCGGTCGCGCCCAGCGCCTTGCGAACTCCAATCTCCACAGTTCGTTCGGTTACGGCGACCAGCATGATGTTCATGACGCCGATTCCGCCCAGAGCCAGCGTAAGCAGAGCGACCGCGCCGAAGAAGAAGGTCATGACCGAGAAGATGCGGTCGGTGAATTTGGCCCCTTGCAACGTGTCCCATACCCACAGGGCTTCCTTGTCTTCGGGGTCGTAGTGGTGGCGCACGGCGATGATGCGCTTCACCTCGTCGAGCGCCTGCTCGTGGAGTTTGGCGGAGACCGGCTGGACGACAATATTGTTGACGAAGCCGCGCTCGATGCCGGGATCGGTTGGCGGAAAATCGCGGGCCATGGCCGAGTAAGGCGCGAAGAGCTGGGTGTTGTCCGGGCCGCTGCCATAGCTGCCGTTCTGCTTCTTTTTGGCGAGCACCCCGATGACGGTGTACTCGTACCCAGCCACCATCATCTTTTGCCCGATGACGCGCTGCCCGGGGAAGAGCTGCCGGTTGGCGTCCGCGCCCAGCAGGATGACGCGGCGGCCATTGGCTTCGTCCTCCTGGTTCATCAGGCGCCCCTGCTCCACCGTGAGCGAGCGAAAACGCTGGTAGTCCGGCCAGACGCCGCGGACCGGGCGCGAGGCGGCGTTCCACTGGCTGACCTCGGAGACGGTGCGCCGAATCTCGGGGCTGACGGTCTTGACCAGAGGTGCCTGGTCGCGGATGGCGATGGCGTCGTCCACCGTGAGGCGGATGTCGCGGCCCGCCGCGTAACCGCCGGCCTGCATGCCGGTCTTGCCGCCAAAGATGATGGCAATGTCGGTACCGATGCTGCGCATGTGCTGTTTCTGATCCACATTGAAGCCGATACCGAGGCCGACGAGCAGGATCACCGAGGTGATGCCCCAGACGATTCCGAACATAGTGAGAAAGCTGCGCAGCTTGTTCTCCCATAGCGCGGACAGCGTTTGCTTGAAGATCTCTCGTATAGGCATAGGGTTATCGTCGCGCGAAAAAGAGTGGCCCTCGTCTCATCTACATACGCAGCGTTGCCTGCATTAGTTCCTGAAAACTGTGGAATCCGGAACGATGCATTAAGATGAGGGAACGAGTCTACTCGCGAAGCGCCCGGATGGTGAAATCGGCAGACACAGCGGACTTAAAATCCGCAGACCTTAACCGGTCGTGGGGGTTCAAGTCCCCCTCCGGGCACCAGAAAATAAATGATTTACATCATTTTTAGCCATCCTGAGTAAACTGCCTTTTTGCTTGGTGGCACTGGTAGTGGCCGGAACATATGACAATATCTTCCAGGACTATGCAATTCTTAAAATTCTGTTAAATATTGATCTATATAGACATAAGCAACACCTTGCAACGTTATGCGAGTGCATGCTGAAGGTCTAAAAATAGACTTAAAAGCCGCTGCAGTCCGCTTCGCTGCCCAAATAAAAAGCCCCGGGAGTTCCGGGGCCTTTTAAAGCTCTTTCTTGCTGCAGAATTACCCCTTCTTGAGCGGCTGCAGGCTCTTTGCTACATCGAGCAGGTCCTGCCCAACGGTTCTCGTCTTCGCGATAGCATCGGCAATGGGAATGTCCGAGATCTGGGTTCCGCGCAGTACGACCAGGCGGCCGAACTTGCCTGCATGGACCAAGTCGATCGCGGCCACGCCATAACGCGTCGCCAGCATCCGGTCATAGGCCGTTGGCGTGCCGCCGCGCTGCGTATGACCCAGGTTTACGCTGCGAGTCTCGTAGCCGGTACGCTTCTCGATCTCCTCGGCGAGCGCCTGACCAATACCGCTCAGGCGCGGATGGCCGAACGAGTCCAGCGATGCATCGTGGGTTGCCACGGTCCCCTCGGGGAACTTCGCGCCCTCCGCTACCACCACGATGGCAAACTTCTTTCCGTGCTCATAGCGATACTTGATCAACCGGCAGGCCTCATCGATGTCGATCGGAACCTCTGGCACCAGAACAACATCGGCGCCGCCGGCAATCCCGGAGGTAATCGCGATCCAGCCCGCATCGCGTCCCATGACCTCGCAGACGAGCACGCGGTTGTGCGACTCCGCAGTCGAGTGCAACCGGTCTACCGCCTCGGTGGCGATCATGACCGCCGTATCAAAGCCGAAGCAGGCATCAGTCCCGCTCAGGTCGTTGTCGATCGTCTTGGGAACGCCAACGCACTTTACCCCACGCTCACTCAGCGCCAGGCTCACGGACTGTGTATCGTCGCCGCCCAGAGCAATCAGGGCGTCCAGCTTGTTCCGATTGATGGTCTCAAAGCACTTCTCAAAGCCGCCTTCCACCTTCTTCACATTCGTCCGCGAAGACCGAAGGATGGTTCCACCCTTTTGCAGAATGCCGGAGGTCGTCTCGAGCGTCAGCGGCATCGTCACATCTTCGATGACCCCTCGCCACCCCTCCATAAATCCAATAAATTCATCACCGTGGTGAAGAATCCCCTTACGCACCGCTGCACGAATCACGGCGTTCAATCCGGGACAATCTCCACCGCCAGTCAACATTCCAATCCGCATCAACTATTCTCCTTTTTTAGTTGGCCCACAGCAGAATCATACGCTCCAGCAGGCGCAAATGAGCATACTTCAACAGCGAAAACCGGTATGAAATGGAGGCCTATTCGAGTATCTACGGCTTTCATGGACTTAGCAGCCGCTGGATAAATCAGGCAGAGGGACGCGGACAACCTGCGGATAATAAATCCTGCGATTGGTGACCAGAGAGGGAACGTCCATCGTGTTGCAAACATAGGTAAAGAGCAACTGGCCTTTCTGCCGAACTCCAGATGCTCCTTGCCGGCTTAGCAGAAGGTGTTCTTGTCGCGAGAGGGGCCGGGCCGCATCTCGGGGATAGGGTAGATTATCTGTCCCTCGGTCCATGGGCCGGTAAGATCGGGTGCCCTGCGCAGGATCACCTTGTCGGAGAAGCCGCTGGGCTCGAGCATCACAGCAAGCCATTGCTTCAGCGCCGGGTGATACCAGATGGAGAGTTCGCTCGATCCAGTCTTCATCACCTCTTTAGCGTGGGCACGGTTGAAGCCGTGCTTCCAGGTTCCATCATTGGAATTCTGCTGGCGGACTTTTCGAATTTCTTCATTGCATCGCTCCATCTCGGCGCGGGGGAGTGGCGATGGAAGTTTGGCGTCTCTGCCGTTCCCGCAGCGCTCTTTCTGTTGATGCTCTCTGGAATTCCCCACAGCCCGCCCTGGCTGGTCACACAAGGCAGAATCGAGGAGGCGCGGGAGACCCTCACAACCATTGGCACACCTGAGCCGGAGCAGGAGATGGAGGCAATCGTTGCCTCGATTCACCTGGATACCAGCAGCCGCAAGGAGCCGCTCTTCAAACGAAAGTACCGCGTGGATCGCTTTATGACCGGCCTGCGGCCTGTGGCTCTCTCATAGCCGCACCTCTACAATTCACTAAATAAATTAACAGTCAAGACAATAGAGGAATATTTGTGATACAACTTTCGTGTTATTTAGACGAGTCGATTTCCTCGCTCTACATGCTTCGGTTGAAACCGCTGGAGTCCTTCTTTCTGCTCGATTGGGTCAGGGATCTCAATTCTTCTTATTATGAATGGACTTAGGACATGGCACCCGCTTCCGGCGTAACTGCTATCGTTGCCACCTATAATCGCAGCGCATTTCTGAAGGAGGCGCTCGCGAGCCTCCTCGCGCAAACCATGCCTCCAGACGAGATCATCGTTGTGGATGATGGATCGACGGACGACACAGCCGAGGTCGTTGCCGGAATCTCTTCCTCAATCGTCTACCTTCGACAAGCCAACAGGGGTAAGTCCGCGGCCCTCAATCTGGCGCTGAAACATGTTTCGAATGAGCTGATCTATATACTCGACGACGATGATATTGCGATGGAAGATTGCATCGAGCGACTCATGGCAGGCTTGGAATGTAGTCCGGAGCGCGAGTTCTCCTATGGCGGTCATAACGCCTTTCGAGTATCGGCCTCGGGGAATGTCCTGATCGAGCCGCGAGATCCTCACCCGCCCGACGACGACATGCTCTCCCTTACATTGATGCAGCGTTGCCTGATCTTTCAATCGAATATGCTGGTTCGAAAAAAGTGCTATGACCAGGTGGGAGCCTTCAACGAAGAGTTCATTCGAACTCAGGACTACGAAATGTTACTTCGCCTGGTGCGGAGGTTCCAAGGGAAACGGATTGATGGTCTCGTATTTAGCCAGCGGCAACATGCGGGAATACGCGGATCCTCGACTCTGCGGATCAGGGTGCAGGACAACGAAGCAGTTTGGCATCGATTCAACCAACGGATCTTCAAATCTATTTATTCGATGTATGCTCTCGAAGAGTTTTTGCCAGGCACTCGCGAGTTAGCCAATGAGAACGACCACATTGCCGCATTGCTTCAACGATGTGTCATCGTGGGGCGAAGAGAGCTCTGGGATCTGGCGGCACAAGACATGCGCATGGTAGAGATTGTCGCCCGGAGAGCACAGATTCATCATCTTAGCCCTGAGCAATCAACCATCCTGCACGGTATGTTTGGGGCGCCGACCAATGCCATCTGGAACTTCGCCAACGCTCTGGAATTTCGCGCTGCAATGCAGGAGATCTCACACCCTGTCCTGTCGAAACAGATTCACGCGGCGCTGGGCGCTCCGCTGAGGAAGCACATGCTTTACTCCATGAAACACAAGGAGGTCAAGAGCGTTATCTATCTTCTGGCCTGCCTCATCTACTTCTCCCCTTCAGGCGGAACGTTAGCCCACCACTTCGGCGATTTCGCCTTGAAACTCGTTAATCTGAAACATGCGGCTAAGGTTCCGACAGAGTCCATTCCCTCCATATAGAAAGAAAGAGCGAGTTACCGGAAAAAATGCGCCACGGACGAACCTCTTTCAACAAGCCAAAGCGCCCCCACCGATAGGTTTCTACTGCAGGAAAAGGGCATAACCTTCCCACAATCGATTAGTATCCGGATTCTGGTTTTATTTTTATAATCTCTCAAGCGCCTGACGCACTAGGATGCGCGTCATTTTGTGGTGCCCGGAACCCCCACGACCGGTTAAGGTCTGCGGATTTATATTCCGATTGTTTGAGGGAATGGGACTCCCGGCTATAATGAGTCATCCAAGCGGGAGTAGCTCAATGGTAGAGTAGCGGCTTCCCAAGCCGTTGGTTGCGGGTTCGATCCCCGTCTCCCGCTCCAGAATTCTTGCAGGGTTCTTCAGTTCTTAAAATCAAAAATGGCCCTCCTTTAAAGGAGGGCCATTCGATTGAACGGGTACTGGCGATGCGTTAAGGCTTTGCGGCGGCGAGGGTCGTCTTTTGTGAAGCCGCCAGATGATCTTCCAGCGCCTGGGCAGCCGGCAGATAGCCGATCGCCTTGGCGATCTGAGGATCCCATTCGGCGCGAACCTTCAGCCCTTCCAGTTGTCCGAACTGCGATGTGAATAGCTCGCTCTTGATGCTCTCCTTCACCCAATCCAACGCTCCGGCAATGTCGGTATCTGTGTAGTCGATCTGTTGCGACTTCAGGAAGCTCTTGAAGTTCTGGAGGACTGCGTCATCGACCACAAAATCCCTGCTGACTGTGTGGGTGGCGAGATAGTTCTTGCTGAAGTTGAAGAAGGCGTAGTTGCGGAGCAGGTTGCTCTGGAAGGGGGTCGCCTTCAACTCCGGAATCTTCTCGTCCGGCGTGATGCCGCCGCCGCCGTAGACGGTGCGGCCGGAGTCGGTGAGCTTGACTTCGAGGTTGCTTTTGTCCGCCTTGAGCGCGTCGTCGCGGACGTAGTAGTAGTCATAGAGCGAGACGCCGTTGTAGTTGCGCTGGATCAGGCGACCGGACGGCGTGTAGTAATGATAGGTGGTCAGCGCGAGGCCGGTATTCTCGCTGAGCTGGAAGACGGTCTGGACGAGTCCCTTGCCGAAGGTGGTCTCACCGACGATCAGGGCGCGGTCGTGGTCCTGCAACGCGCCGGAGACAATCTCAGCCGCAGAGGCGGTATTGCGGTTGACGAGGACGACGATGGGATACTTCTTGCCCTCTTCGCCGTGCGCGACACGATAGACCTGGTCGGGGAAGGCGCGGCCCTTCTGCGAGACGACGATCTGTCCCTTTTCGAGGAACTTGTCGGCCATGTTGACGGCTTCGTTCAGCAGACCGCCGGGATTGCTGCGCAGGTCGATGACGAGGCCGTTGATGTCGCCGAATTTATCCAGCGCGTCGCCTACTTCGCGGCTGGTCGTCTCCATAAAGTTGGTGACGTGCATGTAGCCGATGCCGGGGCGAATCATAAAGGCCAGGTCGACCGAGGGGCGAGAGACCTCGTCGCGGATCAGGTCGAAGACCAGGGGCTTGGCCGAGCCCTCGCGATCCATTGTCACCGAGACGTGGGTTCCTCGCGGCCCCTTTAATAGGTTGGCGACGGCCAGTGAATCCAGCCCGTCGGTCGATTTATCGTCGACCTTCTTGATGACGTCGCCGGGGCGGATGCCTGCTTTATAGGCGGGAGTGCCCTCGAAGGGGGTCAGGACAACGATTTTCAGGCCGTTCTTCGCGGTGGCGTCCGGCTGCGGCTGAATGGACATGCCCACACCGTAGTATTTGCCGTGCTGGTCCTCGCGCATCTGGGCGAAGGCCTTGGGATCGTAGAAGTTAGAGTGAGGGTCGAGGGTATGCAGCATCCCCGGGATGGCGCCGTCGTAGATGGCTTTGTCCACCTTGTCGGAATCGAGGTGCTCCGCGTAGTTCTGCTCGACCATGGCGTAGACGTTGGTAAAGGAGTGGAGCGAGTCGCGGAGGGTTGATTCATCGCTGGCCGACTGGGCGGCAACCTTCTGGTTGATGAATGTGCCGAGCACGGCGCAGGTAGCCAGAAAAAGCGTGACGATGAAGAGTGCGCGACGGGTGCGGGGTGCCATTGGCTTGGGTAACCTCAAAAAAGGGGGAAACAGTGCTCAATTCCATGCACGGAGATGCATCGTATCGGCGCGCCCTCTTTGGACGGAGTATAGCATCGGCGGGTGAGCGGCGGCTTGCCGGGAAAGGACATTCGCTAGTTAGGTGCGGGGCAGTTAGAATGATGAACGGATACCGTCCTCTGTTTTGTCGAGTCAAAACAGGCAGGGAGGGAAGCCGTGGGCGATGGATTTGGATGTACTTGCGGTGGGCAGATTCGAGCCGCAGAATGCTGATAATTGAAGATACGAGTGACGATGACTTTTAGAATTTCGCAATTTGCGATGATGTTCGGGTTGGGCTTGCTGACATTGCAGGGAGCGGCCCAGGCGCCGCGGTATCAAAGCCCCCTAGATGTTCAGGCGCCGGAGCCGCAACTGACGCTCCCCTCTCCCGCTCCGATTACGCCGAACGGCACCGTGGTAGAGGATGTGATCGCTCGCGTGAACGATCAGATTATCAACCGGAGCGACCTCGAACGGGGAATCCAGGATCTGGCCCGCGAGGACCAGCAGAACCATGCCACGCCTGAAGAGGCTGCAGAGCGGCGGAAGAACCTGCTGCGCGACATGATCGACAAGCAGCTCCTGCTGTCCAAGGGCAAGGAATTGGGGCTGAACGCCGATGCCGAGGTCATTCGTCGGTTGGACGAGATTCGGAAGCAGAACCATCTGGATTCCATGGAGGCCCTCGAAAAGGCAGCGGCGCAGCAGGGTGTCTCCTTCGAGGACTTCAAGGCGAATATTCGCGACAGCATCATCACCCAGCAGGTTGTGCGCGACGAGGTGGGACGCCGTCTACAGATGACGCAGGGGCAGGAGCAGGCTTACTATGAGGCTCACAAGCAGGATTTCGCCCAGCCGGAGCAGGTAAGGCTGAGCGAGATTCTGATTCCCACGGCGACCGATGCAAATGAGGAAGCCATTGCGCAGGCCAAGTCAAAAGCCGAGGATGTGGACGCCAAGATTAAGGCGGGCGGCAAGTTCGACGATCTGGCCAAGCAGTATTCCGGCGGCCCGACAGCGGCCCAGGGCGGAGATCTGGGTACGTTCAAACGGGGCGCGCTAGCCAAGGTTCTCGAAGATCAGACATTCAGCCTTCAACCCGGAGGAGTCACCGCGCCGATCCAGACGCGCCAGGGTTTCGTCATCCTCAAGGTGACAGAGCACCAGGCCGCGGGCACACCGCCGCTCAAGGATATTGAGCCGCAGGTACAGGAAGCGATGTACATGCAGCAGTTGCAGCCTGCGCTGCGCGCTTACCTGACCAAGCTGCGCGAAGAGGCGTACATCGACATTGCAACGGGATTCGTGGACTCTGGAGCCAGCCCGAACGAGACCAAGCCGGTGTTCTCGGCGTATGCTCCCCCAGCCCCAAAGAAGAAGAAAGTCCAGCAGAAGGAGCGGTTTATTCATTCCGGCGGACGTCTTGCCGCGGCAACCAAGGCTCCGGCTACTGCGGAGGCCACCCCGGGGGCCACGGTTGCGACTGCGAGCAATAGCAAGAAGAGATCCAAGCCCAGGAAAATCAAGCGCGAAAAGGTTCGTTTCGGCCAGGCTCCGCGCCAGGCTCTGCCGCCGGGACCGCAGGAGACCGCAGTGGGCGGCGATGTTGGAGCCGGAGCTTCGTCGGCCAGCGAGATTCCGGGTGGCTCGACCGCTCCCGGAGCGGCGATGACGTCGATCGGGGATGAGGAGAATGCGCAGAGCTCCGATGTGAATCCGCTGACGCCGGTCGAGCCTAAGGCCAAGAAGACACGCTTCGCGGAGCGCGAGAACATCGTGATCGCCGAGAAGAAGGAAGCCAAGGCGAGAAAGGTGAAGGAGAAGGCTGCGGCCACTCCGGAGGCGATGTCCGCCGAGGAGAAGGCCACCCAGAAGGCTCAGGCGGCTCCGATGGGCTTGAATGGGGATACGGCAAAGAAGAAGAAAAAGGTGAAGGTCAAGGGAGCTCCGAAGGAGCGACTCCAGGATCGCCCCAGCACGCCGGAGGCTCCTCCGCCCGCGCCTGCGCCTACGGTTAGCCCATCGCTTGGCCAAGGTCCGTTGGGGCCCGTTGCGCCACCTCCGCCGACCACCCCGGCACCAGCAGCGCCGACAACTCCTCCGAGCAATTAACTGCGGCAGAAAAGTAACGGTCTACAACGACGCGAGGGCTTCGGCTCTCGCGTCGCTATTTGGGCAAGGGATTCTTCGCCCCGGCGGGGTATTCTGATGGGCATGAAAGACTTTTTTATTGCCGATGCCGCGAGATTCGATAACACGACGGTGACGTCGTATTTTGCACTGTCCTCATTGTCGGTGCGGGAGAAGAAACAGGGTGGCCAGTATCTCGCCCTTACGCTGACAGACAAGACCGGCGCGATGGAAGCGCGTATGTGGGATGAGGTTGCCGATGCGCTGGCCAGCTGCTCCGAGGGCTGCTATGTGAAGGTACAGGGTCAGATCAGCAAGTACCAGGGCAAGTTCCAGATCACCCTGCAAAAGATGCGCAACGCGGCGGAGAGCGAGATCGATCCTGCCGACTATCTGCCCGCGACACGCTTCGACGTGGACGAGATGTGGGCCGAGCTTCGCGGCTATGTCTCGCAGTTCACGAACCTGGATCTCAAGCGGCTTGTCTTTTCCTTTCTGGACGATGAGGCCATTGCAGCGGCCTACCGAGCCGCGCCAGCGGCGAAGCGGTTGCACCATGCCTGGCTTGGCGGGTTGCTGGAGCATGTGGTCACCCTGGTGCGGGTATGCCTGGCGACAGCCCCGTTCTACCCCGAAGTTGACCCCGACCTGCTGGTAACCGGCGCCATTCTGCATGACATCGGCAAGACACGCGAACTGCACTGGAAAAACAGCTTTGGCTACACCCTCGAAGGCCAGATGATCGGCCATATCAGCATCGCGCAGGGAATGCTGATCGAGAAGGTAAGGGAACTGGAGCCTTTTCCCGACAAGCTGCGCCTGCTGGTGGAGCACATGATTCTCGCTCACCACGGCAAGTACGAGTTTGGCTCGCCCAAGCTGCCTATGACTCCCGAAGCACTGCTGCTGAATGTGCTCGACGACCTCGAAGCCAAGATGCAGGTGATGCGCCATGAGTTCGCCGCCGCCGCTGCCAGTGGAAAAGGCAGTGCTGAGATGACAGATTGGGTGCGCAGTATGGAGCGGCCCCTGTTCGACTCGCGAAGCTATCTAAAGGATTGAGCGCAGGGGAAAAATGGAGCTTCGCCGGGGGTTGCTCGCGGACATCGGATTAAATCCGGGCGGCATCAGAAACAATCAGGCCATTGAAAATCGATCATTCGGGAGAGATCATGCCGACGATCACCAAAGCTGATGCGCTTTCTCACAAACTCCATGAAGGATTGACCCACGAACTGGAGGCCTATCACGGCCCGTCGTTTGAGTTGCGGCTCTGGGACCATACCGGCTCCCACTACGGTTCGGGGACGTCTCGTTTTGTCATTACGGTCAAATCGCTGGAGGTGCTCAAGGCGATTCTGTGGGACCCTAATGAGATCTCTCTGGGGGATGCCTTTGTCAAAGGCGATCTGGAGGTAGATGGCGATATCTTTGCGATGTTCCAGTTCGCGGACTTCGTCTTCAGTAACGCCCATGGGGTCGAAGGCCCCTCCTATGCCCGTCGCCTCGCCATCTCCGCCACGAAGGTCCTTCGGCATCTGGAGTACGCGATCAACGAGATGTTCGTCCACAGCCTGCGCCGGGACAGGTGCGCCATCTCGTTTCATTACGACAAGCCGCCCGAGTTCTTTGCCCCCTGGCTCGGCCCGTCGATGGTGTACTCCTGCGCCTACTTCCGCCGCAACTCTGACAGCCTCGAAGAGGCACAGCGAAACAAGCTCGATCTGATCTGCAGGAAGCTGCGCCTCCAGCCCGGTGAGCAGTTGCTGGATATCGGTTGCGGCTGGGGAAGCCTTATTCTTCACGCGGCGAAGTTCTATGGCGTTCATGCCACCGGGGTCACCCTGAGCGAGCGGCAGTTTGCCTTCGCCCGGCAGCGCATCGCCCAGGCCGGACTCGAGGCGGAGTGCGAGGTCAGGTTGTGCGACTACCGGCAAATCTCCGACGAGACGCCGTCTTTCGACAAGATTGCGAGCGTCGGCATGTTCGAGCACGTCGGCAGGCAGAATCTGGGCACTTACTTTGACACCGTCAAAAGACTGTTAAGGCCCGGCGGAGCCTTTTTGAACCACGGGATCGTTTCGTCTCTCGACGAGGACAGGAAGCAGGGACCGTCCTTCATCCGAAAGTATGTCTTTCCCGACACCGCACTGGCCACGCTTCCGGTGGTCACCACCGAGGCGGAACAGGCCGGGTTTGAACTGCGTGATGTCGAATGCCTCCGCGAGCACTATGAGCGAACGCTGCACAACTGGGTCGACCGGTTGGAGCGCTGCAAGCGGGATCTGCTCAAGTATGTGGATCTGGAGACCTATCGCGTCTGGCGGCTTTATATGGCCGGGTCGGCAGAGTCCTTTCGGCGCGCGAAGATCAGCGTCTATCAGATTCTGCTCTCAGACAGGGAAGGCGGAGGCCATATGGGACCGCTCACGCGAGAGGATTGGCTGCTTGATCGACACGTCGACCTTGCCAAGGCAGGCTAAACTCTGGCTTGGACTCTGTACGGCAGGCAATGACGCTCTTTCGACACAGGCAATATCCGGTGGCAGGTAAAGTCCTAGCCTGGGACCAGCCATGTTCCGGTAGTGCTCAGAACAAGCAGCCCAAGACTCAGGACAACAACGATAGCAACCAAAAAGGCGATGACAACAATCATGAAATCGCCATCGACATGCGAGGGATGACTCGCGGCGGTGAGGTCTCCGAGTTCGTTTGAAGGGTTCATACCATTAGGATACAACTCGTTTGCCGGAAGGAAAAATTCCAGCAGACAAGTTTTAGCTATTCGTCGCGTCCCGGTCGCGACATCAAATCGCGGATTGCATCCTTGGGAGCTTTGTTGCGGTGGAGGATGGCGTCTACCTGCTCGGTGATGGGCATCTCGACGCCATAGCGCGCTGCCAGGCCGAGCGCGGCAGTCGTGCTCTGGACGCCTTCGGCAACCTTGCCGTTCAAGCCGGAGAGGATGTCGGGGAGGCGGCGTCCTTTGCCAAGCTCGATGCCAACCGAGCGGTTCCGCGAGAGATTGCCGGTACAGGTAAGGATCAGGTCGCCGACTCCGGAGAGTCCGGCAAGCGTCTGGCGGCGGCCTCCGCAGGCCACGGCGAGCCGTGTTATCTCGGCGATGCCTCGCGTGATCAGGGCGGCGGCGGAGTTATGCCCGAGGTTGAGCCCGTGGACGACCCCGGAGGAAAGGGCGATCACATTCTTCAGCGCGCCGCCTAATTCGACGCCGGGGACGTCGTCGTTGGTGTAAATGCGTAGAGAGGGCGAAGAGAATTCGTGCTGGATGGTCTGTGCCAGGGTGGGAATGCCGGCGGCGGCGACGATGGCCGTCGGGTAGCCCTGGGCGACTTCCTGAGCGAACGACGGTCCGCTGAGCACGGCGCACGGGTTGCCGGTCACCGAGGCGATCACCTGGGACATGCGCAGATAGCTGTTCTCTTCCAACCCCTTCGAGGCGCTAAGAACGATCTGGTCGCGGGTCAGAAGAGGGGCGATGTGGCTGATCACTCCGCGCAGGTGTTGCGACGGCGTGGCGCAGAGAAGGATGTCTGCCTCGAAGATGGCGCCGGGAAGGTCGGAGGTGACCTGGATGTCGGCCGGAAGGGTGAAGCCCGGAAGGTACGGAAGGTTCTCGCCCATGTCGCTGAGCTGTTCGGCCAGCGGTACTGAGTGAGCCCAGAGAACAATCTCATGCCCGCCGCGGCGGGCGAGCGAGAGGGCGAGGGCGGTTCCCCACGCTCCTGCACCAAGAATTGCGATACGGCTCATGCTGCCACCTTGCGTGTGCCGAAGCGATTCTCGGTGCCGGAAAGCAGGCGCCGGATGTTCTGGTGGTGCTTCGCGATGATGAGCAGAGGAATGAAGAGGAACCCGGCGATCACCATCGGCGTCCGGAACGGCACGAAGTGGAAGCCGAAGATGGGAAATGACGCTGCGGCAACGATGGAGGCCAGCGAGACGTACCGGCTGAGTCCGAAGATGATAAGGAAGACGGCAAGCGTGGCAAGCGCCGAGGCTGGCGTGAGCGCGAGGAAGACGCCCAGCGCGCTGGCAACGCCCTTGCCGCCGTGGAAGCCCAGCCAGACCGGGAAGCAGTGGCCCAGAATCGCGGCGACCGCTGCTGCTACTGCCAGATCGTAGCTGGCGGGTGCGATGTGCTGCGCGATCTTGACCGCCGTGAAGGCTTTGCCAAGGTCAAGCAGAAGGGTTGCGATGGCCAGCCCCTTGGCTCCGGAGCGCGCCACGTTGGTGGCTCCAATGTTGCCGCTGCCGGTGGAACGGATGTCCTGTTTGCGGAAGATCCGGACCAGGACATAGCCAAACGGTATGGAGCCAAGGAGATAAGCCAGCGGGATGGAGATGAGCCAGGGGATCATTGTCTTCTCGATGAGTTTATCAAGGCCGGTACAAGGCTGGTTTAGAGGAGGTTGCGGCGGATCAGCTCGAGGGCATGCTGGCTGGCCCAGTATCGAATGCGTTCCCGGTCGCCGGTGAGATTGATCTCCTTCACCTGAGTTCGTCTGCCGTCGGCTATGCCGATATAGACCCGTCCGATCGGCTTTTGTGCATCAGGGCCGGAGGTTCCGCCGCTGGGGCCGGCGAGGCCGGTGATGGAGACGCCGATCGAGGCTCCGGTACGGGTACGGATGCCTTCGGCGAGCCATCGTGCCACCTCTTCGCTGACCGCGCCTTTCGCGTCGATGGTCTCTTTGGGAACGCCGGTCAGGATGGTCTTCAACTCGGGTGTGTAGACAACCGCGCCGCCGATGAAAGCGCTGGAACTGTTGGGGACGGCGGTCAGCCGCTCGGCGAGCAGGCCGCCTGTGCAGCTCTCGGCGGTGGCGAGCGTGAGATGCCGCATCCCCAGCATCAGCAACACCACCTCTTCGAGGCTTTCGCCATGGCCGGAGAAGATGGCGTCGTCCATCTCGCGCTCGATCTCTTCGGTTACCTCGTCGACGCGAGTCCGGGCCTCGGTAAGAGTGGCTTTGGCGGAGAGAAAGTGCAGTTGAATCTCGGCGTGACCGGCGAGGATGGTAGTTTCGACGTCAGCATATCGCTTGTAGATGGGGGCGGTGCGGGCGTCGACCTGCGACTCCGGGATCAGCGCCATGCGGAGCGTCCGGCGAGCGAGGTGGCGCGGCGGAAGATGGCCGGCGAGGCAGTGCTCGCAGGTCTCGTCGAAGAGGGGTTTCAACTCGCTGGGCGGGCCGGGCAGAAGAATGACGATCTTGCGGTGGGTCTGGCCGTCGGCACCGGTAACGGTGGTGTCGAGGAACTGGCCGGGGGCGCTGCCGTTCTTATTTTCGAGCAGCATGGCTCCGTCGAGGACGTCGGCCTGCTTGGCGTTGTTCGGCGGCATCACGATTTGGCGCGCCGCGTAGCGCTTGTAGAGAGCGGTGAGGACGGCAGGGTCGCGCCGCAGTCCGATGCCGAGCGCGGCGGCGGCGGCTTCGCGGGTCAGGTCGTCCTCGGTGGGTCCGAGTCCGCCGGAGAAAACGATGATGTCGGCGCGTCCGATGGCGATCTTCGCCGCGCTGGTGAGGTGTACCAGGTTGTCGCCGACGATGGTCTTGAAGGCCACCTCGACGCCAAGATCGTTGAGCGCGGCGGTCAGGTAAAGGGAGTTGGTGTCCTGCCGGTGAGGCGTGAGCATCTCGGAGCCGACAGCGATAATCTCAGCGATCATGGTTTAGAGGGAGTGCGTCCAGCAAGTGCCTTTCCTCTTTAGATGGTAGCGGTTTCGTTCCGGTTTGTGCCAGATCCGTCTGCGACGGTGGAACCTTCAGGCACTTTGATGGGGATTTCACTGCTGGAGCGGCACGGTCGTTGGAGTGTGACCGCGCCGCTGCCACAGGTTTAGAGGTGGGGAGCCCAGCCTTTTTCGTACTCGCGGCCCCAGCCCTTCATGGCTTCGCTGTCGTTGAGGATGTGGCCATTTTGTGGGTTCAGCTTCAACTCGCGGTTTACCTCCCAGGCGATGTTCGAGAGCTGAAGCATGGTGACGGAGATGTTGCCTGAGGCGATAGGCTGGTTGAGCTTTTCGCCGGTGCGGATGGCGGCGATGAAGTTGGCGAAGTGAAGATCCGTCATGTTGTCGGCGCCGGTAAGGTCGGCGGAAGAGGCTGCCTTGCCTTCCTTGACTTCGCTGGTCTTCTTTCCGTTGAGGTCGTAAACCTCATAGCCGGCGGGGTCGAGGATGACGCTGCCAGTGGTTCCGACGATAACCGCGCCGCGGTCACGATTGTAGAGCTTCATCCCGTTGCAGCTCTGGTCGTGCCAGGAGATCATCTTGTCGTCATACACGAAGCTGGTGTCCAAGGTGTCGTAGAACTGCCAGTCGTCCTTAAACTGGTAGCGGCCTCCGGCGGCGGTGATGCGATTGGGAAGATCGACCCCGAGCGCCCAGCGGCAGACATCGACTTCGTGGGTTCCATTGTTGAGGGCCTCGCCGGTGCCCCAGATTCTGAACCAGTGCCAGTTGTAAGGTTGGACGTTGTCCTTGTAGGGCTGGCGCGGAGCCGGACCTTGCCAGAGATCCCAGTCAAGAACAGCGGGGACGGGAGCTACCTTGCCGACGCCGATGGACTTGCGGGTGTTGCTGTACCAGGCCTTGCCGTAGTAGGCACGGCCGACGAGGCCGTCCTGAATCTTCTTGACGACATCGATATAGATGGGGGAAGAGCGGCGCTGGGTACCCATCTGGACGTGCTTGCCGTACTTGCGCTGGGCTTCGACGAGCAAAGCGCCCTCGGCGGGGTTGTGGCTGCACGGCTTTTCGACGTAGACGTGCTTGCCCGCCTGAAGCCCGGCGATGGCCATCGGAGCGTGCCAGTGGTCGGGCGTGGCGATGGTGATGGCGTCCACGTCTTTGGAGGTGAGGATGTTGCGGAAGTCCTTGTCGGTGGCAGGGGCATAGCCGAGGCTGGTTTGAACCCGTCCTGCGAACTTTTTGAGGGTATTGCTGTCGACATCGCAGACGTGAGTGATCCTCGCGTGCTGCTGGTTTGCCTTGAGCGACGCGAGGTGGGCGTAGGCGCGGCTGTGGAGGCCGATGACCGCGAAGTTGAGGCGATCATTGGCTCCCAATATTTGGGCATAGCTTTTTGCGGTTGAGCTGACGGCGAGGCCCGCCGCTCCTACTGCAAGGGTATCGAGAAATTCACGTCGAGAGATCACATCTCCTCCTTGGGAGTTATTGCCGGCGACCGGTAAAAACCGATTCCCGGCGCTACCCGGTCGCGGGATAACTTTACACGAGTGGGGAAGGTTGGTTCAAAGTAAAAACAAAAGATCGCTTGGCTACCTTCTCAATACACGAACTGTGGAGATCGAAGGAGCGGCGATTATCGGTGCCGTTGCCCTGAGTTCTATTCCCCCTTCAACAAGGCGGCTGGCTGAAGCCCGCGGAGGACGCGGACAGGAAAGAGAGCGGCCAGGGCGGCGATGGCGACGTTGAGCAGCAGGACCAGCGGAAGAACGGAGAGCCGGGGAAGCGTCGCCGTATGGAAGTTGACCTGGCTGATGGCCAAGGCGGCGGCGGACCCCACGATGTAGCCGAGGACAACTCCGGCAAGCGCAATCGCAAGCGCCTCTAGCAGGAACATAGCCATGAGCTGGGTCTGCGATCCGCCGAGTGCCTTCATCAGGGCGAAGTCGCGGCGACGCTCCAGCACGCTGGCAGAGAGGGTGGCGAGGACGCTGACGGCCACGGTGAGAGCAATCAGCAGGACAGCTCCGTACATGAGCGAGTGAGTGCGGTCGACGATGCGGGACTCGCCTTCGACCAGTTGGCGCACCGGCTGAATCTGCAGGGTGGGGAACTGGCCGCGAAGCCGGGTAAGGGCAGCTTCCACGGCGGTAGCTCCTCCGGGAATCTGAACTTCGATGACGGTAGGACCGATGCCCGTCCATTGGGTGAAGGCGACCATGGGGATGTAGATGCGGCTGTCCTCGTCGCCCCCGGTCTTGAGCTTACCTGCTCCGGCAAGGGTGACAGCTTTGCCGGCATAGGTAAGCTCTACAGCGTGCTCGTCGGCGACAAAGTTGGCGGCGCGCTCGCCGAGAAGAGCGGCATTAGGTGCCGTAGGCCACTGGGAAAGCTGCCACCAGGAGTCGAGGCGCCGGACGGCGGGGAAGTCAGTCCCAGCCACTACGACTGAAGTCCCGCGATCGGTAGTGGCTACGGCATAGGCGAAGGGAGCGACAAGGGAATCGGGGCCTGCGGCCTTCTGGACGGCAGCGAGCGTGCCCGGTGGAAGGGCTGCACCTGTTCCCGACGACGCGGGAACGGTGACCACGACGTTGGCGCCGAAGTTGCGGAACTCCTTGTGGAGCTTGGCGTTGAGGTCCGCATAAAGGGTGAGCAGAGCGGTGACCACGGCGGCGGAGACGGTGAGGGCGACCAGCGCGGAGAAGCTGCGGGCGCGGCGGTGGATCAGCGACCGACGCAACATGCCGATGAAGCTGAGCTGTGGCTTGTGTGTTGTCCGATGGGTCATGCGTCCGCCCGGAGGATAGTGGATGGGTCCATTTCGAGCGCTGTCCGGATGGATGGCGTGCTTCCGGCGATGGCGACCGCCAGCGCCAGGGCGACGACGACGGGAAGGAGGACAGGAATAAGAACAGGGCCGATGGAGGCCACGCCGTCACCTGCGAAGATGCTGGCTCCCAGCCAGGCGGCGAGGCCGGAGCCCAGAAGGTAGCCGACAGCTCCCGCGAAGATAGCAAGCAGGCCCGTCTCGGCGTAGAAGAGGAAGGCGATAGCTCCTTTGCTGGCTCCGAGCGAGCGCATCAGACCGATCTCCCTTTGCCGTTCGAGAATGGCGGTGGCCATGGCCGCGCTGACGGCGAACCCGGCGGCAAGTAGAGCCGCGGCGCTGATGAGCCACATCAGTCCGCTGATGCGCTCGAGCACGTTGCCTTCGTTCTGCTCGACGCGGCGGACCTGGTCGGCCTGTGCGCCGGGGATGGCCTCGCGGATCTGGTAGGCGATGGAGTTGGCGTAAGGGCGGCAGTACCAGATCTCGTGCTGCTGCGGCGAGAGCGTGTCGGGGTCTTTGCGGGCGAAAGCGTCTTCGGGTTTGGTGCGGGCAGAGACATCGACGCGGGAGACTGCGTCGGGCAGGTTGGCCAGCCTCTGCGCAGTTTCGAGGGGGAGGAGAACTCTCTTGTCCATGGCGTCTCCGGTGGAGACGAGTCCCGTGATCTTCAGAGTGGTGTCGCCGGTCTGGAGGTTGTCGCCGATGTGCATGCCGGTGGCTGCTCCGGCTACGACTTCACCTGGCGCTGCGGGCCATGCGCCGGTGAGCTTCCACCAGGGGTGCATGATGGGCGCGCCGGTGGTGATGCTGCTATCGCCGTTAGCCAGTTTGTGATGGAACCACAGACCCGTCGCCGGGATCTGCTGGCCGTCAGCCAGCTTTAGGGAGACAGGGAGTTCGGGCGAGACGCCGGTGATATTGTTGGCCCAGAAGATACTTTTGAGCTTAGGCAGGTCGCTGGCCTTGAGGTACGCGCCGCCGGTGGAGGGTTTGATGTCCACGCCGCCGATCTTCACGTCGAGCAGGTCGGCCTTCGGAGTGATGACGATGTTGGCTCCGTAGACGGCCAGCTCTTTGTGAATGCGGTCGCCGACAGTGGTGGCGAGGGCGAGCATAGCGGTGACGGCAGTTGTTCCGAGCAGGATAGCGAGTCCGGCGAGCGCCTTGCGGCGGCGCTGGCGGCGGAAGCTTTCCAATAGGAGCCGGAAGAACATTAGAGTAGCGACCTCATCGCTCGAAGACCGGTGCGAGCGCGCGAAGGTCTGCCGCCTGGATAACAACCTCGCCGCCCCCGATGGAGGACTTCAACGGGATGGGGTTACAGCCTCCGGGCTGGCCCATCGACTGGGGTACCAGAGGGGAGGCGCACATCTTACAGGTGATGCCCTGGCTGCCGATGTAGAAGCCCACCGGGCCGCAGATATGGCAGGCGTCAGCCACGGAGACGATGTTGCCGTCGGGCTTCTTGAAGAGAAGGAAACGAACTTCGGCGCTGCCGCCTTTGCCGTCGTCAATGTGGACGCCGTAGCGATGGAGCTTGTCGTCGTTGATCTGCGACGTGGGAACGATTGCCTGGCTGCCGACGAGAGTGACGGAGGTCGTGGGCGAGAGCGCGGTGGTGCTCTTGGCATAGATAAACTCTGCCGTCGAAAGAAAGATGAAGACAAAGCTGGTGACGACGACGGCGTACATCCACATCTTTTCGCGGCGCTGGGTCCACTCGGCGCGGCGCTTGTCGGCAGGCGTAGCGGTGGAGGCGAGTTCGATGGGGGTGCGGCGCTTATATTCGAGCAGCATCATCAATCCGGCGAGCGCCAGCATCGTAACGAAGAAGAAGAGGTCGTTGCGGACGATGGGGCCGATCAGGCGCATCTCGGTGGTGCTGGAGGGGAGAACGCCATTTTCGCTTAACTCGTGCAGGCCGCTGACCAAAAGCTGGAAGGTCACGAAGTAGAGAATGACGGTGGTGACGCGGAAGAAGCGCTGCAGGTTGATCTTGACGCTGCCGCGAATGAACAGCACGCCGAAGACGACGGCGACGGCAACTCCGAGCAGGGTTCCGGTGAAGCTGAGCAGTTCGGTGGAGTTGAGGGTGACGGCGGAAAGGATCAGGACCGTTTCCACTCCTTCGCGCAGAACGAGCAGAAAGACGAAGAGGAAGAGGCCGATGCGGGAAACGCCATCTTCCCCGCCAGTGAATCTGGCTACTTTGGTCTCGATTTCACCCTTCATCGAGCGCGCGGTCTTGTGCATGAACCAGATCATGCTGACGACGAAGACAGCGGCGGCGAGCATGACCCAGCCTTCGATGATGTCGGAGTTGAAGTTGAGGTGGGCAACGAGCAGGGCCACGCCGATGCTGGCGACGATGGCGGCTCCCAGGGCCCAGAAGACGACGCGCTTCAGCTCGTGGCGACCGATCTTGGACAGGTAGGCGAAGACGATCCCGACGATCAGCGCTGCTTCGACCCCCTCGCGGAGGGTAATGATAAATGCCTGCAACATAAGGTCTTTCTCTTCCCCGAGAGACTTTCCGCAAGGCTTTCCGCGAGCGCTTGAAGGCTGGTCCCGATGCTGTCCGGACGAGACCAGGATCGGCCATCGTTCCTGCATCCAGTCTAATGCGGACTAAATTGGTCGTCAATTAGAGGCGCATGGAGCGAGGAATCTGAAGAATAAGAATGGAGAGGAGTTTATGGTGCGCCCGGAGCGATTCGAACGCCCGACCTACTGGTTCGTAGCCAGTTGCTCTATCCAGCTGAGCTACGGGCGCACATTGCGTTTGGATGCAACTCTCTAAAGATATCGGAATTCAGCGGCTGGGGCAACCGCTGGAAGGAGATTCTTGGTGCGCCCGGAGAGATTCGAACTCCCGACCCTTTGGTTCGAAGCCAAATGCTCTATCCAGCTGAGCTACGGGCGCGTGGTGAAGGTGTCCAACATAGTCGATTCGCCGTTTGCTGGCAAATGGAACTGCTATTGGGCTGCCGCTGCCGGTTCCGGCTCGGGGAGCGTGAACATGGGCATGGCTTCGACGATATCGAGGCCCGCCCGGCGCAGAAGCTGGTGAATGGTGGACTCGCTGAGGCGGGTAGCATCGTACTCGACGCGGACCGTCTTCTCGTCTTCGCGGAACTCGATGCGGCGGACGCCGTAGACTTCGCGGACTTTGGCGATGGCGAGGGTGGCTGCCTCGGTGGGACGCGCTCCATAGCGATACAGGACGTCAAGCTGGGTCATAAAACGATGATAGCAGCGGCCATACTGTGCCTGGAATTGCCGCGCTGTCCGTAGAATCAAAGATATGGGAATTTCTCTGGTCGAGGGCACGTTTTCCGGGCTGATCTTCGATTGCGATGGAACGCTGGTGGACACGGCTCCGGCTCATTTCGCGGCGCTTCACGAGGGTCTTGCAGCGCATGGGCTGACGATGGCAAAGGAATGGTATTACCCTCGGGGCGGGCTTACACCGGATGCGTTGATGGATGAGTACGAGGCGCTGCTTGGAGTCGCCGTGCCTCGTGAGGATATCTTTGCGCGGTACACGGTTGCGTTTCAGGCGGGAGTGCGGCATCTGCGGGAGGTCACGATCATCGCTGAGATCGCTCGCGAGTGGCACGGAAGGGTGCCGATGGCGGTCGCCTCGAATGGCCGCAGGGAGAACGTCGAGGCCAGTCTGACAGTTACGAAGCTGCGGCCGCTGTTCGACCTGATCGTGGCTGCCGAAGATGTCGAGCGCGGCAAACCCGCGCCGGACGTGTTTCTGGAGGCGGCGCGCCGGATGGGCGTTGCGGCCGCCGCCTGCGTGGTCTTTGAAGACACCGATGAGGGACTGGATGGCGCTCGCAGCGCGGGCATGCGAGCTATTGATGTACGGGAGTACTTTGCGCCGCAGCGATGAGGCGCGAGGCTACAGCTTTTTCAGATAGGCGATGATCTCGGGACTGGTCCAGTCCTGCGCCGAGACGAATTTGCGGCGGAGGATGCCATTCTTGTCGATGACGTAGCTCTCGGGAATCTGCAGGGTTCCGTAGAGATGATTGATGCGCAGGGTTGGGTCGCGGACGGTGAGGAAGTCGATGTGGTGTTGAGCCAGGAAATGGCGGTAGACCGCGTCGTCCTCGTCCTGGCTGATGGCGATAATCACGACGTCGGGCATCTCGCGATGGAGCTGGATGAGGCTGGGCAGTTCGAGGATGCAAGGAGGGCACCAGGTCGCCCACAGGTTGAGGATGACGGTGTGGCCGCGGTACTTGCTGAGCTCAATGGTTTGAGTGCTGTCGCTCACGGTGAAGTTCGGCGCGACTGTGCCGATCTGTTGGGGATGGCTGCCGCGGTCGCACCCGGCGGTCAACAACATTGAGAGAACGACACCTGCCCAGACTATTCGCACATTACGCTCCACTTCCTATAATACGAAGTCGTGAACCCAAGCGACCATTCTGCCGAACTGAAAACGCCGCCTGTTGATCTGGAACTGTCGGTCATCATTCCGGCGCGCAACGAAGACAAGGTGCTTCGCGGGTGCCTGGCAACGCTGGTCAACCAGTCGGAGTTAGCGTTTGAGCTGGGCGCGCATTGGGAGATCATCGTCGTGAATGACGACTCCAACGATGGCACTCGGTCGATTGCGGCCGCAGTTGCCGCGGCAAATCCAGGCGTGACGCTGATGGATGCGCCCTCGCTCAGCCCCGGTGATGGCTCGACAGGAAAATCGGCCGCCTGTTGGGCCGGAGCGCGGATCGCTCGAGGGAAGCGGCTGTTGTTCACGGATGCGGACACACTGCATGAGCCGGGCGATCTTTCGCGGTCGCTGCACGAGGCGGAGAAGTACAAGGCGGCGCTGCTGTCGTACTCGCCACGGCAGATCGTGACGGGATTCTGGCAGCGGGCGCTGATGCCGCTGGTTTTCTCGGAGTTGGCCAGCGTGTATCCGATGAAGCAGGTCAACGATCCGGAGCGGAGTCTGGCCGCCGCGAACGGCCAGTTTCTGCTGGTTGATCGCGAAGCCTATTTCGCAGTGGGTGGGCATGAGGCTCTGGGAGCGACGGTGCTGGAGGATGTGGCGCTGGCGCGCAATATCAAAGACGATGGACGGACGATTCGCTTTCGCTATGCTCCCGATGCGCTGGTGACGCGCATGTATCGGACGACGGCGGAGATGATGGAGGGGTGGAGAAAGAATCTCGCTCTGCTGTTTCCGCGCCCGATCTATCTGGCGGCGTGGAGGGTTCTCGATGTGTTGCTCTTCTTTGGCCTCCCCGGCCTCGCGGTGGGAATGGTTTGGTTGCAGCCGTGGCAGCGCGGCGTGATCTGGCTGATCTGGCTGCGGACGCTGTGGCGTTTCTATTCTCGTGTGACGCGTTCGCATTTTCCTGCATCTGATGTGGTTGTCTCAATACTCGGGGTTCCGTTGTTTATTTATCTGCTGGTCTGCAGTGTGGTGGATCATCGCGTGAATAAGTCGGTCAGATGGAAAGGCCGGACCTATCCCGGCGGGTAGTCGCGGCAGGGATCATTCGAGAGGAATGCTGATTGTCGCTGATTGCGTCAAGCCGAGCAGACGTCATACTTTCCGGCTTTGTCGCGGATATGATGGAGGTTTGTAACCGCGTTGAAGCGCAGCGCGTCTAATGGGTGAGAAAACGATGATCCTGCTTACACGAAAAGCCGAGTTTTCCTCCGCGCATTTCTACTGGAATGATGCGTGGTCCGAGGAGGAGAACCGGCGTGTCTTCGGCAAGTGCGCGAATCGCAACGGCCACGGTCACAATTACACGCTGGAGGTTACGGTTGCGGGCGAGGTCGATCCCGTCTCCGGATTTGTCGTCGATCTGAAGCAGTTGAAGGATATTCTCGAGCGCGAGGTGGTCAGCGTGTACGATCACCGGCACCTTAATCTTGAGGTGCCGGAGTTCGCCAAGGCGATTCCAACGACGGAGAACATCGCCATTGCCATCTGGCAGCGGTTGGATGGCAAAATTCCAAACGCGAAGCTGCATCGGGTGCGGATATACGAGATGCCTGATCTCTTTGCCGACTTCTACGGTGAGCGATGAAAGCTTATCTTTCACGGCGATATCATTTTCCGGCGTCGCATCGGCTCCATAGCGATGTCTACGACGCCGCGCAAAACCGCGCGGTGTTTGGCAAGTGCAACCATCCGCATGGTCATGGGCATAACTATGCCGTGCAGGTTACGGTAAGCGGCGAGGTTGATCCCGAGACCGGGATGGTGTGCAATCTTGCCGATCTCGATGCCTTCGCGCAGGCGAATCTGCTCGATCGCTTTGACCACACAAACTTGAATCTGCTCGATTGCTTCCGCGAATCAGTTTCGACGACGGAGAATCTAACAATTGAGATCTATCGCATCTTTCGCAGGTTTACCGCCGCCCACCTGGAGCGGGTGCATGTCGAAGAGACGAGCAACAACTCCTTCGACTATGCGGGTAACGTAGACCCAGGCTTTATCTAAAAGGAAGGTTCCCATGGCAAGCGCATCCGCTACACTCGATTCCACACTGCTTGAAACTATTTCGACGCAGGAGCTGTATCGCGAGCTGCTGCGCCGGATGGGCGAAGACCCTGAGCGCGACGGTCTGTTGAAGACGCCTGAGCGCCTGGAGAAGGCAATGGGCTTCCTGACCCGGGGCTACGCCATGGATGTCACCGAAGTTCTGCACGATGCTCTGTTCGATGTGGACTATGACGAGATGGTTATCGTGAAAGACATCGAGTTTTACTCGCAGTGCGAGCATCATCTGCTGCCGTTCTTCGGTAAGGCACATATCGCCTATGTTCCCAATGGAAAGGTGATCGGGCTGAGCAAGATTCCGCGGCTGGTTGACGTCTTTGCGCGCAGGCTGCAGGTGCAGGAGCGGCTGACACGGGAGGTGGGGGAGGCGATCCAGGAGGCGATCAATCCGCAGGGCGTCGCTGTGATTCTGGAGGCGCAGCATCTGTGCATGATGATGCGCGGAGTAGAGAAACAGCATTCGTCCACCGTGACGTCGGCGATGTTTGGCGTGTTCAAGACGCAGCTTCAGACGCGCAACGAGTTTTTGTCGCTGGTGCGACGCCAGGGCAGCGGCCTTTAGCAAACAGGCCTTAGCAAATAGACTAGGAGATGAATGAACGGTCTTCTGGTATTGGACAAGCCCTCGGGGCTTACCTCGCATGACGTTGTATCGATTGTTCGCCGAGCTACGGGTGAAAAATCTATCGGACATCTTGGCACGCTTGACCCGATGGCTACGGGAGTTCTGCCGCTCCTGCTGGGCAAGTACACCCGGCTAGCGCAGTTCTTCGGGCAGGCGGAGAAGTATTATGAGGGGTCCATCCGCTTCGGTTTTGCGACAGACACCTTCGATGCCGAAGGAACACCAGCTTCCGATCCGAAGCCGTTGACGCATTCGCTCAACGAGCTTCGGGAGTTGAGCCTCGGGTTCCGCGGCGAGATCGACCAGGTGCCTCCCATCTATTCTGCCAAGAAGATCAATGGCGTTGCCGCGCACAAACTCGCTCGCGCAGGAGTTGAAGTCGCGGTGAAGCCGGCGCGGATTACGATCCACGATTTCAATCTGTTGGACTTGCAGGGCGAGGTAGCGGCGTTTGAGATGCATGTCTCTGCCGGCGGATATGTTCGCTCCGTGGCACACGAACTGGGCCAGCTTGCCGGTTGCGGAGCGCACCTGGCGTCGCTGCGTCGGACGCGGGCTGGTATGTTTACGCTGAACGATGCGGTGACGGTGGATCAATTGAAACAGGCATCGGGCCCGGCAGAGATCGAGTCTCTGCTGCCTCATCCGCGGACGCTATTGCCGGAGATGCCTTCGGTGACGGTGGATGAGCGAATGGCGGGGAGGTTGCGGAATGGGATGCAGGTGAACCTGCCGGAGTTTTCGTCGGCTCCGCTGGTGAAGGTGTTTACCAGCCCGACCGACCTGCTGGCCATTGCGCGCCGCGTGGCGGGAACGCTGATGCAGCCGATTGTCGTGATGGGATAGTCCGTCTACTTCTTCAATAAGGGCAATACCAGCGGCAGGACATTTTCGGCAACGATTTTGTTTCCGGCAGCGGTCGCGTGGGTGCGGTCCGCCTGCATCATGCCATCGACGCCGTACACGCCTTTGAGGAGAAATGGCAGCATCGGCACATTATATTTCTTTGCCAGCACGGTGTAGGTCGCATCGAACTGCCGGATGTAATCGGGACCGTAGTCAGGAGGCAGGCTGATACCGGCTAGCACCACTCTGGCTCCTCCGTCTTTGAGCGTGGCAATGATCTTGTCGAGGTTGGCGCGCGTGTCGCGGATGGGCAGGCCGCGAAGGCCGTCGTTGCCTCCGAATTCGACGACGACCACCGCAGGCTTGAGCGTGAGGATGTGACCGAGACGCGCGACGCCGTCCTTGGTCGTGTTGCCGCTGATGCCCTCGTTGACGACGCGGTAGCTGTAGCCGCGCGTGTCGAGATCGGCCTGAAGATAATCGGGATAGCTCTCGCCTGGGCCCGTTCCCAACCCTGCCGTGAGGCTGTCGCCGAAGCAGAGCAGGACGGGGCGGTTGTCCGGCTTTGTTGCGGCGGTCGGGACCACGGCTTCCGCTTGCGGCTGCGTGACGGCGGCTGATTCGACGGCGTCGGATTGCTGCGATCGATGATCGGATCTGCACCCGCACATTCCTATCGTTATAGCCGTTAGTATGAGGAGAACTTCTATCTGCCGCATACGTACAACGTTATCAGGAGGAGTCAGGCCAGGTGAACACCGCAGAAGCTAGAACCGCTCCGATGATCGAGGTGGAAGGACTGCGCAAATCGATCCGCAACGGAGCGCGGACGGTGGACATTCTGAAGGGGTTGGACTTCGAGATTCCGAAGGGGCAATTCGCCGCTATTATGGGCGCGTCTGGGAGCGGGAAGTCGACCCTGCTCGGCTTGTTGGCCGGACTCGATTCGCCCAGCTCTGGCGATGTACGGCTTAATGGGATTGCCATCAGCTATCTGCCCGAAGACAAGCTGGCGCAGGTTCGCGGAAAGACGATCGGGTTCGTCTTTCAGTCGTATCAGTTGATCCCGACGCTGACCGCTCTTGAAAATGTTTTGCTGCCGTATGAGCTGAATGTCGACGGAGCTGACGCGAAGGCTGGACAGTCGCGTGCGCGCGAGTTGCTGGCCAGCGTTGGCCTGGGCGACCGGTTCGGCCACTATCCTGTACAACTCTCCGGGGGAGAGCAACAGCGGGTCGCATTGGCTCGGGCATTTATTCTGCGGCCTCCGATCGTGCTGGCCGACGAGCCTACGGGGAACCTGGACAGCACCAACGGCACGCATGTGCTCGATTTACTGCTGAACCTAAATCGCACCGAAGGAACGACGCTGGTGCTGGTGACGCACGATGCCGTGCTGGCTGCGTATGCCGACCGGCGGATTACGCTGCGGGATGGCCTCATCGTCTCCGACGAGACGGTTCCGGCAGGCCGCGCGGCTGAGTTTCGCCATAACTCTGCTGTAACGGAAGCCGGGACGGAATAGCGATGGCGAGCCTCTCCTATCGCTCTGCCGTCAAGATTGCCGCCCGCGAGATGCGCTCGTCGCGAGGCAAGTTTTTCTTTGTCGTTCTGTCGGTCGCGATTGGAGTTGCCGCTCTGACCGGCGTTCGCGGTTTTTCCTCGTCCTTCCGTGCAACGCTTCTGCTGCGCGCGCGCAGCATCATGGCTGCCGATGTCTCGGCGAGAATGTTTGAGCAGCCGACGCCGGAGCAGCAGAAGGGGCTCGATGCCATCGCCGCCGAGGGCGTGGAGATGACGCCCATCACCGAACTGCTGTCGATGGCGAGTTCCCCGAAGACGCTCGATCCGCTACTGGTTTCGATCAAGGCTGTTGATCCTGCGATGTATCCGTTTTACGGCACGGTCGAGCTTGCTCCTGCTGCGGCGCTTAAGAGCGTCTTGAAGCCGGATACCGTGGTGGTCGCCGATGACCTGCTGGTGCGCCTGCATCTGAAGGTCGGCGACGAACTGAAGATTGGAACGCGCCTGTTTCGCATCGCCTCCGTCGTTGTGAACGAGCCCGACCGGCTGTCGGGGAACTTTGCCGCCGGTCCGCGCGTGCTGATTTCGCGCGAAGGGCTGGACGCGAGCGGGCTGCTTGCTCCAGGCAGTCATGCGGGACAGCGATATCTCTTCAAGCTGCCCGCGCGGCGCGACGACGGCGCGATACCGGATTCGGCGGTTTCGGCATTCGGCGAACGTCTGGAAAAGCTGTTGCCCGAGGCTCGCGTGATCGACTATCGCGAGACGAATCCGGCACTGACGCGAGGGCTCGACCGCGCGACAAGCCTGCTTTCCCTGATGAGCCTGGTCGCGCTGGTGCTGGGCGCAATCGGCGTCGGCATGGCGATGCGAGCGCACCTGCAGCAACGGCTGGACACGATTGCAATCATGAAGTCCCTGGGCGCTCGTTCCGGGCAGATCATGAAGATCTACCTCCTGCAGACGCTGCTGCTGGGGCTGCTGGGGGGAGTGCTCGGCGTCGCGCTCGGCGTCGGCGTACAGATGGCGTTTCCGCATTTTCTGGCGAAGCTGCTCCAGATGCAGACCGAGGTGCATCTGCAAGCGCCGACGGTGTTGATCGGTCTGGGAGCGGGCGTGCTGACGACGCTGCTGTTCACGCTGCCGCCGCTACTCGATATTCGCGGAGTTCGCCCGATTCTCATTCTTCGCCGCGCGGTCGAGGAGAACGACGATCCGTTCGTTACGGCGGCTTTGCGCAAGCTGCGCAAGAATCTGGCCCAGATCGGCGCCGCTCTCCTGATTCTGGCGGGGCTTGCGGGCATCGCGGCGACGCTGAGCGATTCAGCGACAGTAGGCAAGGTTTTCTCTCTGGGACTGGTGGCTGTGCTGGCGGTATTGGTCGCGTCGTCGGCGCTGGTGCTGTCCGGATTGCGGTGGTTTCTGGGGCGGACGCGATTGAGCCTGCCTTCTCCCGTGCGGCATGGGCTGGCGAATCTTTATCGTCCGGGAAATCCTTCGGCGGCTCTGCTGGCCGCATTGGGACTCGGCGTGATGCAGATCATGGCGGTTTATTTTGTGCAGCAATCCGTTGTCAGGGAGTTGCATATCTCGAGCGCGCCGAATCTGCCTAATGTCTTTCTGATCGATATCACCCCGGATGAGATCGACGGCGTGCGCACCCTGATCAAGGCGCAGCCCAGCGTGACCGCTCCGGCGGAGATGATGCCGGTCGTCTCTTCGCGCATTATCGACATTGACGGCGTGCCGGCAAATCAGGCCACGCTGAAAAACTTTCCCAAGCGGATGCTCCAATCGGTCTCGCTCACTTGGTCTGCGGATCTGCCGCCGGGCACAAGCGCGGTTGCAGGCAAGTGGTGGCAGAAGGATGAAAAGCAGCCGGTCGTCGCCGTGAGCCAGCGCGACGCAGAGCGCCTTGGGGTGAAGGTCGGATCACATATTACCTTTGCCGCGCAGGACCAGCGCTTCACCGCAAAAGTGGTTGCGCTGACGAAGGCGGATGGGCAACACGCTTACTCGCGGGCCTCGTTCATCCTCCCTCAGGCGGCGCTGGCCGGGCTACCGGTAGTCTGGTACGGCGGCGTTCATGCTAACCCGGCGCGTGTGGGCGAATTTCAGCGCGCTCTTTATCGAGCCTATCCCACGGTGACGGTCATCAATGTCGCGCAGGCGCTGGAAACGGTTCGTTCCGTCGTCATACAGATTACGTACGTGATCCAGTTCCTCGCGGCGTTCTCGATCTTTGCGGGAATCCTCATCCTCGCCAGCAGCATTGCCGGAACGCGATACCGGCGCATTAAGGAAGTGGTGGTTCTGAAGACGCTGGGAGCCACGCGGCGGCAGATCGCGACCATCTTTTCGATTGAGTTCGCAGTGCTGGGGCTGGTTGCGGGCGTGGTCGGCATTATCTTTGCCAATGTAATTGCCAAAGTCCTGCTGCATCGCATGGACGTGGTATTCCACTGGCAGTGGGGATGGTCCTTTGTCGCACTATTGGCGACGGCAGCTCTGACTATGGCGACCGGCTGGGGAGCCAGCCATAGGATCCTTGGCCAGAAGCCGTTGGAAGTGCTGCGCGACGAATAGATCAGATGGCGGCAAGGAGGTAGGCGGTGCTCGCCTGTCGGCCTGCTAA
>Ga0207674_10001257_pt1 | contig 33140 bp, 23 predicted proteins | sample KBSCornC72_FD_184303 | JGI IMG/M metagenome (GOLD analysis project Ga0207674, IMG submission 184303) | Corn rhizosphere microbial communities from Kellogg Biological Station, Michigan, USA - KBS Corn C7-2 (SPAdes) (version 2) | ecosystem: Host-associated > Plants > Roots > Rhizosphere > Soil ...
CCGTATCCGCGGGATCGCTGGGAGAGGCTGAGACGATGTGGCCGATGTCGTTGATACCCTCCAGCACGATGAGATACTTGATCCCCGCCTGTGCCAGTACATCGCGGTCGAATCGTCTTAGTGCGCTTTCGCCGCCGTCTCCATCGCGCAGTAGGCGGTTTCCATTAATTCCCGCGTTCAGAACTCCCATGCCCGCAAGCGCCTTGTCTGCCTGGATGCGACGGGATAAAACATCAGGCCAACGGCCATTCGTATTTGGGGCGCTAGCTGCTCCATCCGTGATGCTGTCGCCGAGAGCGACCACTGCGCCAGCCGGATGTTCCGCATCGGTTTTCACTTCGATTCCCTTGATAAAGTACCAGGAGGAAACTTCCACTGGATTCGGAAGAGTTCGTGCCGCAACTGCATTACCAGCCGCCTTATAGTTGATCTGCAATGCGTAGGAGTGCACTGTGGACTGGCTGATTGCCTGTGCAGGGATGAAGAGGCTGACCGTCACATCGGCAAGCGGCGGCAATCTCAACTCGACCGGATCGCTCACCGCCACCGTGCCTGCCGGAAGTGTCACGGACGCTTGTCCACTAAAGCTCAAACTCTTTGCAGTCGATAATTCAATAGCGCCGCGGCCCGTGCTGATCGCAATTTGCGCCGCGCTGACAGTTAAGGATTCCAACCCAAACTCGTTGGTTAGCACAATGCGTACTGCCGCGCCTCCAGCCGAGGTATGAACGATCTCACGAAAGGTCGTTCCGCCAGTATTGGCGACTGGAGCCGTATTCGGCTGAGCTTCGGGCGATGCCGCCCAGGTGCCTATCCATTGTTCGGAAGGTGACGTGTCGGCCTGAGCGACGGAAGAGAGTCCAAAAGCGCAGAGCAGTAGAAACAGGCAACCTTGAACTACGCCGATACTACGGCTCATCTCTGCTCCTTTGTCCGCCCACAGTCTCTTTCGTCTGCGGCCATACGAATTTTTCGTGACAGATTAGACGACCGTCACTTCGATGCCCGCATCTCGAATTGCCTTGACGTCATCGTCGGAAAGATTGCTATCCGTGATGACGTGATCGATGGCAGATGCGCCGACGATCAGTGACAGGCTCCTCCGGTTGAATTTGCTCGAGTCGCAGACCGCGACCACCTTCTCCGCCGCCTTTACCATGGCTCGGTTTACCCGTGCTTCCAACACGTTCGGCGTTGTCAGCCCGATCTTTGTATCGAAACCGTCTACGCCGAGAAATACGATGTCAGCGTGCATCTCTTTCAACACGTCTTCCGCCAGCGGGCCTACTACCGACAGCGAATTCTTACGCAGTGCTCCGCCAGTCAGGATAATCTCGAAATCGCTTCGCGACAGGTCCGCGGCGATGTTCAGTGCGTTCGTGATCACGGTCAGATGTCGAAACGACGAAAGCGCTCGCGCAATCTCCGTTGTTGTCGTGCCCGAATCGAGGATGATGCATTGGCCCTCCGACACCATGGCTGCTGCCGCATTGGCAATCCTGACCTTTTCCTCATGATGCAGCTCTCCCTTTTCCTGGATCGTTGGATCGGACAAGGCCCCCGCCTGTGCCGGCAGCGCACCCCCATGCGTCCTCACCAGAAGATCTTTGGACTGCAAATAATCGAGGTCCTTCCGTATGGTGATCTTCGAGAGGGCAAGATCGGTCGAAAGCTCATCCACCAGTACTCGGCCGTGCTTCTGGATCAAAGACAGAATGTGTTGACGCCGTTCTTCAATCAGCATCGGCGATTGAGACTTCGTTCGCTTCATCAACTTGCCTCCGTGCGCACAACTCTCGTCTACTGTAAGGTATGATTCTTCCTCTAAAGTAACGTCGAGTTGAACGCGGTTTGCCCTTGATGGGCTATTAGACGAAGTGTAGCAAACTAACAAAACCTAAAACGATAAGCAGGAAGCACTTGCCCGGTTCTTCATTCGGTATTGCGGTTTGCGTCAGACCGCCTTGCGGAACTTCGGATCGTTCATCGGCTTTACCTCAACTGAGATAGAACCGTCTTCATTGACCGGTTGCTCACATGCCCACGCTATCGGCTTCAATACGCCGGGCCTTAATTCGATCTCCGCCGATAGGTTAATCTTGCCAACGTAACCCACCGGTAAAAGGAAGGAACCCATGCGCAGGCCTCCGCCGTGCGGGAATCCGGCATCGAGCGAGCCTCGCAGCCTGAAGGTGCCGTTTGGGCTCGCGACCTGCAGCCACAGCACTCCCGGAACCCCAGCAACGCCGCGATTCGAGACGCAAACGATTAGCTCCGAAGTTCCCGAGCGCTTTCGCTGCCATACCCATGACGGCCTCAGCCGATAACCTAGATTCGCCCGCAAACGTTCAAATCCGCGCGGATACTTTTCGTTATAACTGGCCAGATTCGCCGTCTCCGTCCATAGCGACCAATAGTTGGCCTTCATATCCAGAACGTGCAACATATTGTTTTCCATCGCGTTCACGCCCGCCGCATCCACCCCCAGCGTTGCCGCGTCATACTTGCGGTAGGTGCCGTCTTCGAGAATCGCAGCCAGCCACGGCGGCCGGTTGGCCAGTTCTTCGATCTGAATCGGCTCTTCAACTCGAATGCTGTCCGAGCGAACCCACGCACCGCCGCGCACTGCTATTTCAATAGCCTCTCGATTGCCCGTATCGCTGATATCCGGCTGCGTGTTCATCGCCAATGGGGTCTTCTTCCAGAGCTCCATCTGAATGCGAATCATCGCGTTGAGTGTACGCTGCGCCGTGGCGAAGTCAGGGAAGGTATTCGTGTTCCCTCCGAAGTGACCCTCACCCCAGAACCCCACATGCATCATGTCTACCCATTCGATCAGCGGATCGCCATCAAAACGGTCAGCAAGCAGACGGTTCAACTCCTTCAGCGCTTTCAGGTACTCAGGATGATCGTATTGCGGCTCCATCCAGATATCCGTTTTCCTGCCAGTTTCGGTGGCGTCGGACCTGTGCGTGACCCGCACCATCGGCACCCGCTCGCGCAGAAACTTCGGCAGTGCCAACTGCTCCGGCTGATAGACCGTGTTCGACGACTGAATGCGGAACGCGACGCGCAGCCCATGCTTCTTCGCGGCCGCCAACGTCAGGTCCCACACCGAGTCCAGGTCCAGCCGTCCTTCCTGCTTCTGCACATTGCGCCAGTCGCAGCGGATATAAAGCACATCGACGAACGGTAGGCTGGCCATCTTTTCAACGTGATCTTCCAACGTCTGCCGCCCCTCGCGCACAGCGATCGATGGCCCCGCTTCCTCCCACGTATAGCCCACGAGGCCGAGGCCCGGATTACGCAGCGGCTTCTCCGACGGGGTTGTGAACAGCACCGTCTGCCAGCCCTGGTCCTGGTCGATATCGAACGGCCCTTGGTCCAGCCGTTCCTTAGCTGTAAAAAACGATCCAAAGTCATATTCCTGCCATAGATGCCTCGGGTTATCGGGGTTCTTCGGCCTATCGGCGAAGGCATGCAACTTTGGAATCGGCAACAGGGGGAGCATTGCCGCGCTCTTCAATAGGTCCCTGCGTTTCATAAGGGGCTTCCTTGCGGATGGGGTCCGAGGTAAAGTATTTCCATGCATCGTAACAAAAAGAAATTTAGCGAAATATAAAGAAATAGGCAAGTATCGCCCAATCATCCGGAAAGGAGAATCGGTTGCCTCTTCGAATCGCACATATCGGTGCCGGAGGATGGAGCCACTACGCTCATGGCCCAGCCTTGCAGCGTCTGGCGCGTCAATCCACCGTCTCTCTCGAACTCATATGCGACCTGCAAATAGAACGCGCGCGCCAGTTTCGCGATCTCTTCCACTACCGCCTCGCATCGGACAACATCCACACGAGCCTGTCTGAAGTTCAACCCGATGTCATCGTCTGCACGGTCCAGCCCGCTGCCACTGCTGCGCTGGTGAAGTCTCTGCTCCCGCTCGGGATTCCGCTGTTCATCGAGAAGCCTCCCGGCGTATCCCTCGCCGAAGCAACCTCGCTGGCAGTTGCCTCCATCGCCGCCAACGTCCCCACGTTTGTAGCCTTCAATCGCCGCTCGATTCCGTCGATCGTCCGACTCAAACAGTGGGCGGCACAGCATCCCATCCGTTTCGCACGGGTAGAGATGCTACGCGCCAATCGTCTTGAGCCTGACTTCGCCATCGCCACGGGGATTCATGTCCTCGATGCGGCTCGTTTCCTGATAGGAGATCCGGAGTCCATTGCAGTGACACCCCATCCCCGCGACAACTCTGCGGTCTGCGATTATTCCGTGCGGCTGAACTTTTCTAACTCAACCGTGGCCGAGATTTCGATGATGCTGAATACGGGGCTGCGCCGCGAATCCTACTTCCTCAGTTCGGAAGGAGCCACGGCGGAGGCATTGCTCGGTTCGGCATATAGCTCGCCTCTGTGCTATCAGGGGGATCGCCAGTGGAGCGAAGAGACGATCATCAGCGAGCACGCACTTATTAACGATCCTCTGGTTGATGGTGGTTTCATCGGAGAGTACAAAGCGTTCTTTCACGCGCTGGCAACGGGCTCCCCGTCACCGTGTTCGCTGAGCGATGCCGCGCGCTCCATGCAACTGGCGGAGGCGGTCCAGAACCGTTATTCCGGACCGCTACCGCCCTTATCCATCGCATAAGCAACTGCGGTATCGTCGCGTCACTGCCCCGGCTCAAGCTCCGGTGTAGCTATGTCGGGCCTACGCTGATCGCCGCTAACAGCGCCATGCCACACGCCGCCACCGAAGGTGGCAATATAGACCATCCCCGGATCTTCAGGATCGGGCATCACCCTGTGACCCCATTTGAAGTTGTATCCGGAGATGCGTTCCCAGTGCTCTCCTCGGTCGATCGAGCGCCACGCCGAAGACTCGAAGCCTGACGCATAGAGAATGGCCGGATTCCGCGGATCAATCGTAACGTCATACACATGCTGGTCGCGATGCAGCACATTCTTCCAGCTCTTCCCTCCATCCGTCGACAGGAATATTCCTCCGCCAACGCCGTGCATTCCTTTTGCCCTGGTCCAAGCTGCCAGATAGAGACGGCTCGGATCGTGCGGGTCGATTGCCAGTCCATTCGGCCCATTTACCTCTGCAGGCAGCTTCACCGGCGTCCACGACTCCGCGCCGTCGGTCGATTTATAAAGCGCCCCATCGCCGCTGGTGCCGATGCTTCCATCTTCGCTGTGGCGCGCAATCACCACATACAGCGTGCCGTCTTTAGCCCGAGCCAGCCGCCATGCTAGTGGCTCGTTCTGCACGATGCCTCGATTCTTCAAGGTCCATGTGACCCCATCGTCCGTGCTCTTGTAGACACCGCGCCCCATCGCTGCAGCCCATAGAGTTCTTTTACCCGCCGGGCTAGACGGATCGAGCAGGATGTGGGTCGGCGCCGTCTCCGGCATCCCCGTATTGGAGGGCCTCCAGGTGCGTCCTCCATCCAGGCTCACGCAGATTCCCCCTCTATACTTTGTTACAGGCGTGTTCCGCCACATCTTTGGTCGAGGCAGGTCGTGCGTTCCGCTCATCGCACCCCACATCTTGCCTCGGACTGCGGGATCGAAGGTCACCCAGTAGGTTGTGTTGATCCATCTCTCCGGAACACCCCGCACCGAATGGATCCACGAACGGCCGCCATCCTCGCTGCGAAACAGCCCAATGTCGGTCGTTGGAATGAACCTTCGACTGCGATCAAATGGATCGAAGAGATACCCATAGTTCGTGGTTACATCGAGGCCTGTGCTGGTCCATCCTCCGCCCGTTACTTTTCTGGAATAGGCGGCATTCCAGTTCGCACCGCCATCGGTTGTGATCATCGTGCGGCCGAAGTCAGTGCCGTAGGCCAGTTCCGCATCCTGATCCGCCACGCCGAGCCCCAGCGGATTCTCGCCCCACTCTGGGCCGTATTCCTGCGACAGCCATGCATCGTGGATATTCGGAGAAGAGGTCTTGCCCTCTTTCCACACCAGGTTCCATGTACGTCCGCTATCCCGAGTCCGCGCGACGCCCATCCATATCTTTCCGTCGAGCTGAAGATGGCTGTACGACGCGTAAGCCGATTCAGGATGATGCAGGCTGGTCGCGATGGCACGAAACTTCGCGCCGCTGCCCGGTAAAACAGCCGGATCCCAGGAGGCACCGCCATCCTTCGATAAAAATATCCCCGCATCGGAACTGGCGTAGAGCATCATCCCGCGCTTAGCCGAGAATCCCGCACTCACGTCATTAAAGGCAACATCCTTGGGCCTGGGCCGATTCTGCCATTTACCGTGATAACGAACCGTGATACCCATCTTCCCGGCAATATAAAGATCCCGGGCGCTCTTATTGGATTGAGGATCGATCCAGATCTTCTGCGGAGCCTCTTCCAGGTCCTGAACCTTTGTCCATGTACTGCCGTTATCCGGGGAAAGAAACACAGCGGCCTTGCCACCCTTGACGGCTCCAGCGACGAGCATGCTTGAATCTGACGGATCGACGGCCAGCGCAACGACCTGCCCCATCGGATTGGGCTCTGCCACAATCGTCTCGTCCGCATGGTCCGAACTCATGCGAATCCCGCGGATCGTCGAAGGCCGGGGCCACAGCAGCTTCCATGACACGCCATCGTTGGTGCTGCGCCACAGCGCCTCCGTGGCTGCATAGATTGTGTGAGGCTCTACTGGGTCGAAGACGAAGAACTTGACCGGCCCGCGCAGATTGAACATCCGCCATGAATGGCCGCCGTCGTGGGTGATGTAGGCCCCGGTCATGTCGCAGGCGACCAGCGCCTCCTTCGCATCGTGAGGGCTGATAGTTGCGTGAAACATCGCGCCGCCGCCGCCGGGTCCTATAACAGTAAAGTTGCTCGCGCGCACCGTCCGACCGGCCAGGCAGATCGCCATAGCCAGACCTAAAGCGATTACTATTTTATTTTTTATATTTTGCTTTTGCATGTTTTAGTTGTTTCTATCGCAATCGTTTCTAATCCCCTGCCTGGGTGCTCGTCAAGCGCAAACGCCTTCCATTGAGCAGGAAAAGCTGAGATAGCTGAGATCGGTCCTGATGCCGATGATCCGGTAACTCTAACATCATTACCGGCGCAAACGAGCCTCTAGAGGTATCTTTTATCTCTGCACCCTCGAAAAATCTGCCGGGAGCGGCCCTGTGTGAAATAACTTCCCTATTATTCCTTTATGTGAGTTTTTTGTTTGCTTTGTCTTCGTTCATTGTGGTATCTCTTTTAGCCAGCCGCAACACAAGGGGAGCTTTTATGAAATCACGAAGCCTCATATCACTCGTAGTAACTCTCATTCTGGGTCTTGGAGCCGGTACGCTAAATCTATTCGCACAAGGCACGGACCTGGGAACCATCCGTGGAACCGTCACGGACTCCAGCGGAGCCGTGGTTCCGGGCGCGCAGGTTGAGATCATGGATCTGGACACGCGCACCTCGCAGAAAGCCACAACTAACGGTCAAGGCGACTATCAGGCTGCCGCCTTGCCATCCGGCAAATATCAACTGACGGTGACAGCGAGTGGTTTTGCTCCCTCTGTCGTCAAGGGTATTGTGCTCACCGGCTCTGACGCTGTGGGTGTGAATGCCGTCCTGCGCGCCGCGGCTAGCGTCACGAGCGTGGAGGTTTCCTCATCCGCTCCGCTCATCGACACGCAGGACCAGACCCTCAGCCAGAACCTGAGTTCCCGCGCCATCATCGATCTTCCTCGCGACAGCCGCGACATCTACTCGTTCCTGTACATCAATCCCAACATTACCCAGAGCAATGCGTCGGGCGAGTTCAAGTTCATTGGAGCGCAAAGCTACGGCGCCAGTTTTTCGGTCGATGGCCAGCGCACCAACGGCGGCATCTTCGGCTCGGTGACGGCCAGCCAGCCTTCTCTTGAGGCGGTCGGCGATCTGAATGTTATGTCCAATGCCTTCAGCGCGGAGTACGCCGGCATTGCCAATATACGCGTCACTACCAAGCGCGGTGGGGCGGACTACCACGGCTCCATCTTCTACAACAACAAGAACTCCGCACTCTCCACCTGGACGCTCGCCGACAAGGACAGCCTCTTCAACTATGCGCCCACCTTCGATCAACCTACCTTCAACAAACCCCGTTTCAATATCACGGATTTCGGCGGCGCGGTTGGTGGTCCTATTCCCAAGGTGAAGAACACCTGGTTCTTCGTCGCCTATGAGCATAATTCATCGATTCTGCCGTCCAGTTCTACCTCCACCAGGGTTCCACACCCGACCCTCCTGGCCGGCGATTTCTCCCTGATGGACCCCTCGGCGAGACCGGATGTTGGCTCCGCCGTCTTGACTCCCGATGAGATCGCAAACGACACGGTCGACGGACTCGGTCTAAAGTTCAACCGAATCCCTCAGCGCCTCTTGAACCCTGTCACAACAAAACTCATCGACCTTTATTTCCCCAAGATCGGTTCATCCGCCGGTATTAAGGCTTCCACCGGAGCTGTTGGACCGCACTACACCGCCAACTATCCCGGCCATACTGGCCAGCATGAGGGGACGTTGCGCATCGACCATAACTTCTCGGAAAGAGATCGTGTCTACGGTGTCTACCACGCTTCGGCGCAAACCCAGGCAACTAACCCGGTGGTCGGCGTCTTCACCGGCCTCGGCCTCAGCCAGACCGAGCGCCGCAACAACACGATCTCCCTCTCTTACACCCATGTCTTCTCTCCCAATATCGTCAATGAGGCTCGGGGCGGATTCAATAAGCAGCATCTCTACACGCACAGCAACACCACGCTCACGGGCTTCCTCTCCAGCATCGGCTTCTCGGACGCAGATATCGCCGCATATGGCGCTGTCGTCGGACCGAGCGAGTTGACCACCCGCGGCCATCTTGCCGTGACCCTCGGCAGTGGCTCCAGCGCCTTCCAGGCCTTCACTAATGGCGGCCGCAACACCGACCGTCCCGCGGACCAGGACCTCATCACCTTCGGAGACACCCTGAATTGGACCATTGGTCGTCACAGCCTGAAGATCGGCGGCGACTTTGTACGCAATCAGGCCGTCGACGGATTTGCCGTAAACCGTGGCAACGTACGCGGGCTGGTCACCTATACCGGAACAGGCGCGAATGCGCTTTCCCGCTTCCTTCAGGGGGAGCCGGCGAATTCTGTCTCGTACGTCAACCAGCCGCGCCCCCCTATGAATGTCTATAACTGGGAGACCGGGTACTTTGTTCAGGACGACTTCCGCCTCAACTCCCGGCTTACGCTGAACCTTGGCATGCGCTACGACCTCATCACCCCTTTCGTAGACAAGAACGACCTGATGGCTAATCTGGATCCCAACTACCGCGATTCCACCACCGGTCAGATCGGCCGCTTTATCATACCGTCGAACAAGACGCTGAAGTACCTCGATCCCAATATTGTCAACTTTGGGTATGTCCTCGCGGATCAGTCCGGGCTTGGGATTGGTAGAGGGCTGCTAAAGACCTATAAGAATGGCTTCGGACCTCGCGTCGGGCTGGCCTTCCAACTCAACGACAAGACCGTCCTCCGCGGAGGCTACGGGCTCTACTATCCCACCTCGGCGGCTCAGGGCATCCGCGATCCGCTTGCAACCAACACCTTCAACCAGGGCCGCACCAAGCGCACGGTTGCGGGAAACGCTCCACTTAGCCCCTGGCCAACGACGGGCGGAACCTCCGGCACCAGTCCTATCTCCGGTGGAGTGGTTGCCGGGTTTGGAACCACCCCGTCGGCTAACTACGTGCCGTTCGATCTGAAGAATCCGCGCGTTCAGCAATGGAACGCGACTGTCGAACGGGAGATGCCCTGGCAGTCCGCTCTTCGCTTTTCTTATGTAGGCGCCCATCAGTCAGGTCAGATTATCGGCCGCGACCTTAACATGATTCCGCCCAGCGATGTCCCCTTCGGCACCACCACCGGCGACGGAGTCACACCTTGCGATCCCGCCAATAACGGCGACTGCGCTTACTCTGCTGAGGACAGCGCACGCCTTAAGATTCCGGCCCTTGGCGATTTCGTCACCGGTTTTGGTAACGTTGGCCATAGCTTGACCAGTTCATTCCAGGCAGAAGCCAAACGACAGACCAGCGGTTTTATCTTCAGCCTCGCCTACACCTTCCAGAACCAGAACTCCTCCGGTATCGACATGGGGAACAGCAGCCTGGGAGGCAATGTCTACAACCCCTTCCAGCCAAACAGCGATTACGGTCCGGACTCATGGGTCTCACGCCACCGTGTCGTAGCCTATGGCATCTTTGATCTGCCCTTTGGGACCGGAAAGCGCTACGCTTCCTCCGTGTCCCGATGGACAGATGCAATCATCGGTGGGTGGCAGGCTTCCACTAATCTGTTCTGGAAGACTGGCGTAGGTTTCACCCCGTTCTACGTCTGCGGCGACTGCGATCCGGTCCTCCCCGGCAACGTTGCTTCGGGGACACTCGATGCCGTGGGAGATTTCAACGCGACCTCGGTTCGCGCTGTAATGAACGGCAATCCGCGCAATGGAGCAGCGTCGGGGTACTTTTGGAATCCCGATGTCTTCAGCCTGCCAAGCATGGGCGCAAACCTCTACACTCAGGCTGGAGTTGCCAGCCGGAACGCCCTGTATGGTCCATCCACCTATGGCGTCAATCTTGGCGTACACAAAAACTTCCGCGTCAATGAGCGTATTGGGATTCAACTCGGAGCAGATGTCAACAACATCTTCAACCATCCCATGCTCTCTCCGAATTCAGACTTTGGCGGCGGCTGCGAAGGGTGCTTCTCGAACATCGGAACCTTTACGCTCAATGTGGACCAGTCGACTCCAGGTACACCGGGTCATCAGCCCAAGATCCTGCCGATCGGCCCCAAGGAGTATTCCGCCAACCCGGACTTCGGACATCTCTTCCAGAGCTTCGAGCAGGAGGGCATCGACAGCAACCGCTCCATCCGTCTCAGGGGACGCATCACCTTCTAAGGCGAGCGTGCCCGTCACACCCGTCACAAAAGAGTGGGGCTGGCGGAAACATTCCGACAGCCCACTCTTATGCTTATTTATGAGACGTTCGACGTGAATAGGGATCAGATGACGTAGGCTACTTTTTCATCACCAGTTCAAGTTGCCCAAAGCGCTCTGGAGTATGAAAAGTCCCTGTCATGGGAGCCTTCCATGCGATCGATTTTCGCCGCTCGGGCGGTCCCTGGCTGCGGAAAAGATTCGCGCGAAAGACGGTTCCCTCTGCGGGAGTTCGCTGGTCGATCGCCGCGAAGGGAATGCGCATCGCGGCATACCAGATCTTTGCCTTCCGATCGATCCGGGTAGCGACCTCGAATCCGGAGTTCCACGTCCATCCGACCGTGTGATCGGGAAGATCCAGATTGATATCCAGATCGACCCACTCTCCCTGCGGTGAAACTTCGAACTCTTTATACCGCCGGATATTTTTGAAATCGGACCCAATAAAGATCTCTGCAACATCCCAGTTCCAAAGCTCATTGGTCTCCGCCGTCGTTGTAGGCGAGGGCTTAAGATATAACTCCTCGTAGGGGCACGCATAAAGCAGATAGAGATTTTCCTTCGTCCAGCGCGAGCGAACTTCGGTGCGGTAGCCGGGAATGATCTTTCCCTGAGCATCCACTTCGGCATAAACCGGAGCCGCACCGCGCCAGAACGGCGAACGAGGATTCGTGTCCAGCGACACATCTCGCGCCGCATAGACGCTCCTGAACACCTCCGAGTCCGCACTCTGCGCATAGGCTGTTCCCGTCATCGCAAGCAGGCACAGCGCCACAAGGCTGTTCATCAATTGAACCCTCCATATTTTGGCTGCACTGCTTTTATACCGTGATATGCAGTTCGCGAGCGGCGTTCCCGTTATAGACCTTGCGCAGAATCTGTTCCTCCAGATTGACGCCGTAGATCTGCCAACGACCTTGCGGCGGAGTCTTCGCGGGAGCGTAGTTGAAGTACTCATCGTCAGTCTCCAGAAACCGGTAGTAGATCTCATAGAGCCTGTCATTGAAGACCTGTTGCGGGTATGAGTCGCCATGAGGAATAGCATCGGTCCCGAACAGAATTCTGTCCTGATACTTCTCGAAAAAAGCGCGGGCTGTTCGAGGCTGACGCCCCAGTTCCCCAATGCGAGCCGCGATGTCCACATGCATGTTGTCGAAGCGATCCAGATTCTCCGAGACGTTGGCCAGATTCTCCGCGAAGTTCCCCACATGCAGAACAATGAACCGCGTCTTCGGATGCCGCGCGATAACACGGTTTCGCGCTTCGATCAGCTCTGCATTGCTGGGAAAGTCCTTTCCGTAAAAGGACCAGTCTGGGTGATTGTTCAGCTCTTCGTAGCGTTCGTTGAAGCGGTCTGTGGGTGTGAAAAAGGCAACCGGGTCGGAGATGTGGATTGCAACCGGCATGTTCAGTTGCGCGCAGGCATCCCACATGGGATCGAATCGTCGGTCGTCGATCTTTACCAGCTTGCCCGACGTGATGTTCTCTCTCAGGTAGAGCCCCAGGGCCTTGAGGATTTTAAGCCCTCTGGCGCCATCCTTGTTCGCCTGGGCAATCGCATCCGCCTGTAGTGTTGGGTAATTTGGTTCAAGCAACAGAGAGTAGGAGGGCTCCGTAAACGTGTAGAAACGGTCGGGAAACTGCCGGTCATATTTCTCTACTGTGTTCTTGAGTCCAACGCCATATCCGCCTGTGAGGTTGACCATGGAACGAATGTGCTTTCTATCCATCACCGGAAGCAGCTCGGTTGGCGGAGCCACATAGATCCGTTCGGGAGCCAGTTCGACTCCATTCTTCGATTGAGTGGAGAAGGAGATATGTGTATGGATGTCGATCACCGGAAAGCGCGGCGTCGGCACATGCGTCTCTTTCACCTGAAGCATGCTTCTCGGTTCGTAATCGGCAATGTCCAGCGGCCTGGGTTGCGGCTTCGCATCTCCAGGCATCGTCTTTGCTTCCGACGCTGAGGTGGGGAGAACCCCAGCATGCGCCATGGCCCCTGCTATCAATCCTATTCCGGTCGTGCTTAGTAACTGGCGGCGATTCATTGTCGGTCGATTCTCCTCTTGTCCCCTTGATTTGAGACAGAATGCTCGCGCCCGACGGTATGCAGGCGGCTTCGAGCTGGCTTCTCTTTCGCCATTAGCTTAACACTAGAGGTACCTATATCGATCATCTTTTATTACCTTTATTGTTGTTTTCCGATTGCGTAGAACATCGGTCGGGCCGATAGGTGCTAGATGCTCATCGCCTCGTTTTTCCATGCCGGATTACCCGCTACCGCGCGCCGGGCTTTGCGTGGTTCTGCCGGCTTCTTAGGTAGACAGTGCTCGGACGGGTCATTTTTTTATGTAAAACGAAATAAGAAATAATTAAACGGCACAAGGGGGAAAGATTAGTGGAAAATGAGATGGCAAGCTCGTGCGAACCACAACTGAGACGGTCTCTCAAGCTCTGGCATCTCATTGTCTACGGCATCATCATCATCCAGCCCACGGCCCCGATGGGTATCTACGGCGTCGTCAGCAATATTGCCCGCGGTCACGTGGTTGTTACCATCCTCATCGCCATGGTGGCCATGCTGTTCACCGCAATTAGTTACGGGCGGATGGCTCGTGTCTATCCCCGGGCCGGCTCCGCCTTCACGTACGTCTCCGAAGAGATCAATCCCAAGGCCGGCTATGTCGTCGGCTGGGCAATGCTGATGGACTACATTCTCAACCCTATCATCTGCATTATCTGGTGCAGCCAGGCAGCTCGCAACATCGTTCCTGATGTTCCCTTTGCGTTCTGGATGATTGCCTTTGTGCTGCTCAGCACCTTTCTCAATACGCGCGGCATTCAGACCTCCGGCCGGGTCAATGCCATCCTCTCCATCGTCATGAGCCTCGTCGTTCTCCTCTTCCTCGGCGAGGGCTTCCGATATATCTTTTCCACCATTCATCCCACAGCGCGCGATCTGCTCCGGCCCTTCTACGATCCATCGACCTTTTCTACCTCTACGCTCTTTCAGGGAACCTCGGTCGCCGTTCTCACCTATATCGGTTTTGACGGAATCTCGACCATGGCCGAAGAGGTGGAGAATCCTCGCCGCAACATCCTGCTGGCGACTGTCTTCACCTGCCTGATCATCGGCATCTTATCCATGGTGGAGGTCTATGTGGCGCAGGTCGTCTGGCCGGCTACTACTCCATTTCCTGCCTCCATGGTGGACACCGCATTTGTTCACGTCGCCGCTCGCGTAGGCGGCACCTTTCTGTTTCAGCTGCTCAACGCAACCCTGCTGGTCGCGAATCTGGGATCGGCCATCGCCGCACAGTTCGGCGCTTCCCGGCTCATGTACAGCATGGGGCGAGATCATTCACTGCCACCCAGGATCTTTGGTGCAGTCGATCGCAGACACCGTGTTCCGCGGAATAACGTGCTGATCGTCGGAGCGATTGCTGTAGCGGGTGGCTTTTTGCTCAGCTATCAGCAGGGAGCCGAACTGCTTAACTTCGGAGCTTTCATCGCGTTCATGGGCGTCAATGCCGCGGCTCTGATCCACTACAAGTTCCGCTCGAAGGAGAAGGTGGCATTTCCGTTCCTTATCCCGGCATTGGGAATTCTTGTCTGCGCCTTCATCTGGATTCACCTCAGCCATAGCGCCCAGATCCTTGGCACACTCTGGGTCTGTGTTGGACTGATCGTGGCGTGGCTCATGCGTCGACGCAAAAGGTCCACTCTTCAAGCGCAATAGATGGCCGCGGACCTTGTGCTTAGGAGACAGGCTTGCTACGCACCTTGGATACGGTCTCCCATTGGGCACGCTGGCAGCGTTGCGGAGGCAGGCCCTTTAGAACCTGTTCCAGATCGTCCACGACCATGTGGCCCATCCATGGCCAGATCTCCGGAATGTTGCCCGCGCGATGCGCCTGCAGCAGCGTGTTGGGCGTGGAGCGAGCGCGATGGTTAGCAGGAATCGGCTCCTCCGGCCACACATCGATAGCCACCCGTATGCGCCCCGAAGCGGCTGCATCAAGCAGCGCGTCGAAGTTCACGATGCCGGCCCTGCTCGCCAGAACGACGATAGAACCGGGAGCCATACTGTTGAAATAAGTGCCGTCAATCTTTCCGGCGTTCTCGGTGGTTGTCGCCGCCAGCAGAAAAACAACGGAAGAGCGGCGGAAGCACTCGTCCAGCGAAGCTGGGGTAGCGCCGGCTTCGCGCAGGACAGTCGGATGAATCCAGGGATCGCAGACGAGAATCTCTCCGCCAAACATTTTGACCAGCGGCAGGAGGGCGCGTCCCAGGTTGCCGAAGCCGACGAGGCTCATAGTTTTTCCAGAGAGCAGAAAAGAGTCGTAGTTGTCGCCTTCGCCATAGAGCGTCTCCCGCCCTGCGCGAATGGCCGCATCGGCCTCGTGGATACGCCGTGCCGACGCTAGCGCCATTCCCAACGCCATCTCCGCCACCGGCTTTGCGAAGACCGGGCCGGTGGACAAAACCGGGATTCCCCGCCGGTGACACTCGAGGTAGTCGATGTTAGGCAGAAAGTTACTCTCAACGTTAAAGACCACCTTCAGCTTCTGTGCCCGGTCGAGCCGCTCTTTGGGCAGAGCCGACTGCCCGATCAGGGCAACTGCCTCGGGCAGATACCGATCGATATGCTCATCGGCGGCCGGTGAGCCATCGTGCCAGACAACTTTGCCAAGAGCTTCGAGACGGGCTTTCGTTGCTGCGTCAAAGATCAGGTCTACCGGGCGAGGATGCGGGTCCAGCAGAATCAGCGGACGGGAGTTCATTGCGTTTTGCATTGGGAGTGTGCAGCGATCCTTTCTAAAATCTTAAAGAGTCAGAACGTGCAGCCTTTAATCCGCGCTGATTATTTTCTATCGGAGTTCGAGACGTCGCCGCGGCAAGCTCTGCTGTAGGACTCCAACACAGTCCGAATGCTCGCGATCGCTAACTCTCTCGGATCGTTTCGTAGTCTCCCTTCGCGTATCGCCTCGTATTCGCGTGGGCAGTACTGGCTCAAGAGAGTCTCGGGAATTGCCGCCTGCTGCAGATTTCGCATCAGGCGCGTGACGGCAGTTTCGGCCTCCGGGCGTCCCCAATAATAGCGAATGCGGTCACTGTAGCTATAGACGCGCAGCAATCGCTGCTGCTCTGTGCTTCCGCGATAATACTTCTGCCAGTTTGCGGGATGAGCCAGCATGACCTCTTCCATCGTCTCCACCAGGTGGGACTGCTCCGCTTCCGGCACCAGTTCACGCTCGATAGTGGCCAGCGCGTAGAGCATCTCCCGCAGCGCAAACGTCAACGCAGGCCCGACCTTCAGGATCGCGAAGCCATCGCGGATCAGTTCCTTGTAGGCCCGCGGCTTCTGGTAATCGCTGGAGTGCGCCTCCATGACCAACTCTGGGTGGGCTTGCAAAAAGCCTTGCAGATGGCGGGCCTTTGCGGCGTCGTAGTCGACGACGCTGTTGTGATCGAACTCCACGCCCGGCTGCACTACCACCGCGATAATGCGCTCCCATGCAGTATCCAATCCCGCATCGTGGAAGGCTTTGCCATGAACCGACAGCGTATGCTCTACTGCCTCCCGCGTTGTTACCTCCAGCGTGTTGAGAGCATGGCTTGCTCCACCCGGCGTTGGAACCTCGGTTCCGATCACGTAGACCACCGGCGCCAGTCCCAGTCGTGTTCGCGCCGACTCGGCCGCGCTGCACAATGCGGCGGCGCGTCCTGCCATCACTTCATCGGGAACGATCGCCGCATCGTCGGCACAACGCATGCTGGCGTCGAGATGAATCTTGGTAAACCCCGCCTCGACGTACAGGCGAACCATCTCCACCGCATGCTGCATCGCTGTCCTAGCGTCGAGTTGCTGCCAGGGGTTAGGGCCGAGGTGATCTCCGCCGAGAATCAGACGGCTGCGTTCGAAGCCGATCTCCTTTGCAATACCGTAAGCGTAATCGCGAAACATTGCGGGAGTCAGGCCGGTGTAGCCTCCGGCCTGGTTCACCTGATTCGACGTCGCTTCCAGCAGCAGATGCGTGCCGTCTGCGCCAGCCTGCCGCATGGCCGCCTCGATCACTCGGGGATGCGCGGAGCACACCGAGTAGATCCCGCGCAGGCCCCGGGACTCACGAAGAAATACCTGCAAATCGTCGGACACCGGATCACCTCACGTCGTTGTAGCAATTGCCTGTGCAGCCCTAGGCATAGATGGCAAACTTCTCGACCACCCTGCTTATTAACCCGTTCGGGCTGGGCGTATCAGGTTTCAAGCCGCGCTCAATCGAAGAGAACAAGCCAAGCATCTGGCTGAAGATAACGTCTACCGCGGGACGGTACGCATCCTCAAGAGCATCGAAGGCGGCGCAGTGGAGACTGTAATCGGCTGCGGCATCGTTTCCTCCAATCGCCACGATCGTTCGCACCGCCTGCTTGGCGCGAATTTCATTCAGGAGATCGGCGTCATATCTGCGGCGTCGCGTGTCGGTAGAAAGAAATCCGGTAAGAAGCGTCTCCATATTCAACGAAGACATGGGCCCATGCCGCAGTCCCAGTGTCGTCTCGTACATGGTCTGTATGCCTCCACTGGTCAACTCCAGCAGTTTCAGCGCAGACTCGCGGGCGGTTGCGCTGAGCGCGCCCGCCCCTACAAAACAAGCTCTCTGATAGCTCTGTCGCGCCAGGCTATTTGCCAGTTGAGATCCCTCTTCGAGGACATACTCCGCCGCTGCCGTCATACGATCCAGCGTGGGCTCGAAGGATTCCTTCTCCCACAGGCGCGCAAGTTCCTGGCCGAAGACCACCATGTTGGTAAACGAACTCGTCATAGCGAGGCTGCGGTCGTTAACCGCGGCATCGAGCAGCATGGCAAAGCAGTGCTTACTCTCGCGAGCCAGCTTCACCATGCGTCCTTTGGCATTGCAGCTCACGACGAGATGCCTGATTCTGAGGCTCGAAGCCAGCGCCTGCTCAAGCACCGCAACTCCCTCCGGGCTGTCGCCGGATCGGGAAAACGAGATCCACAGATAATCGCGGTCAGGGATCACAAGATCGTCGCGGTTGGTCAGCAGGTCTGTGCTCGCGACAGTGAAGACCTCGCAGCCCCAGCATCTCCGCAACAGATGCTCGATAGCGCGTCCGATGTAGTCGGAGGTTCCCGCGCCGACCAGGTAGATAGTCCACCGTTCTGCGTGGGCCTGTTCCAGAAAGCGGACGAGGTCGGGCCGCGATTCCTCAAAGAGCCGGTGCGTGGTATGCCATGTCGCAGGCTGTTGGGCAATCTCGGCGGGAGTGTAAAGGAGTCCGCGCTCCTGTTTTTCAGATTGGGGTAGGGCCAGGAGACGGGAAAGTGGATTCACTGTGCGGGTTCCTCGATTAGAGTCATAAAAAGAAACAATAAGAAGCTAAAGTAAACCATTTATCGCTGCCATTTGCAAGCGAAAGAATTTCGAAGGGACACCGCCCGGCTCATCGCCCATGGGGCTGTATTCTTACAATATTCTAAAAACGCTGCATTTATACTGCCGCTTCTCTGCGCCGACTCGGCAAGAGTACATCTTCACCTTATGCCTCGACAAACCTCAAAAGGAAAGCTAAGGTAATCGGCAGGGGCAATCCGGTTATTATGAAGATTTTTGATATCGCGATCGCGGGAGAACTGAATCTCGACCTTATCCTGTATGGACTTCCAGCGGAGATGCCGCTGGAAAGAGAGCTGTTGGCCAGCGGCTTTCGTGCAACGTTGGGAAGCTCCTCGGCAATCGTTGCGCATAATGCCGCGACTCTGGGAGCGCGGGTGGCGTTTACAACTCTGATCGGGACCGATGACTTTGGCCGAATCGCTCTCGAGCGCCTGGGCGCAGCCGGAGTAGACACCTCGCACGCGGCGAGACACGATACCATCTCGACTGGCGTCACCATTCTCTTGCCGCACGGCGACCAGCGCCACATCCTTACTTATCCGGGAACCATTGCCGAACTGACGGTTGCCTCTCTCGATTTCGATTTCCTGGCGCAGGCGCGCCACTTTCATCTTTCGTCGCTTTATTTGCAGCGCGGCCTTCATGCCGGCTTGCCCGATCTTCTCCATCGCCTGAAACATGCCGGCCTCACCGTTTCGCTGGATACAAACGACGACCCTGAGGATCTCTGGGGTTCTCCTCTGGCAGAGGTTCTGCGCTACGTCGACGTCTTTCTCCCCAGCGAGGATGAGCTCTGCCGGATGACAAGATGCGCGAATCTCGACCAGGCTGTACAGGCACTTCCGGTAAAGGTGCCTACCGTGGTGGTTAAGCGCGGTTCCCGCGGAGCACGTGTCTATATACAGAGCAATGCAGCGGCGCAAAAGGGCATCATCGACCTTGCTCCCCTCAGGGTGGTGCCGGTGGACACGATCGGAGCAGGCGACAGCTTCGACGCCGGCTTCCTCCGCGCCTATCTCCAGTCGAAAGACATCGTTACCTGTGCCCGTGCCGGCAATATCACCGGCGCCCTCTCGACGCAAGCCGCGGGCGGGACAGAGGCTTTTCGCGACTCAACACAACGCGAGAGCTTTCTTAGGGAGCATCGATTCTTTGAACTGCTCTCATAAAAATTAATAGCCGCCATCGTCGTCCGGATTGACCAGGAGACACGTCTCCGGGCTACTTGCCAAACCAGGAAGAGAAGGCGCAAGATTCTATGCATCTGAGGTGCTGCCATGGCACTGCTCAAGCACAGATGGTCTCTCATCCTGGGGGTTATCGGTTGTTTGTTGTTACTGACCGCAGCCGTTCAGAGTCAGGTCTTTGTAGTAGGCGAAAAGACAGCTACCGACCAGCTTTCCACCCAGTTCACCCCAACGAATCTTCCCCTTCCTGAGTCTAGGATGACCGAACGCGGCCGCCGCGAACTGGTTCGCATGCTGGTGGCAGAGCAGGGATTTGCCCACTGCGCCTTGCCCATGGGCGCGAACCTGACCCTCCGAGCCAACGGACCGGTTGAGCCCAGCGCCGCCGCTTATCGGGAGCTGATCTACAAAAAGGGTACATCCGCGGCCCCCGGCGACCGCGTCGTCGTTACGGCTTTGGACATCAAGGGCGACCGCATCATTCTCGATTTGAACGGCGGACCCTACGTCAAGCATCGCTTCCTACGGCACATCCAGCTCAACGACAATCCGGTTGCCCCCGACTACGGTGAACAGGCCACCGGCTCTCGCGTCACCCTGGTCTTCAAAGGCCCGGTTCCCGAGATATCTGCTCCCGAAGTCAAATCCCTGCTGGCGCCGGTTATCGATTTCGGAGTGAAGACCACCGAAGAGGCCTATGCGAATACCCTTCCGCCGCCGCTAAAAGATGCAGTCAACGCGCACGAGGTTCTCGTGGGCATGAATCATCGCATGGTGCTGGCGGCGATGGGGCAGCCGGAGCGCAAAGTTCGCGAGCAACCCAGCGGCGACCCGAATGGAGCGCCGTACGAGGAGTGGATCTATGGCCATCAGCCGCAGACGGTCCGGTTTGTTCGGTTCGTGGGCGACCGGGTAACGGTCGTCGAGATCGCGGAACTTGGCAAGCCCCTTGAGATTCATAACAAGGACGAGATGGCTGGCTACAACCCCCCGGCGCCCACGCGCGAGATTGCAATGGGCGACCAGCAGCCCGGTGCCGGGAGCGGGCAGGCTCCGCCGCCCACGTTGCGCAAACCGGGAGAGGCGGCGCCTCCGGGAGGCGAGGGTAAAGTTCAGTTTCCGAACGCCAGAATCCCGGCTCCGCCGGCGAACGGGATTCCTGCTTCGGGTCCGATACTGGACCCCCGGGTGGACTCGCAGACAGCTCCCCATCTTTTTTAGAGCTTCGGTCGTGTAAACTCTTCAGAGAGCCTCAATCGCAGTCCTTCTCCTCCGATTCCTGCCGCGGCCCGTCCCGGACAATCCTGAGAAGTTCCGGATGATGTCGACACTGCCTGCCATAAGAACGGCGGTCTCCCGGCCATCCAGCGCGCGAGCCGAAACATTCGTACCAGGGAGAGCAAGCATTATGGCGAAGATTGCCAAGACCGGCGACCGTAAAAAGGTCATGGACACTAACAAGAGCACGGATTGTCCCAAGTGCTCCAAACCGACCCGTATCGTCAAGCGCGTCAAGGACCGCGAGCGCGGAATCCCCGGCGGAGTCTATATCTCCTGCTCGGCGTGCGATTTCTTCGAAAAGCTCTAAAATCCTTCAGGCGGAAGCTGATTCCGCCGATAACGATTGATAACAAAGAGCCCGATTCTTCGGGCTCTTTGCTGCGTGCGCAGCCTGTTTTGATGTGGACGGATCCTTATTTTTATAGGGACCATTACTTTTCCTTCAAAAATACGGAGCCATACCTCCTTTTCCATGTGCAGATGCGTCGAACCAAAGTCGTACAAAAATTTACGACACGACACTTGACGACGGTCTGTTGCGAAGGGCAGACTCTACAACTGGAAAGCAGGAACACGCTTTATGACAACAGGTTCAACCGCACTTATCGCCCCGGCCTCAAGTTTTGCCTCCTTACCCCGCTTTGATCGCCCCACCTTCCTGATGTGCGCTCCAGAGTGGTATGACGTCAACTATGTCATCAATCCCTGGATGGCGGGAAACCTCCATCAATCCTCGCGAGACGCGGCATTCGCCCAGTGGAAGACGCTGCACCAGCATATGCAGCAGATCGCCGACGTGCGCCTGCTCCACGCGCGCCAGGGATCGCCGGACTTGACCTTTGTGGGGCATACCGCCGTGGTTCAGCACGGCGTGGCGACCATCTCGAGCTTCGCTCACACTCAGCGCCAGACCGAGGAGCAGCACCTGCGACGATGGTTCCGGGACGCTGGCTTCCTGGTGTGGGATACACCTCGCGAGACGGCCTTCGAGGGCGAAGGAGATGCGGTCTTCAACGCGACAGGAGATCACCTCTGGGCAGCGCACGGCTCACGAACCTGCAAGCAAAGCCATCGCCATCTCGCAGATGCCTGGCACACGCCCGTGACTTCGCTGAAGCTGGTCGATCCGCGCTTCTTTCACCTGGATCTTTGCTTCGTGCCGCTGAGCGGGGGAGAACTGCTCTACTTCCCTGAGGCGTTCGACGCAGACTCTCTGGCAAAGATCGAAGCTGCCTACGATGCCGATAAAAGAATTGTCGCCAGTGAGTTAGAAGCAGTTCAATTCGGTTGCAACGTGATCAACGTGGGCCGTCATATCCTGATGGGCAAGGTCGACAGCGATCTGGCGCAGCGTCTGAAGAATCATGGGTATAACGTGACAGAACTGGATTTGAGCGAGTTTATTCTCGGCGGCGGATCGGCCAAGTCGCTGGTTTTGCGGTTGAGCGACATGGGTGTCACCCACGGTGCCACTGTAAGGGGCTGATCTCGCATAGTTTGCAGCCCTGCTCCGCGGCGTTCCGGCTGCGGTTAAGGGGCTTTTTATGTCGTCTACTCGCGAAATTGCTTGAGTTGGCCCCTCAGAGGGGCTTGGTAGCCCGCGCGATCTCTTCAAGGATGGACTCTGCCGCCTGGGCGGGATTGACTGCGCGGGTGATAGGGCGACCAACGACCAGCATTGAGGCTCCTTGCTCGATGGCCGCGCGGGGTGTGGCGACACGTTTCTGGTCGCCGATCTCGCTACCGCTGGGACGAATTCCGGGGATCACCAGAAGCGCCTCCCCTCCAAGTTCTGCACGCAACGCACCCACCTCTTCGGCGGAGCAGACCAGGCCGTCGATTCCAGACTGCCTGCTAAGGCGCGCGAGGCGAAGGACCTGCTCGGCGGGGGAAGCTGAAACTCCTACCGCAGTCAACTCGTGCGCGTCCATGCTGGTGAGGACAGTGACGGCCAGAAGCCGGGGAGCGCTGGGAGTGGCTGCGACGGCCTCGGCTGCCGCGGACATCATCGCCGGACCTCCTGCGGCGTGGAGTGTCAGCAGGGATGCCCCGGCCTGGGTGGCAGACCGGACCGCGCCGGCGACGGTATTGGGAATGTCATGGAGTTTGAGGTCGAGGAAGATGTTGAAGCCGCGGTCGCGCAGGGCCTCGACCAGGCTGTTGCCGGCGGCGTAGTAAAGCTCCATGCCCACCTTGAACCAGAGGCAGCTTCCATCGAGACGATCCACAAGGTCGAGCGCGAGCTTGGCGGAAGGGAAGTCGAGGGCGACGGCGAGGCGGTCTTTCGGCTGGAGATGGGCAGATTTGCTTGAATGTTCCACGGAATCAGTCTAATTGGTGGGGAGTGTAGATTCCCATGCCCGAGAATCTGGACATGAGCCGGGAGGTGGCTAGTTAAGCCGCTGGAGACGGGCGATCAGCTTTTCGGCGAGGGGCTCGCCCGATTCGGTCCAGAGCAGGCGGCTGCTGATGCCACAGTTCTTCTCGACGGAGAGGGTAAAGGCCAGCAGCATCTCGACGTTTTGCTGAATGCGCTGTTGGGCGACTTCGTCCAGTTCAGCCTCTTCGAGCGTGTCGTCCATGACCCAAGGAGTGTCGAGGCCGAAGTCGATACGGATGTGGCCGTTCTGCTCATAAGTGGCATCGTCGAAGTTGGGTCCGAAGCCGAGAATGCGAACGGTGGCAGGCTGGAGCTTCCAGAGTGTGTCGAGTACGGTGGCGGGGTCGGCGTCATCTCCGGGCTCAGGCATCCAGAGTCGCCACTTCATCTCGAACTCGTAGGCCATATCGTCGTGGAGTTGCTCGGTAGCCTCCGCCACGGCGTTCTCGATGATGGAGGCCTCGGAGTCTTCGGCGCGGTCGTCGTTAACATAAATGCGCTGATAGGTAGGCGCTTCCGTGAAGTTGATAGGATAGGCGCTGGCCGCAGCCACGCGCTTGCCTTCCGGGCCGCCGCTGATGAGCGCAAACTGGTGCAGTACAGAGACCAGCGCGGCGGGCAGCGCCTCGAAGCGGAAGTTCGGGAACCAGAGGCTGAGATAGAGCTGATCGGCCATGAGAGATAGTTTATAGGGACCGAGGGGCGGACGGCGCGGAATGAGAAGATAGAGTGGGCGGATTGATGCGTATTTCGATGTCGGTTGAGAGGCTGAGAATCTGGTTGCTGGTGGGCGCGGGCCTGCTGGTGCTGGTGATCGCTTCTTTTCTCGGCTATGCCCACTATCGGACCCACCGTTTTCTGACCGAGCTACCGGGCAAGCTGGGAATCGATGTGACGCGGGAGACAAACGCGTTTACCTATTCGCAATCGGTTGGCGGCAAGACCATCTATACAATCCATGCGGCCAAGGCCGTCGAGCACAGGAATGGGAAGTACACGCTGCACGACGTCGGGATCGTGCTCTACGGACACACCTCGGACCGGGCCGACCGTATCTACGGCAGCGAGTTCGAGTACGATCCGAAGGCGGGAGTGGCGAAGGCGATGGGCGAGGTTCACCTCGATCTGGAAGCTCCCGCTCCGGCGGACGCCCAGGCCAAGCGGGAGTATGCGGCGGGCAAGGAGCCTTCGGGTGGTGAGAGGGCCGATGCGCGGTTGATTCATGTAAAGACCAGCGGGTTGGTGTTCATGCAGAAGCTGGGTGTGGCGGCGACCGATCAGGAGATTGACTTCGAGTATGGCGGCCTGACGGGCCACGCGGTGGGCGCCGACTATGACTCGGATACGGGCGTGGTGGTGCTGCATTCGGCGGTGAAGGTCGTGGGATTGCAACGGGGGCAACCGGCGACGTTGACGGCGACGCGGGCGGAGCTGGACAGGCCGGACAAACAGGTCACCTTGACGCAGGCGAAGTATGCACTGGTGGGAGGAGCGCGCGCGGAGGCGGGGCAGACGGTCGCGGCTCAGCGGATGGTGGTGCATCTGCGCGACGACGGCTCAGCGGAGCGGATGGAGGCGGAGGGCGCGGTGACGCTGACCGACGGCGATGGCGGGCGGGTGGTCGCTCCTCGAGGCAATATGTTGCTCAATGCGGAGAGCCGTCCGCAATCGGCGATGCTGACGGGTGGGTTGCGGTACGTGGCGGATGACCCATTGCGCCAGGCGCAGGGAGAGGCGGCCAATGGCAAAGCTGCGTTTGATCGAACGGGCAAACTCCAACACGTGACATTGACAGGCGCGGTCAGGCTGCACGAACGGCTTCGCTCCGCCGATGCTGCGGATGGAACGTGGAGCGAGCGCGATCTGGAGGCGAAGACGGTGGAGCTTGCCCTGGCCCCGGGCATAGCGGGCAAGGCGCAGTTGCAGGATGCGAAGGCCGGCGGAGATGCTCATCTGAAGGTGGTGAGTTCTACCGGCAAGGCTGGCCATGCGGCAACAACCAGCAGCGACTTGAGCGCAGATACGCTGACCGCGCACTTCGCGCCGGCGGCAGGCGCGCAGCGGCTGGCAGTAGTCCATGGATTGGGACATACGTCGCTGCGGAGGGTCGATGCGGCTGGCGCGGTCAATACGAGTTCGGGGGATACGCTTGAGGTCCGCTTCAAGCCCGGAATGAACTCTGCCGAGCGTCCGGGAGACGAGATTTCGACTGCAGTGCAGGAAGGCAACGTGGTGATAACGCAGATGCCGGTAAAAAAGCCGGGAGATGCGAACGCGCCGCAGCAGGAAAGGGCGACAGCAGCCCGAGCCGTCTACGATGGAGCGACGCAGAAGCTAACCTTGACCGGCAAGGTGCAGGTTACAGATGCGGGCAGCGTGCTATGGGCAGACCGGGTTGCGGTGGAACAGAAGACGGGCGATGCCGAAGCGGATGGCGCGGTGAAGGCTAGTTATATGTTGAGCGGGAAGGGAAGTGAGCCTGTGCATGTGCTGGCGGCGCGTGCTGCGTTAAAGCACGATTCAGGGCAGGCGATCTTCTATGGCTCGGCGGGGAAACCGGCGCGACTTTGGCAGGGCGCTTCGCAGGTGGAAGCTCCGGTGCTTCAATTTGAGCAGAAGGAAAAGCGGCTGGTGGCGCGGGGCGCCGGCCAGGGCGCGGCCATGGCCGTGCATACGGTTCTGGTGAGTGGAGGCTCGGCAAAGGCCGTCTCCGCAAAGCCGGGGACAGGCAAAGCTCAGGTGCTGCGCGTGGCCAGCCGGGAGCTGACCTATTCCGACGCGACCCGCCAGGCGGAGTTTATCGGAGGCGTGCAGGTCGAAAGCGCGGACGGCAGTATGAGAGGGCAGCAGGCCGTGGTTTATTTGCAGGCGGCCAATGCCAGCGGACCGAAGACGCATTTAGATTCGGCGCCGGGCGGGTTCATGGAAGGCAGCGTGGAGAGAATTGTCGCGACGGGGCAGATCGAGATTGAGCAGCCCGGGCGGCACGCGACCGGAACGCGGGTTGTTTATACGGCGAGCGATGGAATGTTCGTGATGACGGGGACGGCAGCGGCTCCTCCGAAGATTGTCGATGAAGCGCGAGGGACGGTGACGGGCACATCGCTGCGATTCCATGCAGCGGATGAGAGCATCGTGGTTTCTAATGGATCTGACGGAGTCGAAAGCAAACAGAGGGTGCGCACGGAGACGCGGGTGAAAAAGGGGCGATGAAGACTCTATCGACGGAGGAGATCGGCAAGTCGTATGGCGGCCGCCAGGTAGTGCGTGGCGTGAGCCTGCAGATCGAGCAGGGAGAGGTCGTTGGCTTGCTGGGACCGAATGGCGCGGGAAAGACGACGAGCTTCTACATTATTGTGGGGCTGGTACGTCCCGACGCGGGGAGGGTGCTGGTCAGCGGCGAAGACATCAGCCGCTTGCCGATGTACTTGCGGGCGCGGAACCATGGCATCAGCTACCTGCCGCAAGAGCCGTCGATCTTTCGCAAGCTGACGGTGCAGGACAACATCCTGGCAGTGCTGGAGGCGCAGCAGCTAAGCTGGGAGACCCGGCGGACGCGCACCGAGAGGCTGATCGATCAGTTGAATCTGGGTCACATCCGCAAGACGCGCGGCTATGCGTTGAGCGGTGGTGAGCGCCGGCGGGTAGAGATTGCGCGTTGTCTGGCAATCGAGCCGGCGTTCATCCTGCTGGACGAGCCATTTTCGGGCATTGACCCGATCGCAGTACTGGACCTGCAGGAGATCATCTTCGGATTGAAGAGGAGCGGGATAGGTGTTTTGATCACGGACCATAACGTCAGGGAGACGCTGTCGGTCACGGACCGGGCTTACATTATTAACGAGGGCAGAATCTTTCGCGCGGGAACGCCGGGTGAACTGGGGAGTGATCCCGAGGTACGGCGGATTTACCTGGGTGAAAATTTCTCCATGGCCTAGAACGATACAACTTCTGTTGTAATGCTGGAACACGTGGGTGCGGCACGCACAGCCCTGGCAGAGTTAAACTTACAGCCAGAACAGGATGGGACGTGTAGACTGTGGCCAACCGCGGTTGCCTTGGCATTGCGCGCCCTCTAGAAAGTGGAACGCTACCTGCTCGCGCGGAGTTTTGAAATGATGGAGAGAGGGAAAGGTTAAGATTTGCTGCTACAGCCCAAGCTGAATATGAAGGTCTCGCAACGCCAGGTGCTGACGCCCGGGCTGGTGCAGATGGTCAGTGTGCTCGCACTGAACAAGCTTGAGTTGAAGGAGATGATCAACACCGAGATGGTGGAGAATCCGGTGCTTGAAGAGCTTGAGGATACGGCGGTCTCGCTCGAAGAGCGGGCGGGAATGGAAGGCGACCGGGAGCGCTCAGCCGAGGAGGTAGTGGCGGAGAGCGAGCGAGCGGAGAAGGATCCGTTCGACGAGATCGACTTCGGCAGTTATTTTCAGGACTATCTCGATCCGGGGTTTCGCACCGCGTCAAACTTCGAGGAGTACGACAAGCCTTCGTTTGAGAATTTCCTGTCGCAACCGAGCACGCTGAGCGACCATCTGGCGTGGCAACTCGGCTCTCTGACGCTGACGGAGGAGGTCCGATCGGCGGCGGAGCTGGTGGTGGGCAATCTCGATGAGAACGGCTACCTTACCGCAACCGACGAAGAATTGGCCGATGGCCTGGCAGAGTTCGAAAATCCGGCGTCTAACCATCCGCTTCCGTTTGAGCGCGGTGGGAAGACGCCGCCGCAGATGCCAATGAACGGCGCTTCCAACGGTGTCGCGGACGAGGAGACGATCGAACTCGCCGCTGCTGCCGAAGGCAAGGATCAGGGACGTGAGGCGCTGCTTGCTGTTGTTCAGGAGGCGCGATCGATCGTCAATTTCCTTGATCCGGTGGGCGTCGGCGCGCGCGATCTTCGCGAATGCCTGTTGATCCAGATCAGCGCGCAGCAGGGCGAGGCATCGATGGTGCTGCATCGGCGGCAGGCGGCAGCGGAAAATGAAGCGGTCCGTGATGAGGAGGACGATAACGAGGACTATGCCGCGGTTGAAAAAACGCAGCCGCCGGTCGAGGATGCGGGCCGTGGGGATGTCTTCAGCATCGCGACGCACATCGTGGCCCACTGCCTGGCTCTCTTGCAGAAGAAGGATATGCGCGAATTGACGAGGACATGCGGCCGCACGGCGGAGGAGGTTCACGCGGCGGTCGAGTTTATACGGACGCTCGATCCTCGGCCCGGACAGCGCTACAACCAGAGCGAAGCGCGGCTGATTGAGCCGGATGTGGCCTTCGTCAAGCGCGACGACAAGTATGTGGTGCTGATGAACGATGAGGACATGCCCGCGCTTCGCCTGAATCAGGGTTACCGGAAGATGTTGCAGCAGAAGCAGACGGAAAAGGAAGTGAAGGAGTATGTCAAGGAGCGGTACAAGTCGGCGATTCAACTGCTGCGGAATATTGAGCAGCGGAAGAACACGATTGTGCGCACCTGCGATGTGATCGTGCGGAGACAGACGGAATTTCTGGAGCATGGGGTTAATTCGCTAAAGCCGATGATGATCAAGGAGGTCGCCGAGGAGATCGGGGTGCATCCTTCGACGGTAAGCCGCGCGGTGGCGAACAAATATGTGCATACGCCCCAGGGCGTGTTCGAGCTTCGCTTCTTCTTTTCCGAAGGAGTGAATGGGCCCGGGGGCGGAGACTTGCCGCTGGTCTTGTTGAAGCGCAAGGTCAAGAAGCTGATTGAGGAAGAGGACGAGCGTAAGCCGTTCACGGACGATCAACTGGCGGCTGAGTTGCAGCGGCAGGGCATCCGGGTGACGCGAAGGACAGTCGCCAAATACCGCGAGGACATGCAGATTCCCAGTACGCACCAACGTCGTGTACGCTAAGCTGCATCGTACAGAGACGAGGTAATCCCATGGATGTCGAGTACACCGGAAGACAGGCAAGCGTCACGAAGAAATACAAGGTGCAAACAGAGGTGGGGCTGGCGCGGATTGTAAAGATTGTGGGCAACGCAGGTAGCGCGCATGTGACCTTATCCAGAGACAAGTACCGGTATATCGCCGAAATCACAGTCCAGACAAAAAGTCTGAAGCTGGTGGCGGCCTGCGAGTCGACCGAAATGTCGACCGCCCTGCACGATGCTCTGGCAAAAATCGAGCAGCAGGCAATTCGGCGCAAGAAGAAGACAGTGTCGATCAAGCGGCGGGGCAAGTCCGGCGTAGCGGTAACTGGCGATGAGGAAGCAGAGTCCCCGGTAGACGCTGCGAAGCCGTCTACCGACAAGGTTGCGGTGAAGGCAAGTTCAGGTCGAAAGCCGGTGCCGATGCTCGTCCATTCGTTCCCATCTCACTCTCCTTTGCCGGAACCGCACGTCGCGCGATCGACGGACGGTGTGGCCCTGCGGCCGATGTCGCTCGAAGAGGCCGTGAAAGAGGCCGCGTTCCGGGACCGCGATGTCTTCGTCTTCCGCGACCATGGCGGCCAGGCGATGGTGCTGCACCGCAAGCGCGATGGCAAGATGGAACTGATCGAGGTACCGTAGAGGCGTCGCGCAGGTTTTGCGCGGCAATGCTAGGATTTGTCCATGCCACGCAAGACCTCGAAAAAGACTGCCAAGGCAGCCTCCGGATCGGTAAGTAAGGGCGAGCTTGTGATTCTGACAGGATTGTCAGGCTCAGGAAAGCTCTCTGCGCTAAAAGCCTTCGAGGATCTTGGCTTCTATTCTGTCGATAACCTGCCGCTGGAACTGGTGCCTCAGTTTGCCGACCTGGTGCGCCAGTCCCCGGAGATCGAGCGCGCCGCGCTGGTGGTGGACGTGCGCGAGGGGATTCGACTGGACGAGTTTCCTCAGATCCTCAAGAAGGTGCGCAAGGTATTGCCGACGCGCGTCCTGTTTTTGGAGGCCAGCGAGGACGCGCTGATTCGGCGCTTCTCCGAGACGCGGCGGCCGCATCCCATGGGGCGGACCGATACCGTCGTCAAGTCGATCCGGGCAGAGCGAAAGCGCCTGGACCCGATTCGAAATGTCGCAGATATTGTGCTGGATACGACGAAGTTCAACGTACATGAGCTTCGCGCCCATATCAACGCCCAGTTCGAGCGCGACGAGAGCGATCAGAACCTGACGATCTCCTCGAACAGCTTCGGGTTCAAGAACGGAGTGCCCACAGATGCCGATCTGGTCTTCGATGTGCGATTTTTACCCAACCCTCACTTCGTGCCGGAGTTTCGCAAGCTGACCGGCCGACATCCGAAGGTCGCCAAGTACGTCCGGCAATTTCCGCAGACTGCGGAGTTTCTGGACAAGACGACCGACATGCTGAAGTTTCTTTTGCCGCACTACATCAAGGAAGGCAAGAGCTATCTGACCGTGGCCTTTGGCTGCACCGGGGGACAGCATCGGTCGGTATTTATCGCGGAAGAGATGAAGAAGCGGCTGGCGGCCGAGGGTTACCGCGTGAAGACGGCGCACCGGGACATGCCACGCTGACCGGCGCACCCAATAGAATAGTGAGATGCCGAGCGCAATGAGGATGACGGGGAGAGTGGCAGCGTGAGGCGTATCTGGCGGTTGCTGCTCTATGTGCGGCCCTATGCGCTGTATTCGCTGCTCTCCGTGGCGCTGATGGCCGTGGTGGGCGCGATGGCGGCGTTTCGCCTCCTGCTGGTCAAGCCGATCTTCGACAATGTATTGAGCCCGCTGGCGTCGGCGAATATCCTGGTCTTCAAAGTGCCGCATCTGGGCTGGACGCTCGACCTGAATTTTCTCGTTCCCAGCTATTTTCACAATGCCTGGGACGTGGTTGCCTATGCGCTGGTGGTCTCGGCGCTGTTGAAGTCGGTCTGCGATTATGCGGGAACCTATCTTGTGAACTACGCCGGGTTCGGGATGATTACGGACCTGCGCAACGATCTCTACGACGCTATACTGCGGCGCTCCATCGCATTCTTTCAGAAGCACACGACCGGCACGCTGCTGTCGACGCTGATCAACGATATCGAGCGGGTGCAGTTCGCGATGTCGTCAGTGTTGAGCGATTTTCTGCAACAATTTTTTACCCTGCTCTTCACGATCGGCGTGGTGGTCGTGGTGGGCGGAAAACTGGCCTGGGTACTGCTGCTGTTTGTGCCCATCGTCATCTCGTCAGCCAGGCGAATCGGCCGCGGCGTGCGGCATACGACGCGCAAGGGGCAGGACAAGCTGGCGGAGATTCAGAACATTCTGCACGAGACGATCACGGGAAACCGCATCGTCAAGGCGTTCGGCATGGAGCTATGGGAGACGACACGCTTTCGCAAGGCGGCGACGCGGCTCTTCCAAGCGAACCTGAAATCGGTAAGCGTGCAGGCCATCAGCTCGCCTTTGATGGACGCTCTGGGGTCGGTGGGAATCGCGTTGCTGCTCTATCTGGGGAGGCAGCGAATCATTCATGGCGGCATGACAGCGGGCTCGTTCGTCACCTTTCTTATCGCGGTGTTCACGCTCTACGATCCGGTGCGGAAGTTCGCACTCTTTTACAACAGTTTCCAGCAGGCGCTTGGCGCGAGCGAAGACATCTTCAAATTCATGGATGCGCAGGACGATGTGCAGGAGAAGAAGCGGGCGCATGTCCTTAAGGGGTTCAGCAAGGAGGTTCGCTTTGAAGATGTAGGCTTCGCCTATGAGAGCGATGGTGAGAGAAAGCAGGTGCTGCACGGCATTAATTTCTCGGTGCATCCGGGCGAAGTGCTTGCGTTTGTGGGGCCGAGCGGGGCAGGGAAGTCCTCGCTGGTGAATCTGATTCCGCGTTTCTTCGATGTAAACGAAGGGCGGATACTGCTGGACGGATACGATCTAAGGGACTTGACCATCGCTTCGCTGCGCAAGCAGATCGGGAAAGTCACCCAGGAGACGGTGTTGTTCAACGACACCGTGCGCAACAACATTGCGTATGGCCAGCCGGATGTTCCACTGAGCAAGGTGGAAGAGGCGGCCCGCATGGCGCTGGCGCACGACTTCATCTTAAAGATGCCTGAAGGCTACAACACCATGATCGGGGAGAAGGGCGTTCGCCTGAGCGGTGGCGAACGGCAGCGGCTGGCGATTGCACGAGCGATCCTGAGGAATGCCCCGATCCTGATTCTCGATGAGGCGACTTCTGCGCTGGATATGGAGAGCGAGCATCTGGTGCAGGCCGCGCTGGCCAATCTGATGCAGGGGCGGACGGTGTTTGTAATCGCGCATCGTCTTTCGACCGTTCGCCGAGCCACGCGCATCGCGGTAATCGAAAACGGACGGATCACGGAGATGGGAACGCACGAAGAGTTGCTGATGCAATCGGGAACCTACCGGCGGCTCCATGACCTTCAGTTCAGCGATGAAGAGTTGAACAGCATAAGCAGCGCCGAGGTTGCGCCGGCGGCGGAATTGGAGGGCACGGCATGAGTGCGATTTATTCGATGACCGGGTATGCAAGTCTGCGCGGCTCGGCGAGGGAGGAGCTTGCATTTACGCTGACCATCAAAAGCGTGAACCACCGGTTTCTCGATCTGCAATTCCGGTTGCCGTCGTCCTGTGATGGGTTGGAGATCCAGTTGCGACGCCTGTTGAAGGAGAGGCTGCGGCGCGGCCATGTTGACTTGACCTTACAGCTGGAGCGGAAGGCAAATCTTCAGATCCAGTTGAACTCCAGTCTGCTGGACGCGTACGTCAAGGCGTTTCGCGAGGCTTCGGCATTGCATGGATTGACCGGCGAGCCGGATATGAATGCCCTGTTGCGGCTTCCCGGCCTGATGAGCGCCGAGAGCAGCGTGAACGAAGAGGCGATGCAGGGGCTTGAGCAGGCAGTTCTGCCACTGGTCGACGATCTGGTAGCCAGGTTGAACGAAGTTCGTGCGCA
>Ga0207674_10001258_pt1 | contig 33135 bp, 27 predicted proteins | sample KBSCornC72_FD_184303 | JGI IMG/M metagenome (GOLD analysis project Ga0207674, IMG submission 184303) | Corn rhizosphere microbial communities from Kellogg Biological Station, Michigan, USA - KBS Corn C7-2 (SPAdes) (version 2) | ecosystem: Host-associated > Plants > Roots > Rhizosphere > Soil ...
GCCTTTTGTCCAAAGAATCTGGAGAATCTCCAGTTCGCTTTCAGTAGGTTTTACATATTTAGTGTTTGACATAAAGCCGATCAATTTGAAACCGAATATACGACTATTTTCGTATGAACAAGAAATCATAAGCTTTTTTATCTTTTTTTAACAGGCTTTAACATTGAGACGCAAAGTGTTCGAAAACGTTACACTTTTTGGAAGAAACTATTTTATGAGCGATGAGTTTTATGTGATTGACGGGAGCAATGGCTGGATAAAACAGTTTATATTATCTATTAAGCTATTTTTGATGCGAGGCGTTATTTCAGGAGCGTCGACGATCATGTCTGACGACTCACGACTGACGACTCACGATTCACGACTCACTATGAAGCATCTCTTCCATTGTATAGACGCTCACACTTGTGGCAATCCGGTTAGGCTTGTGAAAGAAGGTGGCCCATCATTGAATGGAGGCAACATGAGTGAAAAGCGCCAGCATTTTTTGAAGGAATATGATTGGATAAGAACCGGGCTAATGTTTGAACCCCGCGGCCACGATATGATGAGCGGAAGTATTTTATATCCTCCGCACGATCCTCAAAATGATGCATCGGTTTTATTTATTGAAACAAGCGGTTGCCTTCCGATGTGTGGTCATGGAACCATCGGCACTATCACTATCGCGATTGAAGAAGGTTTGATAAGACCGAAGACTCAAGGGACCGTGAGAATAGAAGTTCCGGCCGGATTAGTGATCGCTGGATACAAAACGGTCGGCAGTCAGCAGTCTGCAGTTGGCACAGGCTGTTTAAAAGTGCAATCAGTTAAATTCACGAATGTTCCTTCTTTTCTTCATTCATCTCAACTAACTGCTGTGTGTCCCGAACTGGGGGAATTGGTTTTTGATGTTGCATATGGTGGAAATTTTTATGCGATCATTGATATACAAAAAAATTTCAAAGGCTTGGAAAATTATGCTGCCGATAAACTAATTATTTGGGCAAGAGAGTTGAGAAAGAATATAAATGCAAAATATAAGTTTATCCATCCTGAAGATCCAACGATCAATTATTGCACACATGTTTTATGGGCGGGAGCAGTTATCGATCAAACTTCGACAGCAAGAAACGCTGTGTTTTATGGTGATAAAGCCATCGACCGCTCACCTTGTGGTACGGGCACTTCAGCAAGGATGGCTCAGTTGTATACAAAGGGATTATTGAAAAAAGGGGATGAATTTATTCATGAAAGCATCATTGGCAGTAAATTTATAGGTAGAATTGAAGAAGAGCTTTCTGTTGACGGGAAACCTGCCATTAAACCATCCATCGAAGGCTGGGCAAGGATCTACGGACATAATATTATTTCAATCGATAAAGATGACGACCCATATGCGTATGGATTCCAGGTGGTGTGATGGTGAATGGTGAGTGGTGAATGGTGAATTTTTACTCATGACGGACGACTCACTAAAAGCTGAGCGGATTACGGGACGTACAAGAGTGCGATCCCGAAAAATCGGGACAGGCTGCAACGAATGTCAAATAGAGCTGTAAACGCTTGCTACATGAAAAAACTAATTTTACTAACTACACTGGCTGCAACTATCAAAGCTATTTCGCAAACTCCTTCGCAGAAATTTGAATTCGTTAATTTTTCGCAGGTTAATATCACGGATAATTTCTGGAAACCAAAGATCGATAAGGTAGCAACTGTGACGATGAAGGCGTGTATCTACCAGACAGAGATAAAGACTCCGCGCATTCGCAATTTTGAAAAAGTAGCACGAAACAAGGGAGAAAAATTTGAGGGTCTCTATTACGATGACAGTGATGTATACAAAGCTCTCGAAGCAATCGCTTATGCATTGAAAACACATCCCGATCCTGCACTGGAAGCAAAGGCCGATGAATGGATCGATAAAATAGCGGCGGCGCAATTACCCGACGGATACCTGGATACTTATTTTACATTGCGCGATATCAATCAACGTTGGACAAATATTGAAGCACATGAAGATTATAATGCGGGGCATTTAATTGAAGCAGCTGTTGCTTATTATAATGTTACGGGAAAAAGAAAATTCCTGGATGTTGCCATACGGTTAGCCAATCACATTGATTCCACTTTTCGTTTGGGAAATAAAAAATGGTTCAGTGGCCATGAAGAGATAGAACTGGCGCTTGTGAAATTGTACAAGGTAACTAATGATGACCGTTATTTGAAACTGGCGGACTGGTATCTTCAGCAAAGAGGAAAAGAAGGGATTTATAATTATGAAGGCAAATGGGTTACACCAGCGTATTGGCAGACTCTGAAGCCGCTGAAAGATCAAACAGAAATTACTGGTCACGCAGTACGGGCAATGTATTTATATACCGGGGTTGCTGATGTAGCTGCGCTTACAGGTGACAATGGCTACATGAATGCAATGCAAAAGGTTTGGGAAGATGTTGTGTATCGCAATATGTATATCACCGGTGGCATCGGTTCCGCGGGAGATAATGAAGGTTTTTCAAAAGATTATGACCTGCCAAATGAAGACGCTTATTGTGAAACCTGTGCGAGTGTTGGAATGGTTTTGTGGAACCAACGCATGTGTCAATTGACAGGCGACAGTAAATACATTGATGTCTTGGAAAGAAGTTTATATAATGGAGCGCTGGATGGATTAAGTTTAAGTGGTGATCATTTCTTTTACGACAATGTGCTTGCATCAAACGGTCAGCATCAGCGAAGAGAGTGGTTTGGTACCGCTTGTTGCCCCGCAAACATTGCAAGACTGGTTACATCTGTTGGCAATTATATTTATGGAAAGAGTAGTGATGGCATTTGGATAAATTTATTTGTTGGAAGCAACACAAATGTGAAAGTTGGAAATACGGATGTCGCAGTAAAAATGGAGACAAATTATCCCTGGGATGGCAAAGTGAAGATCAATATTGATCCAAAAGAGAAAAGAAACTTTTCCGTTCGCATTCGTATTCCTGACTGGCAAAAGGGTGGGATCGTCCCCGGAGATCTTTATAAAAATACAAATGCTTCACAATCGGTTTTGTTGTTTACTGTAAATGGCAAGGTTACTTCCTTCCAGCAAGGAAACGGATATGCGCTCATTGATCGGAAGTGGCAAAAAGGCGATGTGATAAGTTTTGAATATAATATGCCCATTACGGAAATTGCAGCAAGGTCTGAAGTAAGGTCAGACGTAGATCGTATTGCTCTTCAACGCGGCCCGCTTGTGTATTGCCTAGAAGGCGCAGACAACAAAGACGGTGTTTGGAATGTAGTTTTTCCTGCCCATACAAATTTTACAACAACTGATTATAAAGTTTTAGATGAGCCGGTGATCGCATTGCAAACTGAGTTACCGTCAGCATTGGCAAATGAAAATGGCGATGGAATAAAAATCGAAAAGAGAAAGATCACGGCCATCCCGTACTATTGCTGGGCAAACCGTGGAGCGAATGATATGCAGGTTTGGTTGCCGACTAAGATCAAAGAAGTAAAAATTAATTACTCGTCGAAATATGAAGATGGAGGGAACTATTAGATTTGGAAAAGGTGAATTGGGAAATTTTGGAATTGCAATTTCCCAATTCTAAAATTCAAAATTACAAACATCATTACATTCAAATAAAACAATTATCATGTCATCCCGAAGAAAATTTTTGCAAAATGCCTCTGCCCTTGCGGCAGGAGGAGTGGTTTTATCTTCCTTTGATAGTAAAACGTTGTCCATTTTAAAAAATAAGATGGCGCCCTCAGATCAAATAAATATTGCCGCTATCGGCGTCAACGGAATGGGCTTTGCCGATCTCAGTGCCATGCTGAAACATGAAGGAGTCAATCTTGTTGCGCTATGCGATATAGATAAAAATGTTTTAGATAAACGATCCGCCGACCTTTCGAAATTGAATGTAGACATGTCGAAGGTCAAAACATTTGGAGATTACCGTAAGGTCCTTGAATTAAAGGATGTGAACGCGGTAATCATCGGCACACCTGATCACTGGCATTGTAAGATCATGGTAGATGCATGCATGGCGGGAAAGGATGTGTATTGCGAAAAACCCGTGGGTAATTCTATTGCTGAGTGCAGGGCCATGGTAGCTGCACAAACAAAATATAATCGAGTTGTGCAGGTTGGTCAATGGCAGCACAGTAATAAACATTACCAGGATGCAATGGACTTTGCACATTCCGGAAAATTGGGAAACGTGCGGCTGGTAAAAGCATGGGCTTACCAGGGATGGATGAAACCTGTTCCTGTGCAACCTGATAGCAATGCTCCTGCCGGAGTTGACTATGACATGTGGCTGGGTCCCGCGAAAAAACGTCCTTTTAATCCAAATCGTTTTCATTTCAATTTTCGCTGGTATTGGGATTATGCAGGCGGATTAATGACCGACTGGGGCGTGCACATGATCGATTATGCATTGCTCGGCGCAAAGGCAGAAGTTCCAAAAAGCATTGTAGCGAGTGGTGGAAAATTTGCCTATCCTGATGATGCTGAAGAAACACCGGATACATTAACAGCTGTTTTTGAATTTAACGGTTTTAACATGCTGTGGGAACATGCAACGGGCATCAATGATGGTCCGTATCAACGTGACCACGGCGTCGCATTTATTGGGAACAATGGGACGTTGGTTGTTGATCGTGGTGGTTGGGAAGTGTTCCCTGAGGTTATCAATGGGCAAAATAAAATGGAGGCTGTAGCAAGACAGAAGAAAGTGGATGATGGACTAGCGCTGCATACAAAAAATTTTGTTGAAACCGTAAGATCAAGAAAGGTCGAGGATTTAAAATGCCCGGTACAATTGGCAGCGCACGTAGCTACCGTTTGTGATATGGGAAATATTGCATTCCGGACGGGTAAAAAAATTTATTGGGATGCAGCCTCAGATAAATTCACGGAAGAAGAAGCCAATAAATATCTTGCTGCCGAATATCATAATGGCTATACGCTTCCAAAAGTTTAGTATTCACCTGAAAATTTGTGAAAATGAAGAAAACACTAACTGCACTTTTGATTTTTGCTTTGTCATTTAAAGCTGAAGCGCAACAAAAGATCTGGCCTGAGAAAAAAGCGAATGATTGGTATGCGCAACAAAGTTGGCTGGTCGGCTGCGATTTTTTGCCGAGTACTGCCATCAATCAATTGGAGATGTGGGAATCTGAAACTTTTGACACAGCCACGATCAATCGTGAATTGGGTTGGGCAGAAGAAATAGGATTTAACACACTGCGCGTTTTCCTTCACGATCTTGTTTGGGAAAATGACTCTATCGGCTTCAAAACAAGGATCAACACGTTTTTGACAATTGCTTCAAGCCATCACATCAAACCGTTGTTCGTTTTTTTTGATGATTGCTGGAATCCCGAGCCAAAGTATGGAACACAGCCAGTACCAAAGCCGGGTGTACACAATTCAGGGTGGATGAGGAGCCCGGCTCAGTCTGTACACAATGACAGCACGAGGTGGTATGTTCTTGAACGATATGTGAAAGACGTGCTGGCGAGTTTCAAATATGATCCAAGAATTCTTTGTTGGGATCTTTATAATGAACCCGGCAATAGTGGCTATAACCTGAGCTCTCTGCCATTACTAAAAAAAATATTTGAGTGGGCGTGGAGCGTTCGTCCTTCTCAGCCATTGACAGTGGGCGTTTGGTATGATAATAAAGAATTGAATGAATTCCAGCTCAGCAATTCTGATATCATCACGTTCCACAATTACAATAAGACAGAGGATATGGAGAAGGAAATAAAAGAGCTTCAGAAAAGAAACCGGCCATTGATCTGCACTGAATATATGGCAAGAACAAATGGAAGTACATTTGAAACACATCTTCCCATTCTGAAAAAATACAACGTGGGCGCGATCAATTGGGGTTTTGTAAGCGGCAAGAGTAATACTGTCTTTCCCTGGGGAAGCAAGGAAGGAAGCCCTGAACCAAAGACCTGGTTTCATGATATTTTCAGAAAGGACGGAACGCCATTTGACAAAAATGAAGTTGCCGTGATAAAAAATTTAACCGGAAAAAATCAAACCGCCGATCGTTAAAAAAGATAAGCGAGAATTTATGATTAAGACGCTTTTTATCTTTGCTGCCTTGATAGTACCGATTACTTTTTGGGGTCAGAATTTTAAGAACAGAAATGTCGTCGGGCAGGATAGTGCAAAGCAAAGTATCAAGAATATATTAGGGGACAATACGTATAAGTTGCCTTCTGACACTTTGATCAGGGATAAAGAAACTGCGATTTCCATTGCTGAGATAATATTATTCAAAATCTATAGCAAAGCGCTAATTACAAGCGAAAGACCCTACGAGTGTTACCTTATTGATGGGTACTGGTTTCTCAGGGGCACTCTTCCCAAAAATTTTACCGGGGATGTTTTTGAAGTGATCATGAGAGCAAAGGACGGTAGTATAGTTAAAATGACCCATGGAAGCCGATAAGGCAAATGCTTACATAGAAATTCATAAGTTTGCGCCCTGAAAATATGAAAGTAACAATAATAGGAGGTGGAGTAGTTGGTTTATGCTGCGCTTATTACCTGTACAAAGAAGGATATGAAGTTTCTGTCGTTGAGCGTAACAATATAACCGATGGTTGCTCATTTGGGAACATGGGTTATATTTCTCCGAGCCATTTTATTCCTTTAGCATCGCCGGGAATTGTGAGCCAGGGGTTGAAATGGATGCTGAGTCCATCTTCTCCTTTTTACATTAAGCCCAGGTTGAACTGGGAGCTGGTACAATGGGGATTGACATTCTGGAAAAATTCCACTACACAAAAAGTAAAGGAAAATGTTCCTCATCTCAACAATTTGCTGCAATTAAGCCGCGAGTTAATGAATGATCTGAAAAAGGAATTCAATGATTCTTTTACTATGATCGAAAAGGGTTGCTGGACACTTTACAAAACAGAAAGGACCGGCGATCATGAAAAACATTTGACAGAGCAAGCAATAAATCTAGGCTTAAAAACACAAACTTACACGGCGGCACAAGTGCGTGAACTGGAACCAGAAGTGGAAGTAGATGTTACGGGTGGCGTGTTGTGGCTGGACGATTGTCACCTTGATCCAGGAAAATTGATGCGATCGTTACATCGCCATTTGCAGGCTGCAGGAGTAAAATTTTTCCTGAATGAAGAAGTGCAGGGATTTGAAAAAACTAATGGGAAGATCACTTCGGTCATTACCAACAAAGAAAAAATAGATGCGGATGAAATAATTATTGCCAATGGTTCATGGATGCCTGTTGTTGCCAGGATGGCCGGCGTTCATTTACTAATGCAGCCTGGAAAAGGGTACAGCGTAGTGTATGAAAATTTGGAGAAGAATCTCCGTCGCCCGGCAATATTGGTCGAAGCACGTACCGCGATGACACCTATTGATCGTTGGTTACGCATAGGTGGCACGATGGAATTAAGTGGACACAGTGACAACATTCTACCGAAGCGAGTTGCGTCCATCTATGACTCGGTAAAAAAATATTTTCCGTCATTAAATATTTCGCAGCCCAATCCCGGAAAAGCATGGTATGGTTACAGGCCTGTCACACCGGATGGTCTGCCATATATTGGTAAGCATGAAAAGTTTTCTAACCTGACGTTTGCCGGCGGACATGCGATGTTGGGAGTATCTGCAGCGGCAGCCACAGGAAAATTAGTGAACGAGATCATCGGTAATCGACCTGCGTCCATTGATATTTTAGCTTTTGAGCCAGGAAGATTTTCCTAAATCTTTCATTTCATTTTGTTGGTATCTTTAGTAAAATTCTTGATTATGAAATCAATTCTTGCTGTCACCATTCTTTTTTGTATTTCCGCCAGTTTGTTTGCACAACATTCAGTAATTAAACTTTGGGAAACGGATACTGTATTGAAAGTGCCTGAATCCGTTTTGCTCGACGTCGACAATAAAGTATTGTATGTCTCAAATATCGATGGAACTGATGGTTGGGCAAAAGATGGGAAAGGTTCGATTGGCAAGGTTGGTTTGGACGGGAAGATCATTGCAGTAGACTGGGTGCCGGGATTAAATGCACCTAAGGGCCTGGGACGCTATAAAGGGAAGTTGTATGCGGCAGATATTGATGAAGTTGTTGTGGTTGATATAAAGAAAGGAGCGATCGACAGAAAGATCCCCATAGAAGGAGCAAAAGGATTGAATGATATTTCTGTTGGCAGTGATGGAGTGGTTTGGGTTTCCGATTCAAAGAACAATGTAATTTACAAGTTAGAGAATGATAAGTCCTCTGTTTACCTCGAAGGCCTCAAAGGTGCGAATGGTGTATTGAAACGCGGTAATGATTTTTTTATAGTAGATGCCGGAGGAGCATATAGAGTAAACGCTGATAAAACACTTACCAAGCTAGCCGATGGAATGGAAGGAGGAACTGATGGAATTGAAAACGTTGCAGGCAATGACTTTCTCGTTTCCTGTTGGGCGGGAGCATTGTGGTATGTGCATGCCGAAGGAACAAAAGAATTATTATTTGATGGGAAATCGCAGAAAACAAATACTGCCGACATTGGCTTTGATCCCAAAACAAAAATCGTTTATGTTCCAACTTTCTTTAGAAATTCCGTTATCGCATTCCAGGTAAAGTAACGTTAATTTTGAAATAAGAAATTCCGATAGCGCCGGGGCCTTTTTATTTTTACTTCTATGAACTGTACTTCTGCTCGATTACCTTACAGGCAAACCAATTATTTTACAAAGATCATTTTGGATTACCTGGATCACGCAGAAGATTTGAAACCGTTTTATGATCATACCCCATCATTGCAGGGAATACAGAATGCGATAGCGGAGAGACAGAAATTTTCAAACAACAGGAAAGCTCTTGTCGAGGAATTAAAAAAACAATACAGCCGGGTTCCTCAGGGCGACCCGGTTAAGAAAAATATTGAGTCCCTTCTTTCTGAGGATACATTTACCATTACTACAGCCCATCAGCCAAATATTTTCACGGGTCCCCTATATTTTGTTTACAAGATCCTTCATGCTATAAAACTCGCTGAATATTGTAAAGCCTCTTTGCCTCAATACAATTTTATCCCGGTCTTTTACGTAGGCAGTGAAGATGCAGATCTTAATGAACTCGGACATTTTTATTTGCACGGAGAGAAGACTATTTGGCGTACCAAACAAACCGGCGCGGTGGGAAGAATGAAAGTGGATAAGGAATTGTTGAAATTGATCTCGGAGCTGGAGGGGCAACTCTCTGTGTTAACCTACGGGAACGAGATCCTTTCCATAATAAAAGATTGTTACCAGGAAGGAGTGCTTATCCAGGATGCAACATTTAAACTGATCAACAGTTTGTTTAGCGAATACGGGTTGATCGTTTTAATGCCTGACAACCCTGTGCTGAAAAAACAAGCAGCGAAGATATTTGAGGACGATCTGGTAAATGAAACGCCTTCCATTATTGTTGAGAAAACGGCAAATAAACTGCAAGCTGCAGGGTACAAGCTGCAAGCGAATCCAAGAGAAATTAACTTGTTTTATTTAAAGGAGAATATCAGGGACAGGATAGTGAAAGTGAAAGGCAAGTTTATAACTCAGGGCTCACGATTCACGTTTGACGAAAAGCAAATGCTTTCTGAACTGAAAGAGCATCCTGAACGATTTAGTCCTAATGTTATCCTTCGAGGCATTTACCAGGAGATCATTTTACCCAATCTTGTCTACATTGGGGGAGGAGGGGAGATCGCTTACTGGTTACAATTGAAGAACCTTTTTGAATTTTATAAGGTTCCCTTTCCCGTGTTGTTGCTTCGTAATTCATTTTTAATTGCCGAAAAGAAGTGGCAGGAGAGGATCGTGAAACTTGGTTTTACGACGGAGGATTTCTTCCTTCCAGAGCAGGAATTAATGAACAGGCTGGTAGCGAGAGAAACAAAGAATGAGATAAGACTGAACGGAAATTTTACGGAGGCGGAAAAGTTATACGAAACATTAAAGAAGCAAGCTGTAGCGATTGATACAACTCTTGAGAAACATGTCGAAGCCTTACGAACACAATCTCTGTATCGCCTGCAGGAATTGGAAAAGAAAATGCTGCGTGCAGAAAAAAGAAAATTTACCGATCAGCAGCGACAGATACACACTATTAAAGAGAACCTGTTTCCCAAAAACGGTTTGCAGGAGAGGATCGACAACTTCATGTATTATTATGCAAAATGGGGAAGGGATTTTATTCGGCAGCTCTACCAGCACTCATTGAGTTTGGAAGGGGAGTTTGTGATATTGTCTGAGGCTATATAAGTTTTTATTTTTGCCATAAGTTATAGACAGCGGTTATGGTAGCTTTAAGGATTGCGTTTTTGTTGATAGCAGAGATGGTAGAAAATTATTCGTTCATTTGTTGGCGGATGTTACTGATAGAGAAAACGACAGTTCTAGTATGAGATAAGATATTCTTCGTATGAGATAAGACATTCGTCGCATGAGATAAGACATTCCTCGCATGAGATAAGACATTCCTCGCATGAGATAAGACATTCCTCGTTTGAGATAAAACATTCTTTAGCCCACTCTGTGGGCCCCTCCCCCGCCTTCCAACCAGCCGTATTAAATCTTCGCTTTACCCAATGAGAGCTTGCCCCCGGTTTACCCGGGTTGCTTTACTACGTTTTACGGTGCCAGTTGTATGGCAAATAAAATCAAATCATCGTTTTCACAGTGCACTCTCTGTCGGGTATGGCCGACAATGCATATGCAAGAGATTGTAAATATCGTTCTTCAAATCTTACAGGCGATGAGAAAAACAACAAAATGAATAGAGAAAAACCGGGAAAATAATAGATCTCCGCTTCTTGCGAGGCCTTACCGGAACAGAAATTTATGAACAGCCTTATGCAAGGATAAAACAAGACTCTGTCGGGCAACTTGACCAATGCCGACAATTATCTGAATCATGAAAGTGGCAGCCTGACAATTGACGTCACACTTGGTAAACATGTACGTGGTGTGTACAGAATCCATATATCGGAAAAAAGAAAGTTGTCAGAAATCCGGTAGGTATCGGATTTGAGATGCCCGTTGAGGAAGAGATTGTTTTGTTTTGTCAGAGCGGGATATTTTGCTAATGTTAACAGGCTTGGTATTACAAAAGGCAAAAAACCCCGCTCCCGACTATGTTATTTGTATTCCGTCATTGCAATTAAATTATCAAAATCGCTCTTTCGCTTTTTTGCTCCGTCTTCCTGCTCCTTGTGGGTTTTTATACCGGATTCGATCTGATCATCAATGACCCTTACATATTGCTTTAATTTTTCCAGGTCTTCATTACTGGGGCTGCTTCCAAGGTACTTGGTTGGATTGGATGTTACATCGGGCAATTGATCCAGTGCCTTTTGAAAATATTCCCGCAAACCTGCGCGGGCGTTGTAAAGCCGGTCATAGACATCCGATGCTTTGGCCATATTATTGTTCATATCTTTTATCTTATCGTTATAATCGGAGATCTCCTTTTTTCGTTTGTCGATTTCATCCTGGAAAGAAGAAGTGCTCCCGTCGGGATGTTTGCTCTTAAAATCATCAATCTCCTTTGAGATGGAAGAGATCTCGTCATTTCTTTTCTTTATTTCTTTTAGTGCGTTCGTTTTCTGGCTGAGGAAAAGATCGTAGTCGTAATTTTTTGCTTCATCTTTTCTTCGTTGTACTTCATCGGCGATGGAAGTAGCATCCTTACGCAGATCAGGAAAAGGAATCAGGTTTACACCATCAGCAGCAGCGGCTGTTCTGAAATCATCGAGGTTCTGGCTGAACAAAAAACAGGGCATAAACACCAACAACAAGCAAGCCATGAAGATTGATTTGGGAAGTTGATGGTTTCGAAATGACACAAACAAATACAAGTTACCAGCAATCATTCTCTTTTTCATACATAACACTTTTTAAAGGTTTCACAAAAAATACAGAGCACTGGCACAGGCCTTCAGCTCTAAAAAATATTTACTATGACAGCAGTCTTGAATTTCAAGGCGTCGGGAGTGGGACGCAGCGACGAAACTATGGATAATGAGCATTCATAATGACGGGGATTTCCCAAAGGCCATTTTCGACCTTCTTGCGGTTGCACTATTCGCTAAAAGTGCAGGGAAGGAATATATCGGCAGTGCTATTTAACTTTTACAATTTTCAGAATAGGCTGATATTCTATGTTTGGGTAAGAACCTTTGATATAGGCAGTATCTCCAACTATTTTTACTACTTCAACGGTTAACCAAACTGAATCAGGTTTTCCCGGTTCTTCTATTTTATACTTGCAATCTGACAGCCACTTGATTGTTTCAATTGACTCGGTTTTTTTGATTAGATTTTTTATGACCTGGGTGTTACCATTTCTAATTAGTTCACCTTTCATAAGTGGATATGCGTTGACTAGAATAAATTTGCCATTTCTGAACATTGAACAAGTTAAGTGATCGCTTGTTGGCATACATCGCATTTGAGCAGCCCCCAGAATTATAAAAACTAAAACCGAGAACTTCATGGTTTATCAAATGTGTTTTGCCAACCCTCTTTCTTCAGCTTTTTCACTTTTTCAATGACTTCATTGTTGAGAGAGTCTTTATAACCGGCGATTTTTTTTGCAACGGCATCATCAAAGCTGCCAATAATTTCTGCTGCCAGTATGCCTGCATTCTTTGCAGCATTTAGGGCAACGGTTGCCACCGGAACGCCGTTTGGCATTTGTAAAATCGACAGAACTGAATCCCAACCATCAATAGAATTTGAAGATTTGATCGGAACACCGATAACCGGAAGCGAAGTAATGGATGCCACCATCCCGGGTAAATGCGCAGCACCACCGGCTCCTGCAATGATCACTTTCAATCCCCTTTCTTTTGCTTTTTGCGCGTACTCAACCATGCGAAGCGGTGTGCGATGAGCAGAGACAACTGTTACTTCATGAGCAATGTCAAATTGTTTGAGAATATCGGCAGAAGCTTGCATGATCGCTAAGTCGCTGTCACTTCCCATAATAATTCCAACAAGAGGATTCATTCAATGAATTTGAGTAGCAAAGAAACAATAAAAAGGCACAAGGTACAAGCTACAAGCCTTGATTCTTGAACCTTGTCCCTTGTGCCTTGTTTCTTACTTAAGCAGCTGACCCGAAAGTCTCATCAATTCAGTCTCTGAAAGTTTTGCGTTATACCTTGCCTCGATCAACCTGTTCTCAGCATCGGCAAGACTGTTTTGGGCTAATTTAAGTTGGAGTAATGTAGCAGCACCCAATTTGTAAGTTTCAAAAACAATATCAAGATTTTCTCTCGCCAGGAAAATATTTTCTTCCTCAAGTGTCAGCGCTTTTTTCTGTTGCTCATAATTCTGAAAAGCATTGATCACACTCAGATCTGTAAGCGATTTTTGATTTTCGTACACGATATTCTGATACCCGACATTCCACTTTGCCTGCTTCACCAATCGTCGCGTGTTAAAGTTATTAAGTATGGGAATAGAGGCTGTGACCCCATAGTTAAGTCCCTGCACCTGGTTAAAAAGTGTCGAAAAATTATTGATGACCACCTGGTTGGTCGTGCGGTTGAAATTATACGCTGAATTGAATGAGATAGTGGGGTAGAGGTCTGCCTTTGTCTGTTTCACTGTAAGATTGGCGATGTCTATACTTTTCTTCGCCATCAGCATCGAGGGATTTTTTTCAGCCGCATTCATTACTTCACCCAGGGAAATCTGTGTATTGATCGTAATGGTGTCTACCACATCATACATGGTGAATTGAGGTATAGCCATAGCCTGGTTCAATTGCTCTTTCAATTGTTCGATCAATGCCAGTTGCTGCAGCTGTGCTGCTTTCTGAGCGTTCAGGTCGATCTTACTTTGCAGCAGGTCTGGTTTTATTCCCACGCCTACGTCCAGCCGGTATTGAGCCAACCTCACTCTTTCACTGTCGATCGACATTTGCTCTTGAATGGATATTAATTGTTGTTTTTGCCTGACTATGTTGTAGTAGTTATTGATAACACTTGCTACAGTGTTTACTATCTGGTTTTTTATTTCCAGTTCTCCGAATTGCAATAATTGCTCTGCCTTGTCACGAAGCACGAACATTTTCAAGCCATCAAATAGTGTCCAGCTTAGTGCAACTTGTGCATTGACATTGTTTGATCTCAAACCGTTCTTATCTCTCTTAGTACCATCGGCGAGCGTTTGTTTCTGGGAATTATTGTTCCAAATCGCGCCTGCTCCTGCATTGACTTGCGGAAAGAACACTGCATTCCGATAAGAATAGTCAATGGCTGCAATGGTCGAATCATTTCTCGATAAAATAATGTCATAATTCTTTTGCAAAGCGCTGGCAACAGCTTCTTCAACTGTTAATATTTTTTGAGCGTATGATGAGAAAGCAGTAAGAATGAAAAGAAACAATAGGATAGCCGGAAAGGATTTTTCATAACCGGTTGCACTTCTCTCCCGGAGACGTCCCTTCCGAACCATCATCGCCTGTTGTGTCTCCGAAGGAGCCTTTTGGACACTCAATTCTACGTTCTTGCTTATATTCAACATTATTGCAGGTGTAGGTTTATGTTTTACTTTTCTTCAGCTTGCAGAGATTCTAATGGTTCATGTGCGGCAGCAAACTGAACCAGTTCTTTTTGTTCTGCCAGTTTATCCAATTCACTTTTTTTCTTTTTTGACGAGAGATAAGAATACATAGCTGGTATTACAAAAAGAGTAAGAATCAATGAGAACATAATTCCTCCTACAATTACGATACCTAATGGTATGCGGCTGGTTGCGGCAGCCCCTAATGATAATGCCAATGGCAAGGCACCCAGTGACATGGCAAGGCTTGTCATTAAAATGGGACGTAAGCGCTGTGTGGCTGCATATATTGCCGCCTCAGTCTTTTGCATCCCTTTCTTCAGCCTGTTCTGGTTTGCAAATTCAACTATTAAAATCCCATTCTTGGTTACAAGTCCGATCAGCATGATCATTCCTATTTGAGAAAAAATATTCAATGTGTGCCCAAAGATCCATAATGATAAAACCGCTCCCGCGATAGCTAGTGGAACGGTAAACATAATGATAAAGGGATCAATAAAACTTTCAAACTGTGCAGCGAGAATTAAAAAGATCAATGCCAATGCCAGCATAAATGCAAAGCTTGTATTGCTGGAACTTTCTGCAAAATCCCTTGAGGATCCCGCCAGGGAAGTAGTAAAAGACTCATCAAGCAATTTATCAGCAATTTTCTGCATTTCAGCAATGCCGTCACCAATTGTTTTGCCAGGTGCCAGGCCTGCGGAAATAGTAGCTGATTTATATCGATTGAAATGATAGATCGTTGGTGGTGTATTTGATTCTTCAACCGACACAAGATTGTCAAGGCTGATCATATCACCACGATTATTACGAACAAACAAAGCCTTCAGATCATTGGGATCATCCCTGTTGCCCCGCGCAACCTGTCCAAGTACATAGTATTGTTTTCCGTCCTTTATAAAATTACCCAGTTGGCGGTTGCTGTAAGCCAGTTGCAGGGTTTGTGAAATATCATCTACACTTACACCCAGTTCACTTGCTTTAAGCCGGTCAATTTGCACACGCAATTCTGGTTTATTGAATTTAAGATCAGCATCTGCATTTTGTAAAACGCTGCTCTGATTCACTTCATCCAGGAATTTTGGAAGTACTTGAGTTAGCTTTTGAAAATTATTGTTTTGGATAACAAATGAAACTGGCTGACCGCCACGGCGGTTTACCTGGATAGTTTGTTCTTCTATTGCAAATGCACGTCCCTCATTGAAGCGCGGCAAGTTGCGATTAATCATAGCTACAATTTCTTTCTGCGATCTTTTTCTTTCGTTTGGATCAACTAAGGTAACCCGCACAAAACCCGTATTTGCATTTCCTGAGCCCGAAAATCCCGGGGCGGTTACAGTTAATACAGTTACTCTTTCCGGAACGGAATCCATCATTAACTTTGATAAACGATCAACGTACCTGTCCATCGCATCAAAGGAGGTTCCTTCGGGTGCAGTCAATTGCAAACGAAACTGGCTCCTATCCTCCATTGGTGCTAATTCTGACTGAAGATTGCGACCAAGCAGAAATATAATGGCGCCGCAGGCTGCAATAATTACAAAAGCCATCCATCTAACCTTCATAAAACTTTCCAACAAGCGGCGGTACCCATTTTCCATACCGCGAAAAAATGGTTCTGTCTTATTGTAGAACCATGAGTGCTTGGCCATGTTTCTTCTTGTGAGCTTTACGTTTAATACGGGTGTTAATGTTAGTGATACAAATGCGGAGATCAATACAGCTCCGGCTACTACGATCCCAAACTCGCGGAATAATCTCCCCACAAAACCCTGTAAAAAAACAATTGGAAGAAATACAACCGCCAGCGTAATAGATGTGGATATAACCGCAAAATAAATTTCCTTTGAACCCTCTACTGCTGCCTGCCACTTATTCATCCCCTTTTCAATGCGTTTGTAGATGTTTTCGGTCACAACAATGCCATCATCCACCACGAGGCCGGTGGCTAATACAATGGCAAGAAGAGTCAACACATTTATCGTAAAACCCATCAGGTACATAATGAAAAAAGCTCCAATTAAAGAGACGGGAATGTCAATCAGTGGACGGAGAGCAATAAGCCAATCGCGGAAGAATAAATAAATGATCAATACTACGAGGCCAAAAGCAATGAATAATGTTTCTTCAACTTCGGAGATCGACCTTTTTATGAACTTGGTCTGATCCAATGCAATATTGATCTTAATGTCTTCCGGCACATCTTTTTTTATTTGTTCCAGGCGTTTGTAAAATTCATTAGAGATAGACACGTAATTTGAGCCGGGCTGTGGAACTAGTGCCAGGGCGATCATGGGAATACCGCTTTCTTTTAGGGCTGTTTCTTCATTCTCCGGACCCAGCACAGCTTCTCCTATATCCCGTATCCGCACGTCCGCACCATTAGCATTTTTGATTATGATGTTATTAAATTCTTCTTCTGTATTCAATCTTCCAAAGGTGCGAACCGTTAATTCTGTTGTGTTTCCTGAAATTTTTCCTGACGGTAATTCTATATTTTCTTTCAATAGTGCATTCTGTACATCGCCAGGTGTCAAATTGTAGGCGGTTAATTTTTCAGGATCAAGCCAGATACGCATCGCGTATCTTTTTTCGCCCCATATTTGAATTCCGCTTACCCCGGGAATGGTTTGTAATCTTTCCAGTAATACATTGTTTGCATACTCGGTTAGTTGCAATTGATTTTTTATATTGCTCTGTACCGTCATAGAGAGTATAGCATCTGAATTAGCATCTGCCTTTGAAACAACTGGTGGCGCTTCAAGGTCAGCAGGTAAAGAACGCACTGCTTGTGAAACCTTGTCGCGAACATCATTAGCTGCCGCTTCGAGTTCAATTGCCAGGTCAAATTCCACGTTGATGCTACTATTTCCATTGCTGCTGGAAGAAGTAATATTTTTTATGCCAGCGATGCCGTTGATAGCCTTTTCTAAAGGTTCAGTGATCTGTGTTTCTACAATATCAGCATTCGCGCCGGTATAAGAAGTTCTTACATTAATATTAGGTGGATCAATAGCAGGATAATCTCTTACGCCGAGAAATTTAAATCCAATAATACCAAACACTACAATAAGAATGCTCATGACTATCGCCAGCACCGGTCTTCGTAAACTTAATTCTGAAATATTCATGGTTCCTGTTATTGGTGATTGCAAATATGCAATCTGCATACTCGCATATTCCTGTTACTGATTTACAATTTTGCTGATTTCAATTTTTGTTTCTGGCCTTATGCTAAGCAGGCCTGTTATTACAACAGTATCGCCCGGGTTTAACCCTGATACTATCTGCACTCTCGCGGAATCCCGTATGCCGGTGGTTACGTCAATAAATCTGGCCATGCCGGCCTGGTAAGTGATCACTTTCTTTCCCCGGGCCTGTGGTAGTACGGCCTGCGACGGCACCATCAATGCGTTAGGATCAGGATCAAAGTTGAGACTCACTTTAGCAAATGAGCCGGGTAGAAGCGCTGCATCTTTATTTTCCACGACAGCTCTTACCATTAAGGTTCTAGTATTTTCAGTAATGCTTGATTCGGTGGCCATCACTTTTGCATCATAAGTTTTGCCCGAACCTTCAGTGGAAAAAGATACAGATTTGCCCTTGGTTATTTCAGAACTGTATTTTTCCGGCACTGTAAAATCAAGTTTTAAAAGGTCTACCTGCTGAATAGTTGCTAAGATCGTGAGAGGCGTAACATAAGCACCTGGGCTGATATTTTTTAATCCAACTCTGCCGCTAAACGGAGCCCTTATTTCTGTCTTTGTAATGTTGGCCCTGGTAATATCGATATCAGCCCTGATATTACTTGCATTCAAAACACTGGCATCATAATCTGATTTGCTGATGCCTTGTATTTTTAACAATTGTGACGAACGTTCTTCGTTTGTATTGGCGATTTCTAATTGTACTTGCAGCTTTTTGAGTTGCGCCTGCAGATCGCCATCATATATTTTGGCGAGAAGAGCACCTTTCGATATAAACCTTCCTTCTGCAACATTCAATTGAACGAGCCTTCCGGAAATTTCCGGGTGAATTTCAGTTGCCTCATTGGCTATTAATGTTCCGGGTACCTGTATGCTTTCACTGATCATCGTTGGCCTAACTACAACGGCCTCTACGCGCATGGGCATTTGGCGGTTTAAACCTGCCCCGGATCTTGCCGAAGCATCATTTTTGCCGGAGCTTCCGCATGATGAAAAAATGATAATGCCAATTCCTGTCAGTAGAAGCCTTAAAGGTTTGAGTGTTAATTTCACTTAGAGCTCTATTATGGTTAAGAGAAAACTTCAGAAAATCAAAACGGTTAGACGTCAAATTTTCGTCATTCCTGTACAACGAACGATGCAAAATTACAAACGGTTTTTCTTATGGATAAAAAGAACCCTATGATTTTGCTATTAAAGTTCTTTTTACTTTGTTCGATTTAAAAAGAAGGTCCTGCTTTTCAGGACTGAGAATGGTAACATGTCCCATCTTGCGACCGGGCTTTGTTTGCCGTTTACCATATAAGTGAACAAAGGCGTTGTCTATTTTTAAAACATCCTCCAGTCCTTCATACTTCACGTCACCATTGAATCCCTCGGCACCAACGATGTTCACCATAATTGAAGGCAGGATCGCATTCGTGTTGCCAAGCGGATAATCGAGCATAACTCGCCAGATCATGTCAAACTGGGAACTGTAATGAGCTTCGATAGTATGATGGCCGCTGTTGTGAACACGCGGGGCCGTTTCGTTTACAAACACGTCTCCATTTCTGTGGATGAACATTTCCACCGCGAATATCCCGGGTGATTTGAAATTGCGAACTACAGCAAGGGCGATCGCCTCTGCTTTCCAGAGAATTTTTGTTTCCAGCTCGGCAGGACAGAGTTGATAATCGAGCAAATTCAGTACCGGATCAAAAAGCATTTCAACCGGCGGATAAATCGCTGTTTCACCCTTGCTGTTAATGGCGATGATCTGTGAAATCTCCTTGTGAATATGAATCAATTTTTCTAAAACTGCCGGCTTATTAAAGCCTTTTTCAAGATCCTCGAGCTTATTTAGTATCTGCACACCGCGTCCATCATAACCTCCTTCGCCCAGTTTATGTACCGCTGGAAGAAAATTTTTTCTTGAATCGAGTTCTTCTAAATTTTCAGTTACTATGAATTCCGCTGTGGGAATCTCATGTTGTTGGTAATACTGCTTTTGAAGGATTTTGTTTTTGATGATTTTTAAAACGTGCGGGCGAGGAAAAACTTTTATTCCTTCACTTTCGAGTTTCTCAAGGGCGTCTACGTTTACGTTTTCGATCTCGATGGTGATCGCTTCTAACCCTTTTCCGAAATTGTAAACAGTGTCAAAATCCCTTATATCGCCGCAAACAAAATGATGGCAGAGATGTGCGGCGGGGCAGGCCGGGTCATTCTCTAAAACAAAAGATTCAACGGTATAGTTGGCTGCAGCTTGCAGCAGCATCCGTCCCAGTTGGCCGCCGCCAAGGATACCGATTTTTTGCATGGCGCAAAGATAGGGGCTATGCGCTCGGGTTTGTAGTTAAAGGTTTGAAGTTTTAGTAGGATCCGAGCCTTGCGGAGGCGTAATTTTCGTGGGGAGATGACGAACAGCGATAAGCTCCGTAGAGTAATATATCCCCTTGACGGGATTCGTTTCGTTTTTGTTATTTTTTGCCGCCGATATTATCGTCCCGGATCAAAATAAAATCCCGAAGAAAAGATTCTCCGGGATCGCAACTAAGCAGTTGGTTTTATTTCTCGTAAACTCCTTTTGCCTGCATTTCTCCAAAAGAAGAAGAGGAATTGTTTTGTGATACAAGAGATTTACCGCCATCGCCCAGTGTCCACGCCTCAGTACCTTTTATTTCTGTGGTCTGACCATTAAAGTCAAGGTTAAGAAGATAAGTGATAGTAAGCGTTTGTCCATCATCTGACCATTTTGCCGAAGCTGTTCTTGTCGAAGTGCCAAAAAAGGTTGTCTTCGTTTCTTTGCCATCATAGCTTAATGTTTCTGTCGAGGTAAAGTCGTCACCATTCATGGAGGGAGCCGTTTTTGAAATAGTAATTGAATCAGCTACCTGCGTCACTTTGATTGTGCGGGGGGCATAGGGCGCAAACTGCCCAAGGTCACTCTTACCTTCATTCAATTTCCATTCACCCGAAAAATTTGCACGGTCAGGTTTCGTTGAAAAAGCTAACAGAATAATGGGTGTGATCAAAAAGGTCAATAGTTTTTTGGTAACCATACTAAGAATTTTTTTGAGGAATAAATGTAAGGAAATTCTAGTTGTTAGTCTCCGGTTGCTAGTTTCTAGTCACTCATTACTGATCACTCATTACTCATTGCAAATCCATTCACCATTCACGGCTAATAATACCTCCCAATAACCGGATCATCGACAATAAGCTTTTTGATCTTGGCCGGGTCGATGATGTTTTGCTGAGCATACACGATCTTTCCTCCCGGTTCGACGATCATCGTGTAGGGCAGGGCGCCCTGCCATTTAGGATCGACGGCTTCTATAAAGGCATATTTATTATCGATATTGAAAATATAGTTTTTGTTAGAAGCTTGTTTTTCTTTGAGAAATTTAAGGGCTTTATCTTTTTTCACCAGGTCATCAAGGCAGATACTGACGAATTCAAAATCTCTTCCCCGATACATCCGGTTCATTGTAACAAATTCAGGAAATTCAACAACGCAGGGACCGCACCAGGTGGCCCAGACATTTATCAATCGAAGTTTCCCCGAATTATTTTGCAATAGTTCTTTGATACCCGCTTCGTCGATTGTTTCCAGCTCCACTGGTTCTTTCGCCCATTCTTCACGACCCTTTGTGATCCAGTTTTCTTTTTCTGCCCACTTTATCGAGCATCCAAAAACTTTGGTAGTTTTTACATTGACGTCTTTGTTTTGTAACAATTGGTCAATAGCACTACGGGTATCAAGAGTATTTGGAGTTTTGGTCGGCTTTTCAACATCATCAATGCGACCCTGGTACCGGAGTTTGCGCTCGTTGTCAAAAATAAAAACATGAGGTGTTGCAACCGGTCCGTAGGCTTTTGCCGTCGATTGGGTGGCGCCGTCATACAAATACGGGAAATTGAATTTTTTTTGTGAGGCCCTTAATTTCATTTCTGCATACGTATCACTCATGTCGGTGTAGCCGAGTTCATCGAGTCTTATTGCAGAAGGATCATTTGGATTGATGGCAACAACGCCTACATTTTTCGGGCGGTAGTCTTTTGTAAGTTGAATGATGCGGTCCTCGTAAGCCTGGGCGGTTGGACAGTGATTGCAGGTGAAAATGATGACAAGGATTTTGTATTTAGAGAACGAGCCCAGTGTATACGTTTTGCCGTCTACACCCTTCAGTGAAAAGGCAGGCGCTTTGGAGCCAATGGGCAGGGTTGGATGATCGTCTGGCGGGTTTGAAAAGCAAAACGCAGAGCTAAATAATAAAACAAAAAGACTTGTAAAAAGGATCTTGATTTTCATGTCCCAATTTATGAAAAAGATAAAAATTTAGTCTAATTAATATCTTCCTATCGTATCTTAACGCCCTAAATTCTAAACATGAAAAAATTGCTTGCCACATTCTTTTTTTCGGGAATTAGTGTACTTGTTTTCGCTCAAACTCCTTTGGTCAGCATTATTCCAATTCCGGTTTCCGTTACTACCAACACTGGAACCTTTCAGCTAACAGATAAATCTGTGATCGAACTGGCCTCAACCGATGCGGATGCCGATAGGGTCGCGCATTTCCTGGCAGATGCGTTAAATGCTCCAACGGGGTATAAGATTCCTGTTTCCAAATCTGCTCCCGGTGGCGCAATCAAATTGACTCTTTTACCGACAGAAGATAAATCATTGGGCAACGAGGGATATAAGTTGTCAGTTACGACAAATGGAGTGACATTATCTGCTAACAAAGCAGCAGGTTTATTTTACGGAGCTCAATCCATATTACAATTGCTTCCAAAAGAAATAGAAAGTAAAACGGCTGCAAATAATGTTTCCTGGACAATGCCTGCAGTTGAGATCACAGACTATCCCCGGTTTGGATGGAGAGGATTGATGTTTGATGTGTCACGTCATTTCTTTACAAAACAAGACGTGAAGCAATTCATCGATGATATGGTGAGATATAAATTCAATCTTTTGCATTGGCATCTCACCGATGACCAGGGATGGAGGATCGAAATTAAAAGCTTACCGAAACTTACATCAGTAGGAGCGTGGAATGTAAAAAAGACGGGAACATTCGGAACCTTTTCTGCTCCCACTGCCGATGAGCCACGGAACTTTGGGGGGTTTTATACGCAGGAGGACATAAAAGAAATTGTTCAATACGCAAAAGATAGGTTTGTAAATGTCTTGCCTGAAGTGGATATACCTGGCCACAGTCTTGCAGCTGTTGCCTCATACCCGGAATTATCTTGTACCGCCGGTGCTGAAAACTATCATGTGAACTCAGGTGAAAATTTTATGGACTGGTCTCATGGCGCTCCGCCCATTGCCCTCGTTGATAATACGCTTTGCCCTGCTAACGAAAAGGTGTACGTTTTTCTTGATAAAGTCTTTACAGAGATGGCAACATTATTCCCATTTGAATATATGCATGTCGGCGGTGACGAGTGCCCGAAAAATTATTGGGAAAAAAGCGATGCCATTAAAGCATTAATGCAAAAAGAGAAATTAAAGACACAGGAAGAAGTGCAGAGTTATTTTGAAAAGCGAGTAGAGAAGATCGTTGAATCAAAAGGGAAAAAAGTGATTGGATGGGATGAAATCCTGGAAGGTGGTCTGGCCCCGAATGCAGCAGTGATGAGTTGGAGAGGAATAAAGGGCGGGATAGAGGCTGCGAAAATGGGACACCAGGTGGTGATGAGCCCTACAACTTTTGCTTATATCGATTACATGCAAAGCGATGCGGTAATGGAACCTCCTGTATACGCGACATTGCGTTTGCAAAAAGCGTACGAGTTTGAGCCCGTGCCTGAAGGAGTGGATGCAAAATTTATTAAAGGCGGGCAGGCGAATTTGTGGACAGAACAGGTGTATAACATGCGTCATCTCCAGTACATGGTATGGCCAAGAGCATTTGCTACGGCGGAATCTGTGTGGTCACCAAAGGAAAAAAAGAATTGGAATGATTTTGAAGCGAGAGTGGAAAAACAATTTGAGCGCTACGATGTGGCTGAGAAAAAATATGCGCCGAGTGTTTTTGATCCTATTTTCAAAATCACAAAAAATGGAAGTGGTCAGCCACAGGTTGAACTAAGTACCGAAGTGCAGGGATTAAATATTTATTACAGCTTTGATAATTCATTTCCTGATAAGTTCTATCCTGAATACAAAGAGCCGCTTATCGTGCCCAAAGATGCTTCTAATTTGAGAGTGATCACGTACAGAAACGGGAAGCCAATAGGCAGGATGACAACAATGCCTGTTTCCGAAATAAAAAAGCGAGCCGGAATAAAATAACAGTGACACGAATTACACGAATGATGCACGAATTGTGCGAATGAATAGAATTCTTTGTGTCGTGGTGGGTCGTTGTGTCCGTTGTGACCATAACGTTGAACCTGTGAAAGAATAATGGTCACAAAGGGCATTGCAAGCAAAATGGAAGTCGCTCATGTCACCGGATTATTATTATACCATTGAAAGATCTGCATCCGCAGAATTCAAAGATCGCGGAAGTAAATTTATTGCCTATGCTTTTCCGATTGCTGATGTGGCGGATTTTAAAAAGCAATTTCAGGAATTAAAAGAAGAACATCCGAAGGCCGATCACCACTGTTTTGGTTACCGGATCGGAACGGACGGAAATAACTTCCGCAGCAGCGATGATGGTGAACCCTCGGGGAGTGCAGGTAGACCAATACTCGGTCAAATTGATAGCAAACAATTAACCAACCTTGCCGTGGTCGTTGTACGATACTTTGGTGGAATCCTCCTGGGTGTGCCGGGATTGATCAATGCTTATAAAACAGTAGCAACACTCGCATTGCAAACGACGCCGGTTATTCAGAAAAATATTGAAATCAAATACCGGCTGCAGTTTGATTATACGAAGATGAATGAAGTAATGATGGTGGTGAAGAAATACAATTGCACGGTGACCGACCAGCAAATGGAATTGTTTTGCAGAATGGACATTGGCATTCCGAAAGCGAAACACGAATTGGTTCTTCTGAAGTTGAAAGAGATCGTCGGGCTCGAGGTGACGCGAATTTAGAGACACGAATTACACGAGTGAGAGACACGAATTACACGAGTGAGACACACGAATTACACGAATGAGAGACACGAATTGCACGAATGAGAGACACGAATTGCACGAATGAGAGACACGAATTGCACGAATGAGAGACACGAATTACACGAATGAGAGACACGAATTGCGCTACGAATAGAATTCTTGGTGTTCTTTGTGGTCCATTGTGTACTTCGTGACCTAACCTATCAAACTTTATGAAGCGAATAGAGAAGAAGGGTCACAAAGGACACTAAGCAAGCACAAAGGGCACAAAGTAGTTTGATCAATTGCTAGCATGTGATGGTTATTTAAAAAGACTCGCGACTCCTGACTTCGAACTATCTCAAAGGCCTTCCAAATAAAACCTTTTCAAGAATAAACCAGTTTATAAAAAACAGGATAGACAGGATCAATACGGTGCAGCCTAAATATAAAATGATCTTTCCGTGTTTCCTGTTTCGATTGTTGAAGACATGAACTACTCTTCCATCAGGCATGGTTTTCTTTGCCGTTACCAGGAACGAGCCTATGAACATACCGATTATGCCTGCAAACAGGCAAGAAATGTATCCAATGGCGACCCATGTGCTTTGAAATTTGTTTTCGTCATTCATAAGGGCTCACTTATTGAATCGATCGCTTACCACCAGGTCTTTCTTTCCCGCCTCGTATTTATAAAACCCTTCTCCGGCCTTTACTCCAAATTTTCCAGCAGCGACCATATTTGTCAGCAACGGACAAGGCGCATATTTCGGATTGCCAAAACCTTCGTGCAATACATGCAAAATAGAATAGCAGACATCAAGACCAATGAAATCTGCAAGCTGCAATGGCCCCATGGGATGAGCCATGCCCAGTTTCATTACCGTGTCAATTTCTTCCACACCGGCAACGCCTTCATACAAACTATAAATCGCCTCATTGATCATCGGCATTAAAATACGATTGGAAATAAAGCCGGGATAATCATTTACCACACAGGGAATTTTTCCAAGCTCTTTGGTTATTTCAACAACCTTGTCCGTCACCTCTTTTTTTGTTGCATAACCATTGATGATCTCAACAAGTTTCATGACGGGTACAGGATTCATAAAGTGCATGCCGATCACCATTTCGGGTTGAGTGATCGCTGACGCAATTTTTGTGATCGAAATAGAAGAAGTGTTTGTGGCGAGAATACAACCTTCCGGTGAAAACTGATCGACCTCTTTGAATATTTTTAGTTTCAATTCTACATTTTCACTAGCGGCTTCAATAACCAGTCTTGCATTCTTTACTCCTTCCTGGATCGAGGTTGTTGTCACAATGTTCAACAACGTTTCTTCTTTTTTTTCTTTTCTTATCAGCTCTTTGGCAACCTGCCTGTCAAGGTTTTTGCCGATCGTGCCAAGCGCTTTCTCCAGTTGTTTTTCTAAAACATCAACCAGGTGCACTTCATAACCATGTTGTGCAAAGACATGTGCAATTCCATTGCCCATTGTGCCGGCGCCGATAACAGATATGACCATACCCCAGTATTAGTTTTAAATTTGAAATTTTCCTCTGCCCCTAAAGGGGAGTTTTGGAAAACTCACTACAGAAGAATAGACATAGGTTTACAAGCAAATGTAGGAAGTTCAATTTTCAAACGATCTATAGGTTCAACAGAATTACTGAACGTTGAAGAGTGCGACGCAAGAGAAGCTGAAAAGAATTAATGTAGTCTGTGACACAATTAGAAATGCAAAGAAAAATCTATTCGATAGTTAAGGAATTTACAACCTAAGTCTCCCCTTCAGGGGGACAGGGGGCCTCTACTGCTTATTCTTAAAATCTCCCCTTTTCCAAGCTTGTATAAATTCGGACCAGGCAGCGGGGTTGAAGATATTCATGGGAGGAACCTGTCCTGCGTAGCTTGCCTTGTTGGCAATATTGTGAAATTGAAGTTGCGTCGCTTCGCCGGCATCGCCCGGAACTGATTTTAATAAAATTCGTCGCTTGGCGGCATCGGTATTTTTGCGGGCAATTTCAATATCATCATCATCGATCTTAGCATTGACAAAATCTCTTGCAAATTGTTCAGGTGTGGGTCGCGGTCGAATAATTGTTGCAGGAAGATAAACTGTGTCGGCCACCATTAACTGGACAATGCTGTATTGACTTCCCTCAAGAGTTTTTGGAATAGTAATTTGTTTCGGCTTATAACTCACGTGGGTAAAATCGATCACATCACCTTTTAAAACGACAATTGAAAAAACTCCCTGGCCATTGGTTATGGTTCCGCGGTTTTGGCCGTTTATTGTTATACTCACTGCGGGGATGCCCACAAGACTATCGGCCGTCATTACAATACCATATAACTGCACCACCGAGTCCCGAACGGTTTCAAATTGAGCTTTTGCAGTAGCCGGTATTATGATAAAAGCAATTCCTAAGTATAACAGAATTTTCTTCATCGCCTCAAAATAAAGACAAGTTGTTTAAACTGAAAAACAAATAACATGAATGATGGTTACCTTTGCGCAGAAAAAATATTTTTTATAACCGTTTTAACGAACAAGGCAAAGTTATCATTCAAAAACCACAAAAATCAGACCCTACATGACCAATGAAGATATTGTAAAGGCTTTAGGTAATGTGCAGGAACCCGACCTTGGAAAAGACATCATTACGCTCAACATGGTAAATGATATTATTATTGAAGGGAATTATGTTTCTTTTACAGTTGTACTTACCACTCCGGCTTGCCCCTTGAAGGACTTGATTAAAAACAATTGTGTCAAAGCGATAAAGAACTTCGTAAATAAAGATGCGGTGGTGAATGTGAAATTCATCTCTAATACGACCACGAAGCGATCTGATCCCGGGTCGGTGTTGCCAAAAGTGAAAAATATCATCGCCGTAGTAAGTGGCAAAGGTGGGGTTGGAAAAAGTACAGTGGCAGCCAATCTTGCACTGGCATTATCACAGGGTGGCGCAAAGGTGGGTTTAATGGATGCCGATATTTATGGACCCAGCGTGCCGATCATGTTTGGTGTTCGTGGTGAAAGACCGATGATGATAGAGATCGGTGAAAAAGGAATGATCGCTCCCCTTGAACGCTATGGAATAAAATTGATCAGCATCGGGTTGCTCGTTGATGAAAAGAATGCAGTCGTTTGGCGCGGACCTATGGCGAGCAGTGCAATTCGACAGTTTGTAACAGATGTATATTGGGATGAACTTGATTACCTCGTGATCGATATGCCTCCGGGAACCGGCGATATCCATTTAACATTGGTACAAACCGTTCCCGTTACGGGCGCCGTTATCGTTACCACGCCGCAAGATGTAGCGCTGGCTGATGCAAAAAAAGCGATCGCGATGTTTGGCCAGGCACAGATCAATGTGCCGATCATTGGGCTTGTAGAAAACATGAGTTACTTTATACCCGCTGAATTGCCAAACAATAAGTATTACATTTTTGGAAAAGAAGGAGGGAAACGACTCGCTGAGGAATATGATATCCCATTGCTGGGGCAGATCCCTATTGTGCAAAGCATTCGTGAAGGTGGAGATGAAGGTGTGCCAGTAATGATGAGCGATGATGACATCAGTAAAAAGGCGTTCTCTGAATTTGCTGCTCATGTGGTGCGTAGTATTGCTATGCGCAATGCGAATATTGGACAGGAAAAAGTAGCATCGGTGATATCATGAAGAGAGTGTATTTTGGGAGCAAATCGCAACTATGAAAAATGTCCGCATTCTTTTTCTTTTGGCTGTCGCTTTGAGTTTTACCTCCTGCTTTGTAAAGGAGACATCAAAATCAAAAACGTTGCCTCCGGGACAAGCCAAAAAAGTAGCCGGTACACAATCTGCAAAACCCTTCGCTCCTGGCCAGCAAAAGCATTAAAGAAGTGGGATTTGCAGGGTTAGTATGGATTGGATCGATAATTATGTAATCGGCTTTTGTAATTCTCACAATCGTTCCTTGCGTCGCACACTTGTACCACAGAATCTCTACTGAGCTTTTTTGTTTCACGCTAAGCAGCCACGGCGAATGTGAACGAACCGTAGAGACAGGGCATGCCCTGTCTCTACGGTTCGTTCGGTCCGGTTTTGCGTCCATTGCGCCGTTGCGCAAGATGCCTAAACCTTGCTTCTTCGATCTTAACGCTGCTTTGCCTGAAATACTTTTTTAGATTAGCTTGCAAAAAAATAAGATCTGACGCTAACGGAGTTTACAACAGCTCCCTTTAGCGGAAAATTAAAATTTCAAACATTAAACTATTACTGGGGGTTCTATGTACAACTATCCTCACTATAAAGAACAGGACAAAGAAAAAATAGTCGAGTTTATGAAGGATCATCCCTTTATTACTTTGATCGGCTCTGATAGGAATGGAAGAACTGAAGCCACACAGATCCCGGTAATGATTGAAGAAAAAGAAGGAAGACTTTTCATCTATGGTCACATCGCAAAAAAATCCGATCATCACCAGGCTTTCGAGGAAAATCCAAATGTGCTTGCTTTATTTACGGGGCCGCATACTTATGTAAGCGGTACCTGGTACACTGGCAATCCACAACAGGCATCGACCTGGAATTATATTTCAATACATGCACGGGGACAAATAAGATTTTTGGATGAAACTGCCCTGGTCGAATTGCTAAAAAAACTTTCTCTTCATTTTGAAAATAACAATGCCGCTTCTTCAACTGTTTATGATAATCTTCCCGCAGATTATAAAGAGAAACTTATCAAAGCCATTCTTGCCTTTGAGCTCGAAGTAACAGAGATGGATAATGTGCATAAGCTCAGCCAGAACCGTGACGAAAAGAGCTATGACAATATCGTCCGGCAATTAAAACAGCAGGAAGGTGATGCAAAAGAAATCGGTGATCTGATGGAGAAAAGAAAAGAACAAGTATTCAAATGAAGCAAAATTTACTTTCAATTCTTCTTTTCTGTATGAGTTGTTCTTCCCCCAAACACTTTCATAACTCCCCTTCAGGGGATGGGGGCGTCCGGGGCGGCCCTTTTGATAAAGAAGGCCATCGTGGTTGTCGGGGCCTGATGCCCGAAAATACAATTCCGGCAATGATCAAGGCCCTCGATCTTGGTGTTACCACACTCGAAATGGATATTGCGATCACAAAGGATAAACAACCTGTCCTTTCGCATGAACCATGGTTTGCGCAGGATATAACCACCAAGCCCGATGGTACCTATATGAAAGATCTTGAAGAGAGGAGATTTGTTATTTACTGGATGACCTATGATCAGGTAAAAACTTTCGATGTAGGGATGAAACCGCATCCGCGTTTTCCGCAGCAGCAAAAAATGAAGGTGGTAAAGCCTTTGCTGACCGATGTGATTGATAGCTGCGAAGCACATGCTAAAGAGACGAACAGGGCACTGCCATGGTATAATATTGAGACAAAAACTGACCCCGCGCTTGATTCGGTTTTTCACCCGATGCCCATGGAGTTTGTTGATCTGTTAATGTCAGTGATATTGAAGAAAGGGATTGAACAAAGAACGATCATCCAGTCATTTGATTTTAGAACTCTCCAGTATCTCCATCAAAAATATCCTTCAATAAAAACGTCTATGTTGATCGAAGGTGTCGATAAGCGGAGTTTCGATGAACAAATAAAGGCTTTGGGCTTCACCCCAACTATTTATAGTCCTGAGTACACGTTGGTAAATGATGACGTGGTAAAAAAATGTCATCAACAAAATATCAGGATCGTCCCATGGACCGTGAATGATAAACCAACTATCGACAGCTTGAAAAAAATGGGCGTCGATGGGATCATTACAGATTATCCCGATCTTTTTTGATGCTCCTGTATCTTTGATGGTATGAATCTTTCACTAAAAGAAAAAAATGCAGTCGTCTGCGGAAGCACACAGGGAATTGGCCGGGCCATTGCAGTAGAGCTGGCCTTATTAGGTGCCAACTGCACATTGATAGCTCGAAACGAAGAAACATTAAAGAAAGTGATTCGCGATCTTGATACTTCATTGGACCAAAAACATAGTTTTCTTATTGCTGATTTCAGTAAGCCTGACGAAGTGAGAGCGATAATCGAAGAACATGTGAAGCATCACGGTGTTCATATTTTAATTAATAACACCGGTGGACCGCCTGCAGGGATGATCATGGATGCGAAGGAAGAGGAATTTTTGAAGGCATTCAATCAGCACCTTATCTGCAACCACATTCTTACAACGGCGGTCGTGCCCTCAATGAAAAAAGAAGGGTATGGTCGCATCATCAATATCATATCAACGACTGTAAAGATCCCGTTAAAAAATTTAGGAGTATCCAATACTATCCGGGGTGCAGTGGCTTCATGGGCGAAAACGATGGCAAATGAACTTGGACAGTTCAATATTACGGTCAATAACCTGTTGCCTGGAAATATTTCCACTCAACGTCTTGTTTCGCTTATTGATACAAACGCAAAAAAGGCAAATACTGGTATTGATAAAATTGAGCAGAGCATGATCAACGAGATACCTATGAAACGTTTCGGCAAACCCGCAGAAATTGCGGCCGTGGCAGCCTTCCTTGCTTCACCTGCCGGTTCGTATGTAAGTGGCGTTAGTATTCCCGTTGATGGGGGCAAAACGGGAAGCATTTAAAATTTCAGCATTGGACAGAGTTGAAAAATTAAAAGAGTTTTTGGAGCAAAATCCTGCCGACAGTTTTGTGCAGCACGCACTGGCATTGGAATACATAAAAGCGGGTGACGATGAGGCTGCACAGAAATTGTTCGAGGATATTTTGCAACGAGAGCCGTCATATGTCGGCAGCTACTACCATTTAGCCAAATTATTTGAGCGCAATGGTAACAACAAAGCAGCTATAGAATGGTATAAGAAGGGAATGGACGAAGCAAAGAGGGCTGGGCAGAATCATGCATATAATGAATTGCGAAGTGCATATGAGGAATTGACATTCTGAGCTCTGTCCCCCTAAAGGAAAAACTTAGGACGAAGTTCATGTGCATTGCTTAGACCATGTCAGGATGATCAATATGAGTTTACTTCAACGATTCAAAGAATTTATCCAACAGCAAAATCTTTTTCACCAAAAAGATAAATTGCTGCTGGCGGTAAGTGGGGGAGTGGATTCTGTTGTACTTTGTGAATTGTGCAAACAAGCCGGGTATGATTTTACCATCGCTCATTGCAATTTTAGGCTAAGAGATAAGGAGAGTGAAAGAGATAAGGAGTTTGTAGTAGCTCTGGGGAAAAGATATAATGTTGAAGTACTGGTAAAAGAATTCGAAACCACAAAGTATGCAGAAGAAAGTAAAAAAGGTATCCAGGAAGCAGCAAGGGACTTGAGGTACCAATGGTTCGGGGAGATTATTAGTCGGCAGTCGGCAGTCGGCAGTCAACAGACGTCAAACGTGAAACGTGAAACGTCAAACGTCAATGAAATTCCCAATCACGACTCACTCCCGATAGCCGTCGCGATCACGACTCGCGGCCCCACTCACCACTCACCATTCACCATTCACGTACTCACCGCTCACCACGCAGACGACAATATTGAAACAGTGATAATGAATTTTTTCAGGGGCACTGGGCTGCATGGTTTGGAGGGAATTCCGGTCAGGTATCAATATATCCGCAGGCCACTGCTTCCATTTTGGAAAGAGGAATTAATCCAGTTTGCCGGGGAAAATAAACTAGAGTTTGTGGAAGACTCTTCAAACCAGTCCATAAAATATACGCGCAATCTTTTTAGGAACGAGATCATTCCTTTGATCAGTAAAGCATACCCACAGGTAAAGACAAACCTGCTTGACAATATTGGCCGGTTCAGTGAGATTCAAAAACTTTATCAAATCTCAATTAACGAATTCAGGAAGAAATTATGCAAAGTTAGAAAGGATGAAGTCCATATTCCGATCAAGCAGTTCATGTCTTATCATAACAGGGCCTTGATCTTTGAGATCATCTCTGGTTACGGATTTACTGAAAAGCAGGTTGATGAAGTGATCAAACTGGCGGAGGCGGAATCCGGAAAATTTATCCAGTCACCTGCGACGAGTCACCGGATCATCAAATTCAGAAATTGGTTTATTATTTCAAAAGATCAATCACGCAGTTCAGAAACAGTAGTTATTGAAGAAGAACTGAAGAATTTGCAGTTTGCAATTGGCAGTTTGCAAATAAAGATTCTGAGTGCTGCTGACTGCCGACTGCCGACTGCTAACTCAGTAGCTTGTCTCGATGCTGACGAGATTACTTTCCCATTGATCTTACGAAAATGGAAACAAGGAGACTATTTTT
>Ga0207674_10001259_pt1 | contig 33101 bp, 26 predicted proteins | sample KBSCornC72_FD_184303 | JGI IMG/M metagenome (GOLD analysis project Ga0207674, IMG submission 184303) | Corn rhizosphere microbial communities from Kellogg Biological Station, Michigan, USA - KBS Corn C7-2 (SPAdes) (version 2) | ecosystem: Host-associated > Plants > Roots > Rhizosphere > Soil ...
CCACTCCGGCCGATGCGACGGGCACATCTTCTCGTAGAAGAATGGCCCGGTGACGCCGTTGGGATAGCGCTTGAGCGTCAGCGGGCGATGCTTCAGATGCGGCAGCAAAACCGGCGCGATCCCGAGGTAATATTGCACGACCTCGCCCTTGGTAAAGGCAGCGTCCGGGTACAGCACCTTGTTTGGATTGGAAACGCTGACCTCACGCTTTCCAGCGCGGATGCTCGACGGGGTTTTGGAGGATTTGACGGTGGTGGGCATTTAACCGTTTTACGCGCTGCGCCGCCTCCGTGTCGAGCGCGAATGCGAATGGGCCGCCGGCGCCGCGCGGCCACGTCTGTTCCCGCTGCTGCCACCGCCACCGCCGGATTTCGCCTTCGCCAGGCTCGCCTCCAGCGCCGCCATCAGGTTGGTGGCGCCGCCCTTCTTCTTGTCCTCAACATTGGGTGGCGTCACGATCTTCTCCCCCTCGGCCTTCCGCTCGATGATCTCCTGCACGGCCTCGCGATAAGTATCATGGTACTTCTCCGGCTTGAACTTGGTCGAGAGCGACTCGATCAATTGCGACGCCATCTTCAGCTCGCGCTCGTCGCTCTTCGCCTTGTGCGGCACGCCGTCCACGTCCGCCACCGGGATCACCTCGTCGCTGAAGTGCATGGTCTCGAGTATCAGCGCCCCTTCCTGCGGCCGCAGCGCGCACAGGTACTCCTTGTTCCGCATCACGAACCGTGCGATGCCCACCCGTTTGCTCTTCTCCATCGCCTCCACCAGCAGCCGGTACGCCTTCACCCCCTGCTCCTGCGGCACGACGTAGTACGGGCGGTCGAAGTAGACCGGGTCGATCTGGTCGAGATCCACGAAGTCCTCCATCTCGATCGTCTTGCTCTTCTTCGGGGCGGCGGCCTCCAATTCCGACTCCTTCACCACGACGTACTCGCCGGGCGACACCTCGTACCCCTTGACCGTGTGCTCCGCGTGCACCTCCTTCCCGTCCGACGGGCAGATCATCCGCCGCTGGAGCCGCACGTGATCCTGATCGTGCAGCATGTGGAACGCGATGTTCTTTTCCCGCACTGCCACGAACAGCTTCACCGGGATGTTCACCAGCCCGAAGGTAATCGAACCCGTCCAGATCGATCGCGCCGCCATAAGGTCACGCCCGCTTTCTCTTAAACACTTGGATCTCTTCAGGGTCCTTGTCCGACCGCAGCCCCTTGAACGCCGCCTGCTGCAACACGCCCCCGCTCCCGCGCCGCCGGTATTCGATCTGCGCCACCGCCGTCGGCTCGACGAAGAGCGCCCCGCGCTTGGGCACCGTCCCCGCGAACGGGCTCGTCGGCCGCGCCAGTTCTGTCATCAACCGCGTCAGCCGCCGATGATCGTCTTCCTTAAACCCCGTCCCGACCCCGCCCGCGAATTGCAGCCGCCCGGCCTCGTCGTAATAGCCGAGCAGCAACGACCCGATCCGATGGCTCCGCGTCCCGGCCTCCGGAATCCACCCGCCGATGACGAACTCGTCGTCGCTGACGATCTTGACCTTCAACCAGTCCGGCGAGCGCGCCCCGATCCGGTACGGCGAATCAAGCCGTTTCGCCACCACCCCCTCCAGCCCCATCTGCCGCGCCGCCGCCAGCACGGCTTCGCCGTCCCCCGTATGCGCCGGCGACCGCAGCCACGCCGGCCCTGCCGACAGTTCCATCTCCTCAAGGCGATCCCGCCGCTCGATCCACGGCAAGTCAATCAAGGGCCGCCCGTCCGCCCAGAGCACGTCGAAGATCATGAAGACGACCGGCACGTCCTTCATCAATCGCCGCACGGCGGTCATGTCGCGCACGTGCATCCGCCGCTGCAACCGCGCGAAGCTGGGCCGCTCGTGCTCGTCCAGCGCGATCACCTCCCCGTCCAGCATCACCGGCCGCGACCCGAACACTTCCGCCAGCGGCCAAAGCTCCGGATACCGATTGGTAATATCGAGTTGGTTCCGACTCTGCAGCGAAAAGCGCTTCCCGTCCCAGCGGCAGATCGCCCGCACGCCGTCCCACTTATACTCAAACGCGTAATCGTCCTGCGGCGACGGAATCCGGTCGGCCAGCACCGCCAGCATCGGCGCCACCCGTTCCGGCATCGCCTGCCGGCCCGCGCCGCGCGCCGATCGCTTCCGCACCGATGGGGGGTTCGACAACATTCCGGTGAGCGTCCATTGCAGCAGTCCTCCCTGACCGGGTCCGTTTCCGTGAGCATGAAACGCAACTGGCGCGCCCACAACCGCGCACGCGAATCCAGTGAGATTCGACCAGTTTTCTCAATCGGCCACAGTTACAGCGCGTCACTTAACTTATGCGCCGGTTCTCAAACGCTCACAATTTTCACGGTGACGGATCGGGCTCTTCCAGTCCATACTGAGAGCCTCACAGGATTTTTGGACGACTTTGATGGGCCTCCCGCTGTCGCACAACCCCGCGCCCGATCGGACATCTCGTCCACCCGATAACGAGGCTCTTGCCTTCTCCCAGCTCCGCACCTCCCTCATCAAGGTCCTGCGCAACTCGCCCGAATCCCGCGAGCCCATTTGTGACGCCCTGGAGCTGATCGAAACCCTCCAACAAAACATCGACGCCAAGCGCCACCCCGACGGCAACCAATCGCGCGAAACCCGCCCCACTCGCGACGACGCGCCGTCGCAGGAGTATCTCGTCCAGCAAACCGCCGACGGCGCGTTTCTCACCGAGCGCCGTCCGTCGGGCGCCCAGCCGTTCCGCTGCCCGCGCGACGTCTACGACGCCGCCGCAAACGCCCTCGCCGCCGCCGCCGGCCAGCCCCTTCACTTCGAAGATCTGCTCGACCGCCTGAACCAACTCACGAACCAGCGCCAACCCGACTACCGCCTCCGCGTCTGCCTGCGCTTCTGGCTCCACCACGGCGTCATCGAACGCTTCCGCACCCGCTACCGCGCCAAAGTCCCCACCGACTTCGGCCAAACCGCCACGGCGCTTTGGAAAAACGCGCAATCCCACTAAATCCCACGACCGCCGTTTCGCCCCATCGTCTTTCACCCGGCGTCCCCATTTCCCCACCTCCCCATCACTTCTCTCCTCAAACCCGCACGCCCCCAAACTCACACGCCCCCGCCCCCTCCTCCCCTTCCACCCAGCACCGCCCGCGCAACTGTCCGCCCGCCACCGTCGCCACATACCGCATTGGCACCCCGCCGCGCCCCCATTCGACCACGCGAAACGTCAACCGATCCCCGACGATCCGCCCGTGCCCGATCATCGTCTCCCGCCCGCCGACGTTCGCCGAGCCCGTCACGATCTGGTACCGCCGCTCGAGACGCAGCCGAACGTGTCGCCGCCCCGCCACCGGATCGTTCACCGTGCAATGCCACTCCCCCGCCACCCACGCCGGCACGATCCACAAGTGCAACCGCCGGTGATGCGTCTCCACCACCTCGTCCGCCCGCCAGTCCGCCATGTCAAAATGATTCGAGATCACCCGCGCCCCGGGGCGAAGATCCGACAAGATCCGCGACCGCAGCTTGATGTTCAAACTCGGCAGCAAATACAACGTTAACACCGTCGCCGGCCTCAGGTCGATGTCGAACAAGCTCCCCTGCACGAACCGCACGCGTTCCTTCACCGCCGCCCCGGCGCGCCGCAGGTTGTCGTGACACTCCTGTATCCGCAGCGGATCGATATCCACACCCAGCCCTCGCGCCCCCAGCCGCTTGGCGGCCGCGATCACGATCCGCCCGTCCCCGCACCCCAGGTCGTATATGACGTCCTCCCCGGTCACCCGCGCCAGGCGCAATATCGCCGGCACCACGGCGTCGTCCGTCGGCACATAAGGCACGTCCCGGCGCGCCGGCGCACGATGCACCCGAAGCCGCCGCGGGTCCGCGGCCGCCGCCGCCTCGATCCCGCACCGCGAATCGTTCAAATCCGCCGCCAATCCCATGCGCCCATTTTCCCCGATTTGATGGCCGCGGAACAGTCACCAATCCGTTGCCCCGTACTCCTCCATCAATCGTCGCCATCGCTACTTCACCCATACCGTCTTCACGTTCACGAACTCCCTGATCCCCGCCGCCCCCAGTTCCCGGCCGTAGCCACTCTCCTTGATCCCACCGAACGGCAGCCGCGCGTCCGACTTCACCGCCGAGTTGACGAACACGCACCCCGTCTCGATCCGCGCCGCCAGCGCCTCCGCGCGCTCGATGTCCTTCGTCCAGATCGACGCGCCCAGGCCGTACTGTGACTGGTTCGCCAGCCGCAACGCGTCGTCCGCGCCGGCCGCCTCCACGATCGCCGCCACCGGCCCGAACGTCTCCTCCTCGAACGCCGCCATGCCCGGACGAACGTCCGCGATCACCGTCGGCTCATAAAAATACCCCGTCCGCGCCACGCGCTTGCCGCCGCACACGAGCCGTCCGCCGGCGTCGAGCGTCCGCCGCACCTGGTCCGCCAGGTTCTCCAGCAGATCCAACCGCGCCAGCGGCCCCAACGCCGTCTGTCGATCCAAGGGGTCGCCCACCTTCAGTGCCCGCATCGCCTCGGCCATATGGTACGTAAAATCCTCCGCGATCGACCGATCGACGATGAACCGCTTGGCCGCGATGCACGACTGTCCTGCGTTGATGCACCGCGCCCCCGCCGCCGCCCGCGCCACCGCCTCGACGTCGGCGTCCTCCAGCACGATGAACGGATCCGACCCGCCCAGCTCCAGAACCACTTTCTTCAGCGCCCGCCCCGCCTCCGCGCCCACCGCCTTCCCCGCGCGCCCGCTGCCGGTCAGCGTCACCGCCCGCACGACCGGGTGCGCGATCACCTCCGCCGCCTGCTCGTTCGACAGCACGACGTTCGTAAACACGCCGCGCGGAAAGCCGGCCCGCAAAAACGACGCTTCGATCGCCGCCGCGCACCCGGGCACGTTGGGCGCGTGCTTCAGGATCGCCACGTTCCCCGCCATCAACGACGGCGCCGCGAACCGGAAGACCTGCCACAGCGGAAAGTTCCACGGCATGATCGCGAAGACCGCCCCGATCGGGTCATATCGCAGGTAACTGTGCGACGCGTCCGTCGCGATCGTCTCGTTCTTCAAGAGGCCCGCCGCGTGCTCGGCGAAGTAATCGCAGGTCCACGCGCACTTCTCCACCTCCTGCTCGCCGGCCGTTACCGGCTTGCCCATTTCCTTCGCCATCAGGCGCGAAAGCCCGTCACGATCCCTCCGTAGCTCCGCCGCCACCCCCTTCATTAACCGTCCGCGCTCGGCCATCGGCGTCGCCCGCCATAGCTCGAACGCCTCCGCCGCCCCCGCCAGCGCCCCCGCGATCTGTTGCGCGGAAAACAGAGCGGGCGATTCAAATACCTCTTCCGTCGTCGGGTCGATGCAGCTCATAGAATGCCTCGCCCCATAATATCTCCGCCACGCGGCCACGACGCCACCCGCGCGCCCGTCAAAAACCCGCCAACTTTTGTGAGATTTCGGACCCAATCGCCCCGCCGCCCACCGCCGATGAACCAGATGAGTTATAGTGTCACGGCGCGTGGCGCACCGCATCCGCCGTGCGCGCGCGAAGGGCGAAGCAATCGAATGACAAACGCCGCCACCGGCCAAGCCGCCAACCCCACCCTCATCCTCCCCCCCGACGCGCCCGCCGCCGTCGCCGCCCCCCTTCCGCCTGCCGCCACCCCCGTTCAGTCCATCAAATCCCGCGCCCTCCGCGGCTCCATGTGGACCATGTTCGCCTTCGGCGCCGGGCAGCTCATCCGCTTCGTCAGCAGCCCGATCCTCGCCTACCTCCTCACCCCCGAAGATTTCGGCACCATCGCCCTCGTCTCCGTCTTCGTCGGCAGCCTCGCCTGCTTCGCCGACGTCGGCATCGAACAGGCCGTCATTCAGAGCAAACGCGGCGACGACGAAACCTTCCTCCACACCGCCTGGACCCTCCACGTCCTCCGAGGCATCGTCCTGTGGCTCGGGTGCTGCCTCATCGCCTACCCGGTCTACTGGCTCTACCGCGACAAGGGCAACGCCCACTATCTGCTGGCGATGCTGCCAGTTGTCGGTCTTAACCCGCTCATCGCCGGCTTCAACTCCGCGCGCATCTTTTCGCACAACCGCCACCTCCAACTCGGCCGGATTACGCTGATGGCGCTAGGCCACCAACTGGTCGCCGTCGCCATCCAGATTTCATTCGCGTTCGTCTGGCGTTCCCCCTGGTCGATCGTCTGCGGCGGCCTGGCCGGGAGCTGCTTCTACTGCCTGGCCAGTCACACGCTGCTCCCCGGCCTTCGCGACCGCTTCCGCTGGGACGCATCCGTCCGCCACGAGCTCCTCCACTTCGGCAAGTGGATCATGGTCAGCACGATCTTCACGTTCATCGCCCTGCAGATCGACCGCCCGCTGCTGGGCAAGATGATGGACGAGGCGCTGCTCGGCATCTACATGGTCGCGATGAACCTCGTGCGCGTTCCCGCCGAGGTGATCGGCCGCCTGACGTCCGTCACCCTCTTCCCCGCCCTCGCCCGCGCCGCCGAGAAGCACCCCCAGGAAATGGCCCGCGTCTTCCGCCGCGCCCGCGGCCTCATCCTCGACGTCTGCGTCGCCCTGTCGCTGGGCATCATCCTCGCCGGCCCCGTTTTCGTCCGCCTCTTCTACAAACAGCGTTGGCACCCCGCCGCCGAGTTCACCCAGTGGTCGATGGTCGGCGGCTGGTTCCTGCTCCTCCAGCTCTCCGCCGACCGCGCCCTCCTCGCCGCCGGCAAGACCCGTCCCCTGGCGGTCAGCAACCTCGTCTGCCTCATCGTCACCGTCATCGGCGCCTTTGCGGGCCATTATGTGGACGACCATTACTTCGGCGGCGGCATCACCGGCTTCATCCTCGGCGCCGCCGCCGGCCGCGTCGCCGGTCACATGATGATCCAGTTCGAGATGTCCCAGATCAGTCTGCCGATCCTGCGCCAGGACGTCCTCTACACACTGCTCCTGGGCGCCGCCTGCGCCCTCGCCCTGCTCGGCCCCCGCGCGTTCCCCGCCTACCACGACCACCAGCTCGCCTACGACGCCGTCACCGCTCTGACCGTCTGCACCGTCGCCTGCGCCTGGGCCACGCTCAACGTCATTCGAGGATTCCGTTAACTCATGGTGTCCGGCTCGCCCAACCCCTTCGGCCTGCTCGTCCTCTACGGATGGCCACTCATCGCCATTGCCCTCTTCACGTTCCTCCCGCCCAAGCGCGCGCTCGTCGCCGGGCTGGTGATCGGTTGGTTGTTCCTCCCCGCCAACTATGCCGGCGACACGCCGTTCGTGAAGTGGGACAAGCACGCCGCCACCAGCTTCGGCGCCCTCCTGGGCGCGATGATCTTCGACACGCCCAACCTGCGCAAATACCGCTTCAGTTGGATGGACATCCCGCTCATCGTCTGGTGTCTCTGCCCGTATCCGGCCGCCCTCGGAAACGACCTCACCGCCTACGACGGCGCCGCCGCCGTCGCCAAGGAATTCGTCGTCTGGGGCATTCCGTACTATTTGGGCCGCGCATACTTCAGTGACATCGTCGGCATCCGCGGCCTCGCCGTCTGGCTCTTCGTCGCAGGCCTCATTTACGCCCCCTTGTGCCTCTACGAAGTCCGCCTCAGTCCGCAGCTCCACAACAAGATTTACGGCTATTACCAGCACGACTTCGCCCAGAACATCCGCCTGGGCGGGTTCCGCCCCGTCGTCTTCCTCCAGCACGGCCTGGCCGTCGGCATGCTCATGACCGCCGCCTCCCTCGCCGGCATCTGGCTCTGGTGGACCAAGTCCCTCGTCGCCGTCCGCAAGGTCCCCATGTGGGTGCTCCTCGGCGGCCTGCTCTTTGCCACGCTGGTCACCAAATCGTCGGGGGCGCTCGCGCTTCTCGCCGTCGGCGTGGGCGTCCTCTTCCTCACCCGCTGGCTGCACACCTACGTCCTGCTCTTCGCCCTCGTCGCAAGCCCGATCGTCTACATGTACGCCCGCGGCGCCGGCATCTGGGAAGGCAAGAACGTCGTCAGCCTGATCGACCGCTACGTCCAGGCCCAGCGCGCCGAATCCCTCGCCTTCCGCTTCGAAAATGAAACCCTGCTCCTCGCCCGCGCCGCCCAGCGGCCGGTCTTCGGCTGGGGGCCCAATGACAACTTCCTCGTCAAACGCCCCGACGGCACCATCGAGTCCGTCCCCGACGGCTTCTGGGTCATCGCCCTGGGCACCGTCGGCCGCGTCGGACTCATCGCGATCTACACCGCCATGCTCCTCCCACTGCTGCTGCTCCCCAGACGCGTCCGCGCCGGCGATCTCGACGCCCCGCTCCTCGCCGGCGTCGGCATCGTCGCCCTCATCATCGTCCTCCACTCGATCGACAACCTGATGAACGCCATGCTCAACCCGCTGTTCATCATCTCCCTGGGCAGTCTCACCGGCATCGTCGCCGACCCGCGCTCGATCAACATCCCCGAGGAAATCCTGCTCCGCCGACCGGGCCGGCGGTGGTTCTGGTTCATTCGCCGGCGGCCCGCCGCGGCGCCCGTCGCCGTCCGTGCGCCCGATCCGGAAATCCTCTTCGAGCCCCCGCCCGCCGACGGACTCGACCCGCTGGTTATACCCAAGCCCAAGCCGCGCCCCGACCCCGACGACAAGCCCGGCAAAACCAAGCCCGGCGTGAAAGTGCCCCCCGACGACGACAACGATAAGGACCCCCTCGACGAGGAGCTCGGAATCCATTGAGCCCGGGCCTGCTCATCGTCATCGTCAACTACCGCAACGCCGGGCTCACGCTCGACTGCCTCGCCTCCCTGCACGAAAAGCAGTCCGAAATCCCCGGCGGCTTCCACGCCATCGTCGTCGAGAACGGCTCGGGCGACGACAGCGCCGCCGCCCTCGCCGCCGCGATCCCTCGCTACGACTGGGCCACCCTCGTCACCCTCAAGAGGAACCTCGGTTTCGCCGGCGGCAACAACCTCGCCCTCGAACAACTCAAGACCCGCTTCGCCAGCGTCCCCTACGCCCTCCTGCTCAACAGCGACACCGTCGTCCACCCCGGCGCCCTCCGCCACTGTTACGACGTAATGCAAGCCGATCCGACGATCGGCGTCATGAGCTGCCAGCTCCTCAACGCCGACGGCTCGACGCAGAACGTCACCCGCGATTTCCCCTCCCCGGTCCGACAAGCGATCTGCTCCTTCGGACTCCCCTGGGTCTGGCCCGCCGCCTTCGGCTGGGCCGACATCTACGACATCCGCCCGCAGCTCATGCAACAGAAACGCGACGTCGATTGGATCGGCGGCGCGTTCATGTTCCTCCGCGCCGACGCCCTTCCAAGAATCGGCGGCGCGTTCGACCCCGCCTTCTTCTTCTACGGCGAGGACATCGAACTCTGCTACCGCTTCCATAAGCACGGCTACCGCGTCCACTACGACCCCGCCGTTACCATCACCCACGTCGGCGGCTCCTCCTCCGACCCGACCCGCGTCGACGACAAGCTCCGCAGCGTCTACACCTGGCAGGCCCGTTACCTCGTCCAGCGCAAGTGCTTCGGCCGCCTCGCCGCCACTACCGTCCGCGGTTGCGACATTGCCGCCATGGCCCTGCGCAAGGCAAAGATGCTGATCACCGGCAAGCGCCGTTCCGATCCCGACCGCTACCGCAACGTCTCCGACGCCTTGTCCCTCCTCTGCCGCCCCCTGCGATCGTGAGCGACCTCACCGCACAACCTCCGCCGTCATTGCCGTCGCAGCGCCCGCTGCGTCTCTGCATCGCCCTGCCCGGCCTGCACCGCGTCAACCGCGGCGCCGAAGTCGTCCTCGAAGAGATCGCCCGCCGCGCCGCCGCCGATCACGGCTTCGACGTCACCGTCTTCGGTTCCGGCCCCCCGCGCGACAACCAGCCCTACACCTACCACCAACTCCGCACCCTCCACCGCGAGACCTTCGAGCACTTCCCGCGCGTCCCCTACCTCCGCGACCACTACGCCTACGAGGAGGCCTGCTTCGCCGTCAGCCTCTTCCGCCACTACGACCCGCGGGCGTTCGACGTCACCCTCACCTGCGGCTACCCCTACACCAACTGGGTCCTCCGCCGCGGCCGCAAGCGTACCCCCGGCCGCCCCGCCCACGTCTTCGTCACCCAGAACGGCGACTGGATGGTGCAAGCCAAAAACTGGGAATACAAACACTTCAACTGTGACGCCCTCATCTGCACCAACCCCATCTACTACGCACGCCATAAACACAACTACCGAGCCACCCTGATCCCCAACGGCGTGGATACCGACCGTTTCCACCCCGCCGCCGCCGGTCATCCCACGCGCGAACGTTTCGGCCTGCCACAAGACGCGCCCGTGCTTCTGATGGTCGGTGCCCTCAATCCCGGCAAACACGTCCTGGAAGGCCTGCGCGCCGCCGCCCGCATCCCCGACCTCCACCTCGTCGTCGCCGGCGACGGCGAACAACGCGACCGGGTTGACGCCCTCGGCCACGATCTACTCGGCCAACGCTTCACCCGCCTCACCGTCCCCCACGATCAAATGCCCCACCTCTACCGCGCCGCCTCCGCCCTCCTCCACATGAGCCAGGACGAACCCTTCGGCAACATCTACACCGAAGCCCTCGCCACCGGCCTCCCCGTCATCGCCCACGATACCCCCACCACGAGATGGATCCTCGAAGACCAAGCCACCCTGACCGACACGACCAACCAGCCCGCACTGATCGAAGGCATCACCCGCTCCCTCCCCCCGAGCCCCGCCACCGCCGCCACCACCCGCCGCTCACTAGCCGAACGCCGCTTCTCCTGGCCCACGATCGCCGCCGCCTACTGCACCTTCCTCCGCCAGATCACCGGCAACCCGTGACATCTGTCTCCCCCCAATGGCTCCCCCAGCGACCGCGCCATCGCCCGAAAAAATGCCGGGAGAAAAACTAGGGATAAAAACTAGGACGCAGCTAGTTTACGGGACTAGGGATAAAAACTAGGACGCAGCTAGTTTACGGGAGGAGGATGGAAACTAGGACGCAGCTAGTAAATTTCCTCTAGGACGCGGCTAGTTGACCTCCTCCAAATCCATTAACCCCACCACACCCCCCACAGCCCCTCCACCAACCGACACCCAACCGCACCCATCCCCTTCGGCCCCACTTTTCCCTGGACGGCAAACCGCTCAGCCCGCTATCCTATCAATACACGACCCACAACCGGAGGGCCCTCGAATGGGGACAGCACTTGGATTTCTTCTTCCGCGAACCTACGACGTCCGGCCTCGCGTCTGGATTGAGAAACTGGAAATACGCCGGCTCTTCTCCGTGGCAGGCGATCCGAGTGCGGCGGTATTATTGAATGACGCCGATCAGCCGGTGGCGACGGCGCAGGTCATCGGCGGCATCCTGACGGTGGTCACGAGCGACGGCGCGGATGACGTCATGCTCGGAACCGCCAGAGGCGATGCGAACCAACTCTTCATCTACGTGAACGGCGCGCGAACGTACTTTTCGCGCGCGGAGGTCACCGGCGTTTCCGTCGACCTGGGGGACGGCGACGACGGGTTCGCGGTCCAGAATTGGAACGGACTGTTGAACCTCCCCACGACCGTCATCGGCGGCGCAGGCGATGACGCCATCGGCGGGGAAAACGAGTTCGATTACGTCAACGACCGAATCCGCAACCTGGGCGACGGACCCTTCGCGCCGGTGCACTTAATTGGCGGGGAGGGCAACGATACCCTGGTCGGTGGGATCGGTGACACCGTCGCCGAAGGCGGCGCCGGCGCCAACCAGATGTACGGGCGCAAGGGACTCTTTACCATCCTGGACGCGCCGGCCAACGTGCCGACGCCCATCGCGCAATTCATTGACGACGGCGGCGAGGCGCACCTGACAGACTATTACGTTGATGCCCCAGTGGTCGGTACGATCTCTCCGATCTCGACGTCCGATCCGATCTTCGTCGCAGGCGAAATCAATGGAGAACCTGAGGCGCCCGGCGCAGCACCGGCGGCCGCCACGCCAACCGGAGTGGCGACCGCGGCGCCGCTCACCCCGACCGCGCCGAACGGAAATCCAGGCTCGGGAGAGGATTCCCTGCTGACGTCGGAAGGTTCGCTCCTCGGCCAGCGCGACAATGAGCTTTGGGGTTGAGCATTGCTCACGAGACCTAGCCACTTCAGTGGCTCGAGCACTTCAACCACACTGGAAACTTCCCACGCCGGGGCCGGGCGGCGGGAGCGGTAGCGACCAAAGCGCCGCCCCGGATCCCACCAGACACTTGGGATTGACGCGCCCTAGGTCATCCGCAACGCCCTGCTACAATGCCCGCATGAAATCCCCCGCGGGCTAGCCGCTTCAGCGGCCAGCGGCCCGGTCCCATAACCCCGCCAACAAGCCCCCTCCCCCACGAACCGATACCAATCATGAGACATCCGCATCTAATCGCCGCATTGTGAAAATCGCCTACCTCATCAACCAGTACCCCCAAGCCAGCCAAAGCTTCATCCGCCGGGAAATCCGCGCCCTCGAACAACTCGGCCACCACGTCGACCGCTTCACCCTCCGCACCTGGGACCAACAACTCGTCGACCCCGACGATCTCGCCGAAAAAGCCAAGACCCGCGTCGTCCTCGACGTCGGCTCGCTCGGCCTGCTGACGGCCCTCCTCACGACCTTCCTCAACCGCCCCACCGCCTTCCTGCGCGCCCTCCGCTTGGCTTTTAAAATGGGAAAAGCAGGCGAGCGGGGCAGATTCTATCACTTGATCTATCTCGCCGAAGCATGCGTCCTCCTTCGCTGGCTCACCGAGGCCAACAGCGAACACCTCCACGCCCACTTCGGCACCAACAGCGCCGCCGTCGCCATGCTCGTCCGCGAGCTCGGCGGCCCCCCTTACTCCTTCACCTGCCACGGCCCCGAAGAATTCGACCGCCCCATTACCCTCAAGCTCGCCGAAAAGATCGCCCGCGCGCGCTTCGTCGTCGCCGTCAGCGACTTCGGCAAGAGCCAGCTCTACCGCTGGTGTCCCCACGGTCTGTGGCACAAGATCCACGTCGTCCACTGCGGCATCGACGATACTTACTTATCCGTCCCGGCGACCCCCGTCCCCGACACGTCCAACCTGATCTGTGTTGGTCGCCTCGCCGAACAGAAAGGGCAACTCCTTTTGGTCGAGGCCGCTGCCCAGCTCGCCGCGGAAAACATCCCCTTCCACCTCACCCTGATCGGCGACGGCCCACTTCGCCGAGAAATCACCGCACTTATCGGACGTCACCGATTAAACGACCACATCACCCTCACCGGCTGGCAGAATAACGCGCAAATACGCAGCGCGATCCTCGCCTCCCGCGCCCTCATTCTGCCTAGTTTCGCAGAGGGACTTCCTGTCGTACTCATGGAAGCCCTCGCCCTGCGACGCCCCGTCATTGCAACCCACATCGCGGGCATTCCCGAATTGGTCGCGACCGGAAAATGCGGGTATCTTCTACCTGCCGGAAACGTCGCGGAACTGTCGGAGGCGATGAGGCGTATTCTCACGGATGAGGTCACGCGACTTCGGGAGATGGGCGACGAGGGCGCGAGCCGAGTGGCCGCCCGGCACGACGTCAGTCGCGAAGCGGCGAAGCTGGCCCGCTTATTCGATAAAACGAGGTAAGGTGGGTTATTTTGCGCACGGAAAAATTGATGAGATGGCGATGTGAATCGGAGAGTTTTTTGCTTGAATTCGACGGAATGCTGTTGAGAATCAACTGATCCCCCTTCTTCTGGAGCGGCGTTTTACCGGGGAGTCGGCATTGCAGTGGGTGAACCTGATTTTATTTGTCCTCACCGGACTGCTGTTGATCCCGGTTCTGGTGCTCTGCGTCGAGTGCTTCGCGGCGCTGATGCCGTCCAAAAAACGGATCCCGTTTCGCGGTTCGCGCCCGCGCATCGCGGTGCTGATCCCGGCCCATAACGAAGAATGCGTTTTGAGCGCCACGCTCAGTTCCCTGGCTCCGCAACTTCAGACCGGGGACCGGGTGGTGGTCGTCGCGGACAACTGTGACGACGCGACGACGACGATCGCCAAACGATTCGGGGCGGACGTCGTGGAACGCAAGGACGTGCGACGGCGGGGAAAGGGGTATGCGCTGGATTACGGCCTGCGGTACCTGGAGGCGGACGCGCCGGGGATCGTGGTGATGATGGACGCCGACTGCCACGTCCACGACGGTGCGATCGACGCGCTGGTCGGGCAGGTGATGCAGACGGGCAAGCCGGCGCAGGCGATTTACCTCTTGGAGCGTCCGTCGCGCCCGCACCCGAAAGACCTGGTTTCTGCGCTGGCGTTCATGGTGAAGAACCTGGTTCGTCCACGGGGTCTGGGACGCCTTGGCTTGCCCTGCCTGCTGACGGGGACGGGGATGGCGTTTCCGTGGTCGGTGATCCGGGGGGCGAAACTGGCGACGGGAAACCTGGTTGAAGACTTGCAACTGGGATTGGATTTGGCGCTGGCGGGGAACGCGCCCTACTTCTGCAAGGCGGCGCGCGTGACGGGGAAGCTTCCGCAGCAACGTCGGGCGGCGATCAGCCAGCGGCGACGGTGGGAGCACGGACACCTCAAAACGCTGTTCACGCAAGTTCCGCGGTTGCTCCGCGGGGCGATCGTGCGGAGGAATCCGTCGGCGTTGTCGCTGGCGCTCGAAGTGGCGGTGCCGCCGCTGTCGCTGCTGGTGCTGATGTTCGTCGCGGCGATCAGTTCGACGGCGCTCCTGGCGCGGTACGGGCGTGCGCCGTGGCTCGTGCCGCAACTGCTCATGGGGGGTGGCGCGGCGGTGCTGGTCTGCATCGCGCTGGCGTGGGTGAAATTCGGGCGGCAGCAGTTGCCGCTGATGTCGCTATTGGCCGCGCCGTTTTACGTCGTCTGGAAGATCCCGCTTTACCTCGCGTTCGTGTTCCGCCCGCAGAAGGAATGGGTGCGGACCGAGCGGTCGATCGCCGACGGGTTCGACGTGGTCACGGACGACGCCTTCCCGGCGCTTCAGCAGCCGTCGGTCATCGACCTGTTCGGCGTAAACATCCACGCGCTCTCGGAACGCGAGTGCATCGCCCACATCCTGCGGCGCAGCACGTCAGGGCGCGGTGGCGTGGTCGTGACGCCGAATTTGGACCACATCCGGCGGTTCCACCAGGACGCGGATTTCGCACAGTTCGTTTCGCAGGCGGATTTGGTGGTGGCGGACGGGATGCCCCTGATCTGGGCCAGCCGGTTGCAATGTACCCCCCTGCCGGGTCGCGTGGCGGGGTCGGACCTGATCGCGAGCTTGTCGGCGTCGGCGGCGGTGACGGGAAAGTCGCTGTTCCTGCTGGGCGGGGAACCGGGGACGGCGGACGCGGCGGCGGAGGTGCTCAAGCAACGCCATTCGAATTTGAACATCGTCGGCACGTTCTGTCCGCCGATCGGATTCGAGAAGGACGCGGGCCTGATGCGTCAGTTGACGCAGGCGGTGGTCTCGAGCAAGCCGGACATCATCTTCGTGGCGCTGGGGTCGCCGAAGCAGGAGCGGCTGATCGCGCGGTTACGGCACCGGCTGCCGGGGGCGTGGTGGCTGGGCGTCGGGATCAGTTTCAGCTTCCTTTCGGGCGACGTACGGCGGGCGCCGCGGTGGATGCGGGTGTGCGGGATGGAGTGGATTCATCGCCTGGCGCAGGAGCCGGGCCGGCTGTTCAAGCGGTACGTCGTGCACGGGATCCCGTTCGCGGTCAAGCTGCTCGCCAGCGCCACGTGGCGCGGGTTGTCGTGGCGGCTGGGCCTGAGCACGTACGAGCCGGCGTTCACGCTTCGGATCGATGCGGGGGTGGCGAGCATCGGGGTGCAGGTGACGGGGTCGGACTTGTCGGGCGGGACGGCCGCGACGCGGCGCGCGGGATCGGAGACGACCTATCGCTCATTCCTGTCGGGGTTCGCGTCGGAATTCTGGGTGCCGTCGCAGGAAACGCCGTCGCCTAACCGCATGAAGGCGGAGGAACGGGTGGATGCGACATTGGTCGTGTCGGCGGACCTTCCGGAGATGCTGCGGCACGTCAAAGCGGTGGTGCTCCTGGGGGGATCGGTTCGGCAGGGGAAGCTGACGGCGGCGATCGAGCGGTCGATCCTGGACTTGCCGCTCGAGGACGGGCGGTCGATCTTGCAGCATTGGCTGCGCGAGACGGGGGAATTGCGGCGGACGATCGGGATGGCGGAGTTGCCCCTGCGGGTGGTGGTGGATCACGCGTCACCGGAACCCAAGACACCGATCGCTCCCGATGGGGTGAGCGTACGGGTGGAGCGGGATCTATCGTCGTACCGGGGGACGGGCGGGGTGCTGCGCGACCTGTCGGAAGAGTACGCCGACGAGGACGTGCTGCTGGTCGCCAACGGGGCGCAGGCGCTGGTGTCGTCGTTATCGGACCTGGCGCGGACGCTTGCGGATATCGGCGGGGACGTGAGTCTGATCTCGCACGCGGACGGTACGCCCAGCGGGCTCATGCTGATGCGGTGCCGGGCGCTGCGGCGGATCGCGCAGAGCGGCTACATCGACATGAAGGAGCAGGCGCTGCCCGCGATCGCGCGGGATTTCCAGGTCAACCATCTTTATCAGACCCAGCCGACGGGGTTGCCGATCCGGTCGCTGGGGGAGTACATTTCGGCGTTGCAGCACCGGCATCGGGTCAGTCTGGGCAAGCCGTTATCGACCGACCCGTTTGCGGAAGATCATCACCAAACCTTTGCCATCGCGGAAGATGGCGCACACATTGACCCCCGGGCGCGGGTGCACGATTCGGTGCTCCTGGAAGGGGCGTGGGTGGACGAGGGGGCGGTGGTGGTGCGATCGATCGTCTGTCCGGGGGGAACACTCGCTGGCGGGGAGACCGCAATCGACACATTAGTGATGAATGCGGAAGTGGCCGCGCGGTAAGATAGAAGCCATACTGTAAGACCATCGGAGGGTCGAGCGTCCTTTGGCCGCACGCGCGTTGCGCGTCGGTGCCCCACTCTCCACTTGCGTGAATGTTCGACGGATGAGCCAGACGTCTGATAAATCCTTGCCGTGGGGCCCGCGCCAACTGGCGCTGGCGGGGGTGATGATCTGCCTGGCGGTGGCGGCGATGGGGTCATCGTGGGGCGATTGGTACGACGTCTGTTCCAACGATCAGGAGTACAGCCAGGTGTTCCTGGTGATCCCGTTCGGGGCGGCGATCCTCTACATCAATCGAGAGCGCCTTCGCGATGTGAAAGGCGGCGCGAGTTGGGTCGGGCCGGCGATCGTCGCGAGCGGGTGGGCGATGGCGTGGTACGGGTACAACTACGCCCACCAATCTATGTGGCACATGGGGGCGGTGCTGGTGGCGCTGGGGGCGGCGCTGAGCGTACTGGGACACGGGGTGCTGGCGCGGTTTTGGCCGGTGTTTCTGATGCTGGGGTTCATGGTGCCTTTGTCGAACCGGACGCGGTTGCAGATCGCCGAGCCACTGCAGCGCGGGCTGGCGACGATCGTGGCGGGGATCCTGGGCGTGTTCGGCGAGCCAGTGGGGCGGCAGGGGAACGCGCTGACGGTGAACGGGCAGCAGGTGCTGATCGCCGAGGCGTGCAACGGGCTGCGGATGGTGTTCACGCTGATTCTGGTGAGCTGGCTGTTCGCGTTCGTGACGCCCCTGAAGAACTGGGTGCGCTGGCTGGTGATCTTGCTGAGCCCGATCACGGCACTGGTGTGCAACGTAATACGGCTGATCCCGACGCTGATCCTGTACGGTCATTCGAGCAAGGAGACGGCGGACAAGTTCCACGACGCGGCGGGTTGGGCGATGGTGCCGCTGGCATTCGTGATCCTGATGTTCGTGATCAACCTGATCGAGGCGATGGGGGTGGAGGTTCGGGAGGAGGACGGCGGCGATTCGGGTCCGGGCGGTCAAGAAAGCACCGCAGCGAACGCGGGGGCGATGGCAACGGTTTGAGGCGTTTAAGAAAGTGAACCGCAGAGACGCAGAGGACGCAGAGAAGTGTAATAGAAGAAGTCATGATGAAGACGTTGGGAACATTCGGGCCGGTGGTGGTGACGCTGGGGATGCTGGCGGCGCTGGCGGGGTTTGCGCGCTTGAACATCGCGACCGACGGGGTGGAGGCGTTCCGCGCGCGGGCGCGGGCGGCGATCGACGCGATGCCGGCGGCGGTGGGGGATTGGGTGGGCGAGCGGCACACGCTGGACGACGGGGCGCGGGACCTGCTCAAGCCCAACGCCGAGGCAAGCTTGCTTTATCGGAATTCGCGCACCGGGCAGGAGGCGTATTACTCGCTGGTGCAGGTGCGGAAGAGCCGGGACATGGTGGGACACTCGCCGACGGTCTGCTACCCGGGGAACGGGTGGACAATCACGCGGCAGACGCCGGCGCGGTGGCGGGCGGGCGAGTTCGACATCCCGGGCGTGGAGTACGAGTTGGAGCGGCGGACGGCGGACGGGAAATTGCAGGCGTGGACGATCCGGAACTTTTACATTTTCCCGGACGGGACGTTCGGGGCGACGCCGGCAGACTTGGACCGCGTGGCCGAGGATTACCGGCGGATGGCGTACGGAGTGGGACAGGTGCAGTTGGTGACGACGTCGGGCTTATCGAGGTCGGCGCGTGACGAGGTCTTCCGGGCACTGGTGGGGTCAGAGAAATCGTTGGAGATGATCCGCGTTTTGCGGGCGGGAATACCGAAATGAGCAACGACACGACGCAGCAGCAACAGTTGATGACGCCGTTCGACGGTTACGGGAACGACCTGACGGTCGTGGCCGGTGATCGGGGAGCGGGCATGCTCGCGGGCATGAACGTGCCGGGCGCGAACGGCAACGGCGCGGCGGGCATGAACGGCGCGGCGCGGGAGACGATGCTGAAGCGCGCGCACCACTATTTGCGCGGGCGGTACTGGATCGCGGTGCCGCTCGGGCTGATGCTGGGGATGGTCGGTGGGTATCTCGGCTACACGCTGCTGCACCCGATCTACCGCGGCGAGGGGATGATCCAGATCTCGGCCCTGAACACGAAGGACCCGACGAACCAAACGACGGTGATGCAGAACTTCGAGGAGTACGTGCAGTCGCAGGCGATGCTGATGGGCAGCCGCACGGTGATCGACAAGGCGATGCGCGGCAGCGACTGGGTGCGGACGCGCATGGGGGCCGACGGGGAGACGATGGTGAAGGTGTCGGAGAACCTGCTGGTCGAGCACCCGCCGCACACGGAAATGATCCGGATCTATTACACGGACCCGGATCCGGACGTGGCGAAGTTCACGGTGCAGGCGATCGTGGCGGCGTACGTGAAGTTCGCGATGGATCGCAGCCAGGTCGAAGACCAGAAACATCTGAAAATCTACGAGATGCGGCGCGGCGCATTGCTGGACAGCGCGCGCAACGTGAAAGACAAGCTGGACGCGGCGGTAAACGAATCGGGCATCCCGGACCTGGCCCCCCTGCTGGAGGCGAAGGTGGCGGAGGAGACGCGGGTGGAGCGGCAATTGCAGACGGCGCAGCTCGCCCTGGACGCGTCGCGGGCGAAGAAGAACGCGCGGCAGGCGGTATATGACCTGACGGAAAACCAGGTGTCGATGCTCGACCCCGCGATGCGCGGGCTGGTGCTGCGGCGGGACGAGATCAAGGTCGAGGTGGCCAAGTTGCAGGCGGCGGGGGTGATGGACGAGTCCGCGCGGATGAAGCTGATGAAAGCTCAGCTCGACGACGCGCAGCGTCGGGTGGATCAGTACCTGGTGGACTGGCGCGATTTGCAGACGAAGTTCAGCAACGACGAGACGCTGGGCTCGGGGAGCATCCCCCGCATGCTGCAAATGTCGGAGAAGTGGCTGGCGAGCGAAGTCGAACGGTTGCAGCAGTCGTTCGCCAAGATCCAGGAGGATCGCAAGAAGATGGGCAGCCAGGTGCTGCAGATCCAGGACTTGCGGCGGCAGCAGTTGGAGATCGAGAAAGACAAGGGCGACACCCAGCGCATGATCGACACGCTGAGCATGGCGAGTTTCATGTCCAGCCGATTGACGGTGCAGAACCTGGGTGACGTGCCGGCGAAGCCGTACAAGGATCGCCGACTCGCGGTGGCGGCGATGGGGGCGGCGGGCGGGATGGGGTTCCCGATGCTCTTCTTCCTGACGCTGGGCGTGATGGACCGGCGGTACCGGTACAGCGACGAGGCGGGCGAGGGGCGCGAGCACCTGCCGCTGCTGGGCATCCTGCCGCGGTTGCCGGACCAACTGTCGGACCCGGAGCAGGCGGCGATCGCGGCGCACTGCATCCACCAGATCCGCATCATGCTGCAGGTGGGGCCGAGCAAGGACCGCCGGCGGGTGTTCATGGTGACCAGCGCTTCGACCGGCGACGGCAAGACGAGCCTCACGATGGCGCTGGGACTGAGCTTCGCCGCCAGCGGGTCCAAGACGCTGGTGATCGACTGCGACATGGTCGGCCAGGGGCTGACGCACCGCCTGAAGGCGAGCAACGTGCCGGGGCTGTTGGAGACGCTAAACACCGGGACCCTGCGCGGTCACGTGCGGCGGACGGGAACCAAGGGCATGTACGTGCTGCCGATCGGCAACGCGGCGGCGGACGACGCGGGATCGTTGTCGCCGGCGGGGATCAAGCAACTGCTGGCGGCGTGCTGCGAGCACTTCGACATCGTCGTGATCGACACGGGCCCGATTTTGGGAAGTTTGGAGGCATCGATCATCGCGACGGAGGCGGACGGGGTGATCATGGCGGTGGCGCGCGGGCAGCACCAGCCGATCGTCGAGAAGTCGATCAAGCACCTGCGGGCGATCGGGGCGAAGATCTTCGGAATCGTGTTCAACCGGGCGGAGGCGCGGGACTTCCACCGGTCGGTGGCGAGCACGTCGATGCGGTCGATCTCGTCGTCGTCGTCATCGTCTTCAACGAGGCCGGTGAAGCGGGCGCTCTTGCCGAGCACGGACGAGTCGTCGCGGTTCGGGCCGCTGGCGTACTCGGTGGCATCGTGCCGGCCGGGCGGGCATGGCGGCGCGAACGGCAACGGCAATGGGAACGGCAATGGCCATGCGAACGGGAACGGCAACGGCAACGGAAGTGCCCGGGCCGAGGACGCGGCGGCGTGATTGCGAGGGATCAACCCGTGACGACGATGCCGGCGGCGGGACCGACGCCGGCGTCGCCGCGCGCGCGGCGGGGGATGCCGCCGACCGTCTGGGGCCTGGGGCCGGTGCAGTTGCACGACCGGTACTGGGCGCACCACGGCGTGCAGGTGGTGCGGCCGGGGGATGATTCAATTTCGCTCGAGGCGCGGCTTTATCTGCTGGCCGAACCGTCGGTGCTGGTGACGTTCGAGTCGGGGGATCAGATTCCGTCCCTGGGCGGGTCGGACCCGGTGGTGGTCTACGTGCGCGTGCACGACGTGCGCGAGCGCGGGTATCGCGAGCGCGTGGTGACCGACGGGGCGGACCGGTTCGTGCGGTTCGAGCGGATTTACAGCAGGCCGGCGCGGCAGCTCATCCGGGCGGCGTTCACACCTGACCCGCGGCTGGCGGAGGCGTGGCGATTGGCGACGAGCGCGCACGCGGGGTGGGTGGCGCTGCGGGAGCGCGTGCCGCGCGAGCAGCGGTCGATCCTGTCAACCGGCGGCGTGCTGTACGACGCGGCGGCGGACGCCGAACTCGCGCGGATGGTGCGCGACCTGACGCGCGTGTGGGCGGGGCCGGGTTGGACGATCGGGCGCGCCGGGGAGGTGGCGGCGGGCGTGTGGGCGGATCGGACGGTGGCGATCGACGCGGGGGCGCGGTTCGTCGGGCCCGTCTGGATCGGGGCGGGGCGGCGGGTGGACCCGAAGATGACGCTGATCGGACCGTTGGTCCTGTGGGACGACCCGGCGGCGCGACCGGCGCCGGACCCGGTGACCTGGCCTCTGGGCGCGCCGCGGCCGTCGCCGCTGCACAAGCGCATCGACCCGCTCACGAACAGTGCGCGGCGGATCGGGTCGTTCTTCAAACGGAGCTTTGATTTGGTCTTTTCAGTCGTCGCGCTGGCGGTGACGCTGCCGTTTTACCCGCTGATTATGCTGGCGATCTGGCTGGACGACGGTCGGCCGTTCTTCTTCGCGCACCGGCGGGAGACGATCGGGGGGCGGGAGTTCCCGTGCTTTAAGTTCCGCTCCATGCACTCGAACGCCGAGCGGATGAAACAGCAGCTCGTGCACCACAACCAGGCGGACGGGCCGCAGTTTTACATGGCGAAGGACACGCGGGTGACGCGGGTGGGGCGGCTTTTGCGGAAAACGAGATTGGACGAGTGGCCGCAGTTCTTCAACGTGCTGGTGGGGCACATGTCGGTGGTGGGGCCGCGGCCCAGCCCGTTCAAGGAGAACCAGTTCTGCCCGCCGTGGCGCGAGGCGCGATTGAGCGTGCGGCCGGGCATTACCGGGCTGTGGCAGGTGAAGCGGACGCGGCGGGCGGGGCAGGATTTTCAGGAGTGGATCCGGTACGACATCGAGTACGTCGAGAACGCGAGCTTTTGGCTGGACATGGTGATCATCGTGCGGACGGTGGGGGCGATTTTGGGCGGGCTGATTCCGAGGCGGCGGCGGAAGCAGAAGACTGCGCCGGAGGTCACGCCGGTGACGGTGGCGCTGGAGGGCGGCGACGCGGCATGAGGCGGTTGTCGCTCATTCCCGCGGTGGCGATGGTGACGGCGATCGCGGTCGCGGTGTGGGGGCCGACCCTGGGGACGGCCACGGCGCGGGCGGCGACGCCCGAGATTGGGGTGAGCCTGGACGTCATCGAGGATTATTCGACGTCGGCGCCGTTTATCGACGTGACGGCGATGCTGCGGCGGTGGGGAAAGCCGGGGGCGGCTTGGGAGGAGAATCCGGCGCTGAAGCTGACGGCGGACAATTGCCCGCTGCAGGACGCGGACGCGCTGACGTACCTGCGCGGGTATCCGGCCGGGATGTACACGCTGACGTTTGAGGGAACGGCAGCGGTCGGTGTGTCGGGGCTGGGGGCGGTGGTGCCCGGGTCGGTACGGAAGGTCGGGACAGTGACATCGGCGAAGGTGCCGGTGCGGCTTCGGCAGGGGCCGGACGATCTGCTGATCGTGCAGGTGCGGCAGGTGGACCCGCGGGACCCGCTGCGAAACTTGCACCTGCTGGCGCCGGGGTATACCGACAACAAGCAGGTTTTTACCAACGCGTTCCTGAAGCGGGTGCGACCCTTTACGACGATCCGGTTCATGGACTGGGAGCGGGTCAACAACAGCACGATCGTCGAGTGGGCGGATCGCCCGCGGGTGACGGCGGTCGGGCGGACCGGTGCGGGCGGCGTGCCGGTGGAGGAAATGGTCGCGCTGGCGAACGCGACGGGCCGCAACGTCTGGTTCAACATCCCCCACCACGCGAGCGACGATTACGTGCGGCAGTTCGCCAAACTGCTGCACGACACGCTCAGCGCGCACGTCATCGTGCGGTTCGAGTACGGCAACGAGGTGTGGAACGGGATGTTCCGGCAGGCACGGGACAACGTCACCGACGCCAAGGCGAACGCGCGGCTGACCGAGCAGAGCGACTTCGGCCGCTCCGCGCAGCAGGCGGCGGACAAGTTGGGCCATTTCGCGGGCATCTTTCACGCGGTGTACGGCGAAAAGGATTATGCGGCGCGGGTGCGGCCGGTCGTCGGCGGGCTGGTGGCGGGCGTCTTCTGGGCGCAGACGCAGATGGATTGGCTCAAGGCGCACTACCCGGGCGTGGCGGTCGAGATCGCGATCGCGCCGTACTTCGGACATTCGTCGGACATTCAAGACATCGACAAGCCGGGCGTGACGGCGGACGCGCTGTTCGAGCGCATCAACGCGAAGATCGACTCGGAGATCGGGCCGTGGATCGCGCAGCACGCGGCGCTGGCCAATCGGTTCGGCGTGCCCCTGATCTCGTACGAGGGCGGCAACCACCTGACAGCCATGGACGGGACCAACGAGAAGCTCAAGCAGGCGATGCAGAACGACCCGCGGATGGGGAAGACCTACCGGCATTTGCTCGACGTCTGGCATCAGAACGGCGGCGGATTGTTCGTGCACTACGGCCACATCGGCCCGGCCGGCCGGTTCGGGTCGTGGGGCCTGCTGGAGAGCGCGACGCAGCGCGGCAGCGTAAAGTGGGACACGTTCATGTCGCTGCTGCTCCCGCCGGGCGATGCGAACCTGGACGGGCAGGTGGACTTCGCGGATTTCCAGGTGCTCAAGGCGCACTTCGGCGAAGGGCGGTGGTGGGAGGACGGCGACGCGAACGGCGACGCCCGGGTAGACGGGGAGGATTTGAAGATCGTCGAAGGGCAGTTAAAGGATTTGACGCCGGCCCAGGCGGCGGAGGTGGCGGGGTTGCGGGGGCGGAGGTAATTACCCCGTGCGGCGGGCGAATCCGCGGCGGCGGTCCCGGCGCCGCGCCCCGGCGTCGTTTATAGCCGGTCAGCGCCGATTCACAGCCGCGCGATCAAATGGAAGCTCCCGAGGATGCGGCAGGCTATCGGCCCGGTTGAGAAGCGGGCGGCGGCTCAATGGATTGAAGGTGATCTCGAATGAATTGGTTGTGGGCTCTTATGAACTCGTCACGTAATTCATCGGGCCCCCGATCTGCCGACCACACTATGGAATGGAACAGAAACTAGGACGCAGCTAGTGGAACAGAAACTAGGACGCAGCTAGTATCCGCTCCGCAGCTAGTACCCGCTCCCGACCCCGGGAACAAAAACTAGGAACAGAAACTAGGACGGGAACAGAAACTAGGACGCAGCTAGTTTCCGCTCCCGACCCGTGACCCGTGCCACCGCCAGGAATTGAAGACCCTCATCCCCCTCCTTCTCCCCACGAGCGGCGGAGGCGGCGCGGCGGAATGCGGTTGTGGGCGCTCGCGGGAGAAGGAGGGCGGTTGTTGGCGCGCGGGGGACGAATTGGCGTGTGGAATGCGTCTCGTCAGGCGCTCGGATATCATCGCATTTATGGATGACTATCAGCCGGCGGCGCGGCGGCCGATTGCGGGGGTGTTTCGGCGGACGGCTGATTTCGCGGTTAGATTCTGCGTGGCTTGGGGCGTGCATCCGGACCTGGTCAGTTACCTGTCGGTGGTGGCGGCGGCCGCGGCGGGGGCGTGCTACTGGTTTGAGGGGCGGGGGGGCGTTTGGTTGTTGGCGGCGGCGCCGGTGTTTTGTTTCCTGCGCTTGTGGCTGAACATGCTCGACGGGATGGTGGCGCTGGCGTCGGGGCGGGCGTCGCTGCGGGGGGAGATCGTGAACGAATTGCCCGACCGCGTGAGCGACGTCATCATCTTCGTCGCGGTGGCGCACGGGGGACGGGTGAACCCGTTCCTGGGCTACTGGGCGGCGATCATGGCGGTGATGACGGCGTACGTCGGCACGCTCGGACAGGCCGTCGCGGGGACCCGGCGGTTCGAGGGCGTTATGTCGAAGCAGTACCGCATGGTGGCGCTGGCGGCGGGGACTTGGATCACCGCGGCGCTGGCGGACGATCACCTCGCCGGCGGGCGTTTGTCGGTGCTGGACTGGACGCTTTGGGTCGTGATCGTCGGGTGCGCGCAGACGATCGTGGTGCGGCTGAGGCGCATCATGGCGGAGCTCCGGGCGCACGCCGCCGGCGGCGGCGGCGGCGGCGGCAACACGGAAGGCGGGGCGGCTTGAACTGGCGGACGGCGATCGGGGACCCGGTCTACCGGGCGTACGCGGCGATCGTCATCGGTCTGCTGCTGGTCAGCGGCGCGGCGCTGGCGGGGGTGACGCGGGGGCTGCGACGCGACGTCGGCAAGGTCTGGACGATCTGGCGGAGCTGGCTGGTGATGGCGCCGCTGGGGCTGATCGTCGTAGGCCTGGGGCGCGGGGCGACGATCGCGGGGGTAACGCTGCTGGGCGTTTTCGGCTTCAAGGAATTCGCCCGCGCGACTGGGGTTTATCGGGATTGGTGGATGACGGGGATCGTTTACCTGGCGATCGTTGCGGTCGGCGCGGCGGCGGGGTCGCCGGATTACGACGCCGGCGGGCGGCGGCCGGGGTGGCTCGACCTGCTCGAGACGATGCCGATCTACGCGGTGGTGTTGTTCCTGCTGACGCCACTCGTGCGGGATCGAACGGCGGGACAGTTGCAGACGGTGGCCCTGGCGACACTCGGCTTTCTGCTGACGGGGTGGACGCTCGGGCACCTGGGGTTTCTGACGAACGCGGCGCACCCGTACGGTTATATTGCGTTCGTCATTTTCGCAGTCGAAGTCACCGATATCTCGGCCTACCTGTGCGGACGCGCACTGGGCAGCCGGCGATTTCGGCGGAACATCAGCCCGAACAAGACGTGGGGCGGGGCGCTGGGGGCGCTGGTGGTGGGGATGACGCTGCCGTGGGCGCTGGGATTCTCGTTCCCGCCGGCGTTCGACTGGCGGGCGAAGGTGCTGGCCGGGCTGATCGTCGGCGTCGGCGGGCAAGTCGGCGACCTGACGATCAGCCTGATCAAGCGGGACCTGGGCGTGAAGGACATGGGGGCGACCATCCCGGGGCACGGCGGAATCCTCGACCGCATCGACAGCCTCATCATCGTCTCACCCCTGTTCCTGCGGCTGGTAAACTGGTTTGAACCTTTAAGGTAGGTGATGCACTAGAGGTGCGACCGGAACGAGAAAAAACACTTGACTGTTAGTTATTGCTAACTTATACTGTGGGAATCATGAGCGCGTGGCAATACTCGGTTGCGGCGGATTTGGATCGGACGCTGGCCCAGCGGTGGGCGACGGCCGGTGGCGAACCCGACCTCTTGTCGTACGGGCTGAGGTGCGCGGGCGCGGTGACGGTGCGGACGCTTCTGGCGACCTACTGCCGACTGCGGATCGATGGCCGCGAAAACCTGCCCCAGCATGGGTCGTTCGTGATGGTGGCGAACCACGCGAGCCACCTGGACGCGCTTTGCCTGCTCGCGGCGCTCCCGCTGGGAAGGTTGCATCACGCGTTTCCGGCGGCGGCGGCGGATTACTTTTTCCAGACGCCGGCGGCGGGGGCGCTGAGTGGATTATTCATGAACGCGCTGCCCTTCGAGCGAAAGTCGGGTGTGCGGCGGACGCTGGCTGCGTGCCGAAATCTGCTGGCGGAGGCCGGGAACGTGCTGATCCTGTTCCCGGAGGGGACGCGATCGACGACCGGCGAGATCGCCCGCTTCAAGGGCGGGGTGGGCGAACTGGTCGCGGGGACGGACGTGCCCGTGGTGCCGTGCTATTTGTGCGGCGCGGGCCGGGCGCTTCCAAAGGGAACGTGGATCCCCCGGCCGCGCAAAGTGACGCTGACGATCGGCCGCCCCATGAGCTTCGCGCATCTCGAGCGGTGCCGGCAATCGGCGGGGGAGATCGCCAAGGAGTTGGAGGCGGCGGTCCGCGCGCTGTCCGTTACACCATCACACGGTCAAAGGAGCATTCACGATGAACGCGACACTGGAACAGACGTCGGCGCCAGTCGAAGTTACCCATCCGCCGGCATACCCGCCGCGGCCTGACGAGCGGACCTTCAGCACGTTCGACGGCACGGAATTGTTCTATCGCGCGTGGCTGCCGACATCGGGGCGGCCCCCGACGCGGGCAATCGTGCTGTTTCATCGCGGGCACGAACACTCCGGGCGGTGGCAGGAATTCGTCGAATCGCTCGGGATGGCGGACGTGGCGGTATACGCGTGGGACGCGCGCGGGCACGGCCGATCACCCGGCGAGCGCGGCTGGGCGCCGGACCTTTCGACCGTGATCCGGGACGCGGACGCGTTCGTCCGGCATGCGGCGGCGGATTGCGGCGTCGGCCTTTCGGACGTGGCGGTGGTGGCGCACAGCGTGGGGGCGGTGGTGGCGGCGGCGTGGGTGCACGATTACGCGCCGCCAATCCGCGCGATGGTGCTGGCGACGCCGGCCCTCTCGGTGAAGCTGTACGTGCCTCTTGCGATTCCGGCGCTGCGGGCACTGTCTAAGGTCAAAACGAAGTCGTTCGTGACCAGTTACGTGAAGTCGCGGATGCTGACGCACGACCCCGAGCAGGCGGCGGCGTACGACGCGGACCCGCTGATCTCCAGGCAAATCGCGGTGAACATCTTGCTGGATCTGCACGACACGTCGCGGCGCCTGGTGGCGGACGCCGGGGCGATCGCGACGCCGACGATGGTGCTGGGCGCCGCTTCGGACTGGGTGGTGAAGAATTCGGCGGCGGCGAAGTTTTACGAACGACTTAGCTCGCCGGTGAAGGAAATGTTCGTCTTCCCCGGGATGGGACACGCGATCTTTCACGAGACGGGGCGCGCGCAGGTGGTCGCGCGGGTGCGGACGTTTTTGGAGCGGCAGTTCGCCAAGCCGGCTGCCGACGCGATGCCGGCGGTGATGGCGTACACGCGGCGCGAATACGGGCGATTGTCCGCGCCGCGTCCGGCGTATTGCCCGAAGAATCTGGCGTTCAAGTCGCAGCGGCTGGGGCTGAAGACATTTTGCAAGCTGAGCGCGGGCGTGCGCGTCGGCTGGCGGACGGGCTTCGATTCGGGGCAGTCGCTGGATTACGTCTACCGCAACCGCGCGTCCGGCTTCACGCCGCTGGGGAGGCTCGTCGATTTCTGTTACCTGAACGCGATCGGCTGGCGGGGAATTCGCCAGCGGCGGGTCCACCTGCACGCAGCGCTGCGCGAAGCGATCGATCTGACGCTCACGAGCACCGATCATGCGCGCATCGTGGACATCGCCGCGGGGGCCGGGCGGTACGTGCTTGAGTTGCTGGCGTCGATGCCCAATGCCAATGTCTCGGCGATGCTGCGCGATCGCAGCGTCGGCGCACTGGACGAAGGGAAGGCGCTGGCCGCGCAGTTGAACGTGTCAAATGTCTCGTTTGAGGTCGGCGACGCGTTTTCGCAACCAGAGCTGGCCGGCCTGACTCCCCGGCCGAACGTCGCCGTCGTATCCGGCCTATACGAACTGTTTCCGGACAACGCGCCGGTCCAGCGTTCGCTGGCGGGACTGGCGGCGTCGATCGACGACGGGGGATATCTGATCTATACCAACCAGCCGTGGCACCCGCAGATCGAGATGATCGCGCGGACGCTGACCAATCGCGACGGCGCGCCCTGGGTCATGCGGCGGCGGACGCAGTTGGAAATGGACGAACTCGTCCGCCGGGCGGGGTTCGTCAAGGAGAATATGCGGATCGACCGATGGGGCATTTTCACCGTGTCGCGCGCCAGGCGCGTGCGGCCATGAGCACGATGGCGTTGCCCGAATCACTCGACCGCCCAACCGCCGACGAGCGCGGCGTCGGCGGACGGCGACGGCCCGACGTGGCCGCGTACCACGCCACCGGCGCGGCCGCATTCGCGCTCGTGGCGGTATTGCTGCGCGGCTGGGCGTGGTGCCTTCTCTGGCCCGCGGTTTCGAGCACGCTGGTGGCGGTGGCGTACGCGAAGGATTGGCCATGCGTGTTCGGCAAGCGCCGCGGCGTGCTGCCGGCTTGGTCCCCGATCCTGTTCGGCCCCCACCTGCTAGGACTCCGCGTCGCCTGGTGGGTGCAAAGCCATGGCCGAACGCCCTGCGCCGAATTGTTGCCCGGATTATGGATCGGGCGGCGGCCGGGCCAAGACGACTGCGAGGAACTGCTGCGACGCGGCGTGCGCTCCACCCTGGACTTGTCGGCCGAGTTGCCCGAGCGCCCGGCGCTGCGTGGCGCGGGCTATCACAACGTGCCGATCCTGGATTTGACGCTGCCCGACGTGGCGACCCTGGACCGCGCCGTGCGCGTCATCGCCCACGCCATGCCGCGGGGCGCAGTGTACGTTCACTGCGCGCTGGGTTACGGGCGGACCGCGGTGATAGCGGCGGCGTACCTGCTGGCCAGCGGTCACGCCGCCACGGTCGACGCGGCGGTCGCGCGCGTCTGCGGCTGTCGGCCGGGATGCGCTTTTCCGCCAAGGGTTCGGCGGTTGCTTGAAACGTTTCGCGCCGCGTGCAACGACGCGGCGACTGTGCCACGTCAAGTCTAGTGCTGATGCCCACCGGGGCCGTGCGGGTGACCATGGGAGATCTCCTCGGCGGTCGCCTGGCGGACGTCGATGACCGTAATCGCGAATTGCAGCTCGACGCCGGCGAGCGGGTGGTTGGCGTCGATCGTCACGCTGTCCGGATCGACCTTGACGACCCTGACGACGCGCGCCCCCTGCGGCGTCCGCGCCTCGAACTGCATGCCCGGCAGGATCTCCTTGATTCCGTCGAAGTTGCCGCGCGGCACGGGCTGGACCATGTTGGGGTCGTGCGGGCCGTACGCCCGTTCGGGCGGCACGACCACCACAAACTCATCGCCGGACGTTTTCCCGGCCAAGGCGGATTCGAGCCCCGGGATGATGTTGGACGCGCCGTGCAAGTAGGCGAGCGGTCCGCGGCCCTGCGAGGAGTCGATCACCTTGCCGTCCGGGCCGGTCAGGGTGTAATCGATGCTGGCGACGGTGTGGTTGGCGATTTGCATGGGCGTGCACCTCTTCAATGGCGGACGGGACGCGAAGCGCGCGGGCGCGGCGACGCCGCGGGTCCTACCGTAACGCGCGACATCGTCGGCCGTCGAGCCGCGATCCGCAAGCGGCGAAATCGGGAATACCGCCCGGAATGTCGCACCCCCGGCGAACCCGACCGTGACAAACAACGCCCGACTTCGCCACGCGTATCACGAACGACACACACGCACCCCATTCCATTTTCCCCGGAGGACGGTTCGATGTTCGATATTGCGAAACGATGGTCGATGGTCATCGCGATGGCGGCCGGATTTACCCTGGCCGGCCCGCTCCGCGCGGAAGACGCGCCGAAAACCGACACGACGAAAACAGAAAGGCCCAAGGCCGACGCCCCCAAGCCCAAGCCGCCTCAAGTGAAGGAATCCGCCGTCGTCCCCAAACCCCGCGACGCCAAGTGGGTCAAGCGGCACGAGGGCTTCCTTCAAGACCTCAAATCCCACAACGGCAAGGTCGAGCTGCTCTTCGTCGGCGACTCCATCACCGACGGCTGGCGCGGCGGCGGCAAGAAGGTCTTCGCCGAAAACTTCGCCGACAAGTACGACACCCTCAACATCGGCCTGAGCGGCGACCGCACCCAGCACGTCCTCTGGCGCCTCGAAAACGGCGAGATGGAAGGCATCAAGCCCAAGCTCGCCATGCTGATGATCGGCACGAACAACCTCAGCGGCAACACCAACGACGAGATCGTCGCGGGTATTGACGCCTGCGTGAAGGAAATCCAGAAGCTCTCCCCGACCACCAAGGTGCTGCTCCTGGGCGTCTTCCCCCGCGGCATGAAGGCGACCGACCCGTCGCGGCAACGCATCAAGGACATCAACAGCGCGATCTCCAAGCTCGACGACGGCGGCAAGACCGTCAAGTACCTCGACATCGGCGACAAGTTCCTCGAACCCGACGGCACCCTGCCGAAAGAGATCATGCCCGACGCCCTCCACCCCAACACCAAGGGCTACCAGATCTGGGCCGACGCGGTAAAAGACTCGATCGCGGAACTGATGAAGTAACCCGCGCGGCGCACCGACGTCCCCCGCAAAACAACTGTCCCACATAGCCCCCGGCTCGCCGGGGGTTTTTGTTTGACGGAAGGATTACGGAAACGTGATGAACCGCGCCGGCACGTGATCGGTCAACCATACGCCGTTCGCGCTGACGTAAAACGTCAACCCCGCCCGCGCCATGCCCGCCGCATCGATCGTAAGAATGACGGCTTCCCCCCGCCGGTCGCCCACCTTTGTCGCGGTCGCGACGTCCACGCTGAGGTGAACGTGATGCCGCGCCCCCTTGACCAGCCCCCCCTGCCGGATCGACGGCAGGAACCGCTCGACCGTGCCGTGGTACAGCACGTCGGGCGGCGTCGCCGGCGCGTAACCCAGATCCACCTCGACGCTGTGCCCCTGGCTGGCTCGAATCCGCAGGCCGTCGTCGCTGAACGCGAACCGCTTCTTGTCGCTCGTCGCCACGACCTCGTCGAGCGCCGCGCGCGTAACGGCCCGCCCGTGCCGCGCCAGCGCTTCAAGCAGTTCGTCAACACCGACCCACCCCGCCGCGTCCAACGTCAGTCCGACCTTCTGCGGCTCGTGCCGCAGGATCAAGCTGAGGAATTTGCTCAGGCGGAGTCGTTTCTTTTCGCTCATGGCCATGTCCTCGAACCTTGGCCGTTCGACGACAATCACAACTTCCATCTGACGGATTGAGCTTCAGATCGAGGTCGCCGAATCGAGTACGACGCCAAGCTTTTGCGCCGTCTCGACATTCCGGACGGCGTACACCGCCTCCTTGGGCGTGACTAACTCAACTTCGCGTCCGTCACTCAGTCGCGCCGCCTGCGTGCGAACGAATTCGCTGACGTCCTCGATCCCCAACGTCCACTCGCCCGCGTACTTGGCCAGCGCCTCACCACGAATCCCGAGTTGAATTGCCCGCCGCTCCAGCGGCTCGCCGCGAGGCCCGTGGTCCGGGTCCCACTGTAAACGAACGTCGGATCGCTCGACCGCGTCCGCCCACGCCGCACGGCCGCCGTACACGTCGGCCACGAAGTTGGAATGAACCGCCAGCCGGAGGAGTTCGTCGAATCCCTCGCGTCGGAGGCGAATCGCCAGAGTGACCTCCTGCTCGGGCTTCGTCCCCCAACCGCTGCGGTACATCATCCAGAGGAAATTCGGCTTGACCCACGTCATGCGTCGAAAGCTGAATTCCCCGCCGAAACGCTGGTGCTCGACCGCGAATCGTCCGATGGCCGGACGATACGCCTGGTAGACGACCACCGATCGCTCGTCGTATTGCGCAAGGATGTGCCGTCCGGATGACGGCCAGTGCGCAAGTTGAGTCATGTACTTCTCCGTCGTCAGAATCATCGCGTCCCGCCCTCGCGCTCCACTACATTCGAAGCGGAAACGATCTCGACGCCTCTTTGGCGCATCTCCTCGATCGCTCGATCAACATCGCCGGGCTTCAGGTTGACGCCGCGACAGGCGTCTTCGATCAGGTGAACCTTCAGTCCCAAATGATACGCGTCAAA
>Ga0207674_10001260_pt1 | contig 33099 bp, 26 predicted proteins | sample KBSCornC72_FD_184303 | JGI IMG/M metagenome (GOLD analysis project Ga0207674, IMG submission 184303) | Corn rhizosphere microbial communities from Kellogg Biological Station, Michigan, USA - KBS Corn C7-2 (SPAdes) (version 2) | ecosystem: Host-associated > Plants > Roots > Rhizosphere > Soil ...
GCCGATGTGGAAGCGGGGGAAGCGTGCGCGTTCGACGACGAGGACGGATCGTCCGGCCTTGGCGAGGAGGGTGGCGACGGTCGCGCCACCGGGCCCGCCACCAATGACGACGACGTCGTAAGTGAGGGAGGCATTGTCAGCAGGGGTCATTCCGCGTGATCCTTGTTCAAACAAGTGTTCACGAGAGTATAGCCACGCCAGCCGAAGGGGTTGAATGGAAAAGCGGGAACGTCGCGCGAAAGTTCCCCGGAATTTGGGGAGAACAGAAAAACCAGGAGTGAAGCGGTATCGACCTTTAAGATATTGTAAATAAATGCCTTGTGAAAATGCTGGCGGAGCCAGTCTTCTTAAAAAGGCCCTCGCCCCGAACCTCGACACGACCTTTCAGTACACCGGGGGGCTCAAGCTCGGCCATGGGTGCGAGGGGACGTAACAGGCATTGGGTCACAAAGAAGCAAAGTGGCAAAGAAGCAAAGTAAAACGGGGGCACGGCTTATAAGCGCGTCGATCGCACTACATGCCTCAATGAGGAAGGGGGTTAGGGGATCGTGACTCTTCCGATGCCGAACTGATTGCCGACTTGGGTGACCTTGTTGTCCGCGAAGTCAATTTCGGTCAGTTTTTCGCTTTGGACTTCCTGGTTGTTTTCGTCCTTGAGCAACGTGAGGATCCGGTGGGTTTTGGTGTCGATGACTTCGCCGGTGGAGGGGTAGGCGTATTTTCCGTCGATGCTGAAGGTGATCCAGCCGGGTTCGTCTTTCAGGGCAATGTTGCCGATGGGTTTGGGGGGCATGGTGGTGGCGTCGAAGAGGTGGAGGCGGCGGTTGTGGGCGTCGCAGACCCAGAGCTCTTTTTCGTCGGGGGTGAGGCCGATGCCGTGACTCGGGCAGCCGTGGCGTTTGACGGCGCCTTTCTTGAAGCCCTGGATTTCGACGCGGTGGATGACCTTGCCGGTGGCGGCGTCGCCGACCTCGAAGCCAAGGAGATCGTTGACGCAGGCGAAGACGAGGGTGCCGCGGCCGTTGACGGTGAAGGGGCGGACGAAGTTGCCGAAGGGTTCGATGGTGCGAACTGGTTTTTGGGTGGCGGTGTCGGCGATCGTCATCGCGGGGGATTTGAGGCCGGCGAGGAAGGCGAAGCGGCCGTCGGCGCTGACGAGGGTGTTGTGGGCGCCGGACTTGGTGACGATCTTGGTGATGAGATCGCCGGTGTCGGCGTCCACGACGTTCCAGAAGTCGCCTTCGAGGGAGGGGAGGTAGATGGTCTTGCCGTCGGGGGTGATGGACATGCGGTCGGCGCCGCCGGCGTAGGTTTTCTCCCAGACGGGTTTGTCGGTTTTGAGATCGATGCACTGGAGGGATTGGAGGGAGCTGATGTAGACGCGGCCGGTGGCGGCGCTGGCGCAGATGCCCTTGACGTTGAGGACGTCACCCTTCTTGTTGAGGCCGGCGGTGGGGATTCGGCGGAGGAATTGGTGGTTGTTGTCGATGTCGAAGACGAGGAGGCCGTGCCCGCCGTACTGGAGGTAGTCGCGGATGCCGGGGACGGCGACGTAGAGGTAATGGTGTTGGGATTGGGGTGGGGCGTCGGCGGCGCGGGTGGGGGTGGTGAGGAGGGTGAGGGTGAGGAGGAGAAGTGCGAGAGGGTTTGGTTTCATGGGGACCTTTGAATCAGTCTGTATTGGTGCGAAACCGCGAAGCGACTGATGGGCGTCCTTGGTGAATGGAGCGGTCGGGTTCGCGGGCGGTGAAGGACATGGTCATGAGATGATACTGGTCGGGTGGTCCCGCGTTTGGTGGCGCGAATCGGGATTTGGGTCGTGGCGGGAGGGGCGGGTATGGTAATCGCTTCCAACGAGTGGGGTTGTGATGATCGTGGCGATGTGGCGCGGTTTCGGTTTGTTGGTCGGCGTGACGATGGTCGCGGGGTGTGCGTCGCGCCCGGCGGTGCGGGACGCGCGGTTGGATCTGCACGCGGTGCGGTTTGACGGGGACGGGCGGACGATCGATCTGTTGACGGGGGCGGCGCGAGACGCCAGCGCGACCAAGGCGCAGTTCGATCGCATCCTGGATGCGATGGATGCGGAGATGACCGATCGGCGGACGCGAAAGATACTGCTCTTCGTGCATGGGGGGTTGAACAAGCCGGACGACGTGCTGAAACGCATCTCGGATCAGCTCGATTATTTCCGGGATCATCCGGTGGACTTTTATCCGATTTACGTGGTTTGGGATTCGAGTCTGGACGCGACGTATGGGGAGCATTTGTTCGCGGTGCGGCAGGGGCGGAAGGATGACCGGACGCGGGCGGCGGCGTCGGTGAGTTGGCCGATCTATTTCGTGACGGACCTGATGCGGGCGGCGGCGCGGGCGCCGACGGTGTGGCTCCAGCAGCGGAGCTCGGACGACGAGGCGGTGGCGGCGGCGTGGGCTTCGATGTTTGGGAAGGAGGAGGAGGTGCGCGGCGCGACGACTCGGCCGGCGACGACTACTCGGCCGATGCGGACCCAGGCCTGGGTGCATCACCCGCGGAATGACAAGACCGTGGCGTTTTACGACGTGCTTTATGACAAGTACCTCGCGGACTGGCGGGCAAACGGGCGGCAGACGTCGCAGATCGCGATCTCGATCGGGGAGGATCATTCGGAGCCGGCGGATTGGCTGGGGCGCGGGGCGTTTTATGCCCTGACGTTTCCGACGAAGATGGCGACATCGCCGCTGATCGACGCTTTCGGGTCGGCCGGGTGGGAGATGATGTCGCGGCGGACGCAGACGATTGTCGAAGGCGCGTCGGACTTCCAGATCGGGCAAGGGGACATCAAGGATTATGTGAACCACGGCGCGCCGGGCGGGCTGGACGCGTTCTTCCGGCGGCTGGCTTCAAGACAGCGGGACGAGCGGTTCGGGCACCCGGCGTACGAGATCGTGCTGGTCGGGCACAGCATGGGAACGATGGTGCTGAACGAGGCGCTGCGGCGACAGACCCGGCGGGAGGCAGACGGCGGCGACGCGCTGCCGGTGACGCAGATCGTCTACATGGCGGCGGCGTGCACGATCCGGGATTTCGCGGACAGCGTGGCGCCGTTTTTGGAGCGGCACGAGCGGACGCGGTTTTACAATCTGTGTCTGCACCCGACGGCGGAGCTGGTGGAGACGAATGCTTACGACGTGCCGCCGCGCGGCAGTTTGCTGGTGTGGATCGATGATTTTCTGAGCGAGCCGTCGACGCCTCTCGATCGGACGCTGGGGCGGTGGGAGAACGTCGTGCAGGCGCCGTACGTGATCCCGGCGAAGGTGCGGGGGCGGGTGGGGGTGAAGGCGTTTGAGTTGTTGCGGCCGGGCCAGGTTTGGTGGGACCGGCCGGACCCGCAGCCGCAGCGGCATGGGGATTTCAGTGGTGCGCCGTACTGGGATCGGAACTTCGTGGAGCCGGCGGCGCCGGAGGCGGCGGGGCAGCGGCGGATCAAGCGCGCGACGACGCGGCGGGTGGAGACGTTGGAACGGGAGGCGGTGAAGAAATGAGGGGGGGAAGCCCCCCATGTACATGCGGGGCTACGGTGGGATTCAGAGGACCCGTTCGTCGAAGGTTCGTTCGAGACCGCTGACGATCTCGAGGACTTCGATCGCGGGTTCGTGGTTGCAGTAGATGGTGCCGATGCGGCCGTAGGTGGTGTGGGGGAAGGTGGCGCCGGCGGCGGCGAGGAGGGGGGCGTTCGCGGGGAACTTTAAATACCACCGCGGTTGGACTTTCCTGAGCACCTTGTGGCGGATGAGAATGGCGCCCAGGGGCGTTTCGCGCTTGAGGATTTCGTCCCGCACCTCGGGGGACATGAAGCGGAAGTTGAGGCGGACGATGCCGACTTCGACGATGACGTCGGTGCCCTGGGGGCGCAGGATGATCTTGCGGGTGTAATAGTCGTCGTCGAGGTGGTGCTTGACGACGTCGAGCTCCATGGGCCGGCCGTACTGGGCTTCGAGCACCTTGGTCATGTGGTTGCGGTGGACGAGGAGCCAGTGGAAGGGCTCGGGCATCTCCTCGGGTTGGACGAGGGTGCAGGCGGTGCGGACGTGGGAGCGGTCGGGGACGAATGGGAGGCAGAATTCGATCAGGGCCTCCTGGGGCGTCGTGCATTCTTCAAGGGTTTTGGGGGGAAGTGTGGGCATAAGAATTCAGGCTCCGCCACAGAGGACACGGAGAACACAAAGGAAGAGAGATGCATTTCTCTGCGTCCTTTGCGTTCTCTGTGGCGGAGCTTTTGTCTTAAGGATCGTCATGTGTAGCGGATGTTGCGGTGTTCGGGTTCGAAGAATCTTGGGAGGAGGGAGTCTACTCTGAGGAGGCCGTCTCGGGTGAGGCGGATTTGATCGGGGGCGAGTTGGGCCCAGCCTTCGGATTGGAGGGAGGTGAAGGCGTCGTGGAATTCGGTGAGGATGTTGACGCCGAACTTTTGCTGGAAGTAGGGGACGTCGAGCTTGCCGGTCTTCATGAGGAGGATGGTTTCGCGGATGAGTTTCTGGTGGGGGGTGACGGGGAGGGCGCGGTGGATGGGGGGCTCGCCGCGGTCGAGATGGGCGATGTAGTCTTCCCACTTGTCTACGTTTTGATAGTGGACGCCCTGGAAGTGGCCGAAGGAGGCGACGCCGGTGCCGACAAGGTCGGCGCCGCGCCAGAGGCTGTCGCGGTAGACGAAGCCGGCGTGGGTGGCCTTCTTGACCATGGTGTAGGCGCTGCTGACCTCGTAGCCGTGGGCCTCGAACTGGCGGAAGGCGTAATCGACCCAGGCGCGTTTCTGGGCCCAGGAGGCGATGGGGGTTTCGGCGTCGCCGTGGTCCTTGGTGTCTTTTGCGATTTTCGTGTTGAAGGGGACTTCCATCTGGTAGATGGTGACGCTGTCGGGGTCCATGGCGATGGCCTTATCGACGGCCATCTTCCACTTGTCATCGGTCTCGCCGAGCATGCCGGCGATGAGGTCGATGTTGACCTGCTTGAAGCCGATCTCGCGGATCCACTCGTAGGCGCGGAAGATCTCCGGGGACTTGTGGGCGCGGCCGTTGGTGGAGAGGATCTCGTCGTCGAAGTGTTCGACGCCCAGGGAGAGGCGGGTGACGCCGATCTTCTTGATGGTCTGGAGCTTGGACTGCTTGAGGGTGCCGGGTTCGCACTCGAAGGTGACTTCCCTGGCGGCATCCCAGGTCCAGTTCTGGTTGATGCGTTCGATCAGGCGTTCGAGCTGGGCGTTGGAGAGGAAGGAGGGCGTGCCGCCGCCGAAGTAGACGAATTCGAACTGCCGCCCGCCAAACCCTTCGCGGCCGGCGTAGAGGGCGATCTCGCGCGAGAGGGCGGAGAGGTAGGTCTCGACCTCGTCGGCGTTCTTGTCGGTGTAGACCCGGAAGTAGCAGAACTTGCAGCGCTTGCGGCAGAAGGGGATGTGGAGGTAGAGGCCGAGGCGCGAATCCTGCTTCGGCGGGTTGTTGAAGGCGGCGAGGGCGGCGGGGACGTGATCGGGAGACCAGGTGGAGAAGGGGGGGTAATTGGAGATGAAGTAGCTGCCGACTTCGGTCTTTTTCGTTTCCTTGACTTGATCGAGCGTAACGGACATCGCGGGAACTTCCTTTGCCGACGCCGGCGGCGTCAATAGGGGCTATTGGCAATACCCCATGATAGGCGGGGGGGTTGAAACGGGCGTGGGGGAAATGAACTCTGTTACATGGCGGGCGTCAGATGGTTGGCGGGCGGGGCAGGATGGGACGGAAATCTCGTGTGTTTTGGGTGACGGGGCCGTGGCGGTGGACGTGAATACTCGGATGAACGCTGTGGCGGACGATGACGTGTCGGTTTTGGGGCGGTACGCCCAAAGCGGGGATCCCGCGGAGATCGCGGTGCTGGTGCACCGGTACGTGGATCTGGTTTATTCGGCGGCGCGGCGGCAGATGCGGGGGGACGCGCACGCGGCGCAGGACGTGACGCAGCAGGTCTTCGTGGTGCTGATGCGCAAGGGGCGGCAGTTGCGGGCGGACACGGTGCTGGCGTCGTGGCTCTTGCGGGTGACGGCGCTGGAGTGCCGGAACGTGATCAAGGGGGAGGCGCGGCGGGCGCGGCGCGAACGAAAGGTCGCGGAGATGACAGGCGAAGCACGAACGGACGGCGGCGGCGCCTCGGACAAGCAAGCGTGGGACGAGGTGGCGCCGCACTTGGACGCCGCGCTGGGGTCGCTAAGCGCGGGGGATCGCGAGGCGGTGGTGTTGCGGTATTTCCTGGATCGCTCGTACACCGAGGCGGCGGCGGCGCTGGGGGCGTCGGAGGGGACAGTGCGGCAGCGGGTGTACCGGGGGCTGAATCGGATGCGGTCGTTCTTGAGCAGTCGGGGGGTGGTGGCGTCGGAGGCGGCGCTGACGGCGGCGCTTCTGGCGCACGCGGTGGAATCGGCGCCGGCGGCGGTCGGGGCGTCAGCGGTGGCGGCGGTTGGTACGGCGGCGGTGTCGAAGGGGGCGGTCGCGAGTGGAGCGTTTACGATCATGTCGGCGACTTCTCCAGTGAAGGTGGCGGTGGTGGCGACGCTGATCGTCGCGGCGATGGGATTGGCGGCACTTTACTGGGAGCGGCATCACGGTGGCGGCGGGCCGCGGCAGCAGGCGGCGAGTGCGCCGGCGACCGCGGTGGCGGCGGTTGGCCCGCCGGAACCGGAAGTGATCACGGCGGACGTGCCCGTCGCTGCGGCAACGGCGCAAGCGCAGGCGGATCCGGCGCCGCCGCCGCCGCCGCGGAAGGTGTTTGACGTGATCACGGCCAAGACGTGCGACGCGCGGCGGGGGCCGAAGGACGGCTACGAGCACCTGGCGTACATCAACCGTGGCGATTGGGTCGAGTACGACAACGTGGAGTTCCCGCCGGCGGACGCGCCGCGGGCGATGGCGTTTTGCGCGGTGGTGTCCTGTCCGCAGATCTACGCGGGCAACGAGATCGAGGTGCGCCTGGGCGCGCCCGACGGGCCGGTCATCGCGACGCTGACCGTGGAGGCGACGGCGGGCTACAGCGATTTCGTCTGCCAGGAAACGCCGATGCAGACGAGCCCCACCGGGACGCAGGACGTCTTCCTGGTGTTCAGCGGCGGCGGGTTTAATCTAAAGAGCATCAAGTTCGCGATCCTCGACGGGCGGCCGGCGGACCAGCGAATCGTGGGGACGGCGTACTCGATGGCCAAGAAGGTCAACGAGGGGAACCAAACGCTGGTGAACGTCCGCAACGGCGCGTGGGCGCGGTACGACTGTTTGCAATTCCCGGCCGAAGGCGCGGACACGTTTACTCTTTCGTACGCGGTGGACGCGGGGCACGCGGGGGGCGTGATCTCGGTGCGACTGGACCGGCCGGACGCGCCGCCGGTGTGCGAGATCCCGATCGTCTCGACGTGGAGCTACCAGCGTTATTATCAGCGGACGGTGGCGCTCTCAAAGGCGGTGACGGGGAATCACGACGTCTACCTGACGTTCGCGGGGCAGGATCGCGGCTATTTCGGACTGGCGGACGTCGCGTGGTTTTCATTCAACAAGACGGGGACGGGGAGGGTGAACGCCCCCCCTTCGCCGCCTGCGCCGCCGCAGCCGCCGGCGACGAGGCCGACGACGCAGCCGATGAACATGGAGAATCGCGGGGCGGCGACAACGGCGCCGGCGGAGGGGAACGTGAAGTTGCTTTGGCGGTTTTAAGGGGCGGCGGCAAACGTGAGCCGCTCCGGGGATTCAACGCAGAGGCGCAGAGGCGCGGAGAAAATGAGAGCCCGGGAGGCCTCCGTCGCGCGTCCGGTAAAAACCGCCCGGACGGGGCCGGCGGGATCGGGCGACGCGGAAAGCGGCAGATAACGGTCGGGTGAAAAGGTTTTGCAGGCCTGCACAACGATTGTTTACGCCCGTGAGAGGATTGTTCACGCCCTTCAAAGGGTTGTTCTCGCCCTTCAAAGGATTGTTCACGGCGGAGAAATCGTTTTGGAGGGCCGAACGAAGGTTGTTCACGGCCGGGCAACCGTTTCCCAAGGCTGCACAGCGATCGTTCACGGCGGAGAAATCATTTCTTACGGCCGGACGTCGCGCGGGCAAAGCGCTCGGCCGTGTCGAAGCGGTACGACACGTTCCACGCCGGCGCGTCGAACAGCACCGCGGCAAAGCGGTGGGCGGCGATGAATGCCGCGTACGTCCCTGCCATCAGCCGCGTGACGTCCGCCATCGGAGACCTCGGAAAAGCCGTCGTCACGATCCTTCCGCGGGATAAGTCGAGACCTCGATCTCCAGGCCGGCCGCCGCCGCCCGTCGAACCCAGTCGGGCCGGATCGCGACGGTACATGTGAGCGTGGTGTAGATCGCCGCGACGCGGAGTCGAATCGAGGCGGCGGGGTCGAGCGCTCGAAGCTCGCCCAGCGCGTCCGATGCCGGGCAAGTGGCGAACGCCGCGCGCAGGTGGTCGTCGAGTGAACTGCCGGCCGGCGGCGTCGGATCGAACCGCCAGACCGTGCAATCCCAGACGCCGCCGACGGCGTCGCGGTCGCCCCGACTTCCGCCGGACGTTGGCGCGAGCCCCAGGACCGCCGACACGCCGTCAAGCGTGAGGGAATCGCTGGTGACTTCGATACCGGCGATGTAGCGGCGCATGCCCGCTACGATAGCGGCGGCCTGAGGTCCTGGCGAGGGCGACACCGATGGTTCGCGGCAGAGGAAACCTTTCCCGACCCCCGCGCGGGCGTCGGCATGGTCGGTGAGGGGCACTGCCCAGCGGCAATCTTCCGGGAGGACCTCGGCCTTCAGCGGGGCGGTCACTTGTCGTATCCTGTCGGCCGGATGCTCCGGGTGAAGGACGTCGAGATTCGCCTCTTCAACATGCGGACGCGGCTGCCGTTCCGGTACGGCATCGTCACGCTGCGGGCGTGTCCGCACCTGTTCCTGCGGCTCACGGTCGACGTGGACGGTCAGGCGCACACGGGGCTGGCGGCGGATCATTTGCCGCCCAAGTGGTTCACCAAGGACCCGCAGACGCCCTACGAGCAGGACGTGCGCGACATGCTGGCGGTGATCCGCCACGCCGCCGATCGGGCGGTGATGACGGGGGCGAAGGGGGACGCGTTCTCGCTGGTGACGTCGCTGTACGGCGTGCAGCGGGTGTGGGGGCAGGCGCGGCACTTTCCCCCGCTGCTGTACAACTTCGGCCTGTCGCTGGTCGAGCGCGCGGTGATCGACGCGGTGTGCCGGGCGCGGCGGACGACGTTCGCCCAGGCCGTGCGGCAGAACCTGCTGGGCGTGCAATTCGCCGCGGCGGCGGGGGGCGGCGAGATGCTGGATTATCCCGAACTGGCGGGGACCGCGCCGGCCGACTGGCTGCCGCCGGCGCCGCTGCGGGAGATCACCGCGCGGCACACGGTGGGCCTCCTGGACGCGCTGACGGATCGCGACATCCCACCGGACCAGCGGGTCGACGACGGCCTGCCGCAGTCGCTGGAGGCGGCGATCCGGTATTACGGGCTACGGCATTTCAAATTGAAGATCGCCGGTGACGTGGAAAAAGATCTCGACCGCCTGAAGCGCATCTTCGCCGTCATCGGCGGCGCCGCGCGGGGGGAGTGGGCGTACTCGCTCGACGGCAACGAGAACTACACCCGCATGGCGGATTTCCGCACATTGTGGGAATCGCTGCAATCCGACGACACACTGCGCCAACCACTCTCGCGGCTGCTCTTCGTCGAGCAGCCGCTGCACCGCGACGTGGCGCTCTCGGACGAGGTGATGGCGGAGCTGCCGACGTGGGCGGATCGCCCCCCGATCATCATTGACGAATCGGACGGGTATTTCGGCGCCCTGCCGCGCGCGCTGGCGTGCGGGTACGTCGGCACCAGTCACAAGAACTGCAAGGGGGTGATCAAGGGCATCGCCGGCGCCTGCCTGCTCGAACACCACCGCCGCCGGGAGCCCGGGCGGACGTTTATCATGTCCGGCGAAGACCTCTCTAACGTCGGCCCGGTGGCGCTGCTCCAGGACCTGGCGGTGTGCGCCACACTCGGCATCCGGAGCGTCGAGCGCAACAGCCAGCACTACTTCAAGGGCCTGTCGATGCACTCGCGGGAGTTGCAGGAGCAAGTCCTCGCCCGCCACGGGGACCTTTATCGCCTGCAGGTCGCCGGGCAGTACGCCACGCTGCGGATTCACAACGGAAACGTGTCGGTCGGCACGGTGGTGGACGCGCCGTTCGGGGTCGCGTTCGATCCGGACTTGTCGCGGTTTCCGACGCTGGACCAGTGGCGGTTCGACCCGGGTTAGCCCGTTCACCCGCGGCGCAAATCCCGCGCGGGATCGGTTGACTTCATTTTCCCGCGCCCCCATATTCGATCGGTACGCATTATTCCTTGCGGCGGACGGATCTCGCCGCGCGGCCTTCGCGAATGGAGTCTCTTATGGCCAACGACACGAACGGGGCGGCCCTCGCCAATGCGCCCGCCGCCATCTCCCCCACCACCGCCCTCTTCCAAAAGGCCCACGCCAAGCTCGTCACCCTCCAGCGGGTCGACGAGCAACTGACCGGCCTGTTCGACCAGCGCCGCAAGCTGCAGGACGAGCTGCGCGAGGTTCAAGCCCAGATCAACGACGAATTCGAGCGCGTGATCCGCGATTCGCAGGAATCACCGACCGCCCGGCTGGCCGGGCAGTTCAACGATCAGGCGAAGATCCGGCGAGTTAGTCCGGCGAAGGACGCGATCCGGCTGGAAGTCGCCCAGGCCGGGTGATTCTCTTATCCCCCTCTCCCGCACGCACCCACAACCGTATTTCGCAATCACGCGCCCCGCGTGTGGGAGAGGGCGGGGGTGAGGGTCTTCGACTATTGATTGCGGTTGGCAGCTTTGCCCTTTTGTGTCCCCCCCGACGCCGTGCTCTGCGCGACCGACGACTCGGCCGACCCTTCCGCCCCCTCGACCAGCTCGATGCTCTCCCCCTTGCCCCCGCCGGGCGTGCCGGCCTCCTCCTTCCCCTTCAGCTTAATGTTCGGCAGCCGCGCCACCGCCTGCCGCAGCGCCTGCTGCCAGCGGGTGCGGATCTTCATGAGGTCCGGATCGTTCTCGATGAACCGACGCTTTCGCACGAGGTCCAGCTCGCCGGCCTCGTAGACCAGGAGGTCGATCGGCGGCCCCACCGTCACGTTCGACTTCATCGTCGAGTCCAGCGACAGCAGCGCGTACTTCGCCGCCTCCTCCAGTGTCGTGTGTTGATAGCGGATGCCACGATCCAGGATCGGCCGGCCGTACTTGGTCTCCCCGATCTGCAGGAACGGCGAATCTTCGGTCGCCTGCAGTGGGTTGCCCTGCGGGTAGATTAAAAAGAGCCCGTGCGGCTCCCCCTTCACCTGCCCGCCCAGGATCAGGTTGACGTTGAACTTGTAATCGTCGCGCTCCAGCGCCGCGCGGTCGAGGTCCGCGACCTTGCGCACCTGCTCCCCCACCAGTCGCGCCGCGTCGTACAGCGTCGGCGCGGTGGCGAGTCCGTGCCCCCGCTCGAAGTCACGCCGCAGGAGCGTCATCACCGACTGTGTGCAGGACAAACTCCCCGACGCGAGCAGCACGAACGCCCGCTCGCCCGGCGTGCAAAACGTGTGCATCTTCTGGCAAACATTCACCTGGTCGAACCCCGCGTTGGTGCGCGAGTCCGAGGCCATCACCAGACCGAAACGAGTCATGATTCCGAGGCAATAGGTCATCGCAATTCTTCCCGAAGGCCGCGCCCGCCCGCCCGCCCGCGCGGTACACCGATCCCGACCGCCGCATGGTAACCCCTGCGACTAGCGGGGCAACCGAGCCCGCGGATGTTTATCGGTCGATTTCGGCGGCGTCTTGGATACGGGCTTGGGTTTGGCGACCGTCGCGATCCGCCGGTCGGAAAAGACGGTCGCCGTCGCGGCGGCGGGTGCACTCGTCGTGGGCGCCGCCAACGTGGTGTTGTACCGCTGGGCCAGCAGGACCAGGTCGTTGAAATCGACGTTGCCGTCGTAGTTGAAATCACCCTCGTCGAAGGTCATGCCGCCGCCGGTAGTGTTGTAATGCTGCGCGAGCACCACCAGGTCGGCGAAATCGACCGTGCGGTCGTGATTCGCGTCACCCGCAAGGACGAAGAAGTCCGTCGCGAAGGACGATGGGAGCGCGTTGAGCGCCGGGTCGAGGACGGTGCCCGCGCCGATCGTCGCCCGGTAGTTACCGTCGGGTAAACCGCCGGGAAAGCCGGGGAACGTCCAGCGCGCCGTGTTCGTTTTGCCGTCCCAGGTCACGGCGATCGCCGCCGCCGGGATCGTCGCGCCGGTCGTCAGGTTTTGAAGGGTCAGGTCACCCGCGGCGATCGAATCGCCCACGTCTTCACTGAACGTGACCGCCACCGCCGGCGCCGCGGCCGCGAACTCGTACGCCGCGTCCACCACCAGGGGTGCCACGTTATCCCGCCCGCCGATCAGGTTCATCTCCGCATACTGCACGCCGATGTCGGTCCCCCGCTGCGACTTCACGATGACGCGGTAGCTGCGGTACGCCGTGGTGTTCGCGAACGAGACTTCCGGCCCGAAGGTCTGCCGCCCGGGATCGGTGTTGATGCCGAGATTGACGTTGTCGGCGATCGGCGTCCACACCGCCCCGGAGTTAAGATTCGTCGTCGCGTTGGTGCCTTCGATGGAGACCGTCAGCGGGTCGCGATTCGGGCTGTCGTTCGCCGTCGCCACCTGGATCGCCGTCACGATGCTCGGCCCGAATGCCGGCGTCTCGATCAGGCCCGTTCCCACGCCCTTGGTCGAGCTGCTCACGCCCGAATTGCCGTTCCCGAAGTTCAGATACTTCGTCGCCCCGTCGCGGTCGACGCTCTTGGCCGGCGTTTCGGTGGAAAGGTACTGCCCCGCGCCGCTGCCCACCGACGACGGCGTGTCGTTCCCGCCCACCGTCCCCTGGTAGAACCCGATCACCGCGTCCCCCGCCGCCGTCACGAACGGCGACGCCGCCGCCTTGGCGACCGCCGTATGCAAATACGAATCCGCCACCGCCGCCTGGTCGATCATGTTCCACGACGTCCGCACCGTGCCCGGCGTGTACGTCTCCCGCGCCCAGAGCGTCCCGTAATGGCCGTTGGGATCTTCACGATTCGTATGAAGCCAATTCATCGCCCCGACGACCGCGTTCAGCCACGCCGGGTTGTGGTCGATCTGGTACAGGTCGTCCAGCGCGTCAACCATCTCGAAATCCCAAAACCCCTCGTCGTTGATCGCGCCCGCCCCGTTGAAGTACGACGACAAACACGCCCGCCCGATCCGCTGCGCCTCGCGCAGGTAAGAGGCGTCGCCCGTGATCTGGTAGAAGAGCAGGTTCGACGCCAGCCCGATCCCCGCGCTGTTGGTCAGCGTCGCCCCGTCCGCGTTGCCGGCGTTGGTCCCGGTCAGCTTGAACCGCTCCTTGAACAGGCCGTTGGATTGCTGGATGTGCGTCTTGGCCCACGTGTAAAGCCGCGTCGCGTCGCTGAGGTACTTCGCCTGCCCGGTGATCTGGTACATCAGGAGGCCCGAGCGCACGGCCTGCAGCGTCGAGATCGCGTCTTTGGAACTGGCGTCGCCGACCGCGAAATAGATGCCACCCCCGCCGACCGTGTCCTCCCCCGACAGCACGAAGTTGTACGCCTGCGTGGCGCGCGTGAGGTAAACCGAGTCGCGGGTGAGCTTATAAGCCTGCGCCAGCGCCACGACGAGGTGCCCGTTGTCATCGTAAAAGAGCCCCGCCCCGCTGCTCACGCCCGATCGATAACCGCCCGCGCCCGTGCTCTTCCAGTAGCGCGTGAAGAGTTCGTCCGAAAACGACCGCATCGTGCCCGTGTAAGTCGCCGGGCTGATCGTCGCCAGATCGTTCAGCACGCGGAACATTTCCGACTCCGGCCAGACGTACGCGAACCCGCTGTCGCCGCCCGACCGCGTTCCGCTGGTCGAGGCCGTCTCCGAATAGAGATTGCTCCCGGTCACCTTGAGTGAGGCGTTGACCTTCGCGTAGACGTTTTGCCCCCACCCGAGCAGCGTCGGATCCGCCGCCGTCAACAATTGGCGCGCCTCGAGCGCCTCCAGACTGCTTGGATTCCGGTCGTATGACACCCGCTCACGCTCCATTCACGTCCCAGGCGCGCCGGCTACCTCACGCGCACGGCGGCTTATGAAGTACGAACGGTTTCGAAACGGGTTTGTTTCACGACCGCTTCCTTCGGGCAAAAACCTCAACCCGTTTGCGCGAATTCTACTTCCGCCGGCACGGTCGTACATGATAAACAGTGCGTACGTACCCGGCGGGGCATTCTTGGCGACGGATTTTCATGTGGCCTTTTACGATTGTTAGCTTTAGGAGGCGCCTTACGCCCGCGCACCTGCTGGTGACGGTGTGGTGCGTCGCGTCGTGTCCCGCCCCGCGAGCCGACCCCGGCGACGCCAGTTACCGCCTGGTCTTCGCCGACGAATTCAACGGCGCCACCCTCAACACCAATAAATGGAGCGCCGCCAGCCCCGGCTGGACCATGCCAAACTCCGCCTCCACCGCCTCCGCCAGCCAGGTCAGTGTGGGTGGTGGCGTCCTCACCCTCAACGCCACGCGCTCCGCCAGCGGCTTCACCTCCGGCTCGGTCTCCACCTACACCAAGTACAACTTCGACGGCGGGTACGTCGAGGCCCGCATCAAGCTCCCCACCACCGTCGGCTCATGGCCCGCCTTCTGGGGCCTCTACACCGGCTGGCCGCCCGAAGCCGACATCATGGAATACCCCCTGACCACCAACGGCGGCGCCTCGGGTTTCCCCGCGACCGATTACAACACCAACTTCCACTACACCAACAGTTCGGGTTCCGCCGCCGCCGGCGCGGGCCGCGTCAACCCCGGCAGCGCCAACAACCTCAACACCGACTACCACACCTTCGCGATGGACTGGGTCAGCGACACCAGCGTCAAGTTCTACTTCGACGGCGCGCAGGTCAGCTCCTTCACCAACTCGGCCGTCGCCCAGATGGCGTCCATGTACATGATCCTCGACTACGCCGTCGGCGGCTGGCCCGGCACCCCCGACACCACCCAGTGGCCCGTCGGCTTCAGCGATCAGACCAAGGTGGACTGGGTGCGCGTGTGGCAGAAAAACCCCGGCGGCGACGCCTCATCAACCTGGAACGTCAACGGCGGCGGCGCCTTCGCCACCGCCGCCAACTGGACCGGCCCCGGCTCGCCGCAATACGGCAACCAGACCGCCATCTTCGGCCGCGCCGGTAACACCCCCGCCGCAACCATCACCATGCCCACCTTCCGCGTGATCGGCGGCATCACCTTCAACGGCGCCGCCGACGGCACCACCGCCTACACGATCGGCTCCTCCTCAACGCTCCTGCAACTCGCCGGCCAGCCCCTGGGCGGATCCACCGCCCCCGCCGTCGTCCAAGCCTCCTCATCGAGCACCGTCAGCCAGAACATCAACTCCAAAGTCGAACTTTGGAACAACACCCGCTTCCAGAACGACATGACCGGCGGCCAAACCCTCAACTTCAACAGCGAAATCAGCGGCAACGGCGCACTCGCCATCGACGGCGTCGGCGTCACCGCGCTCAACGCCGCCAGCGCCTACACCGGCGGCACCACCGTCGGCAGCGCCCAGGGCCCCGCCGTCCTCCGCGCCACCGCCGACGCCGCGCTGGGCACCGGCAACGTCGTCATCGGCTCGGCCGGCAACGCAACCACCGCCCGCATCGAGATCGCCGGTGGCCATGCCCTCGCGAACAACATCGACTTCCGCGGCCGCAACAACAACTCGGCCGGCATCGAGAACCTCAGCGGCAATAACACCCTCGCCGGTACCATCACCGCCAACGTCGGCGGCAGCGTCTACCAGATTCAATCCGACGCCGGCACGCTCACCCTGTCCGGCTCGGCCGTCAGCGCGACCGCCCCCGGCGTCGCATTGCAGGCCGGCGCCACCGGCCCACGCACCTTCACCCTGCAAGGCGCCGGCGACGGTGTCGTCGCTGGCAAAATCCAGAACGGCAGCGGCGCCGTCGCCCTCACCAAGGCCGGCCCCGGCACGTGGACGCTCGCGGCGGCCAACACCTACACCGGTCCCACCACCGTCACCGCCGGCACGCTCCGATTGACGGGCTCGCTCGGCGGTTCACCCGTCTCCATCACCGGTCCCGGCACGTTCGAAGCCGCCGGGATTCCGCAATCGATCAAGTCCGTCACCGTCGCCAGCGGCGGCACGCTCCGCCTCACCCCGTCCCCCGGGAACCCAAGCCAACTCACGATCGGCGACGGCACCCACACCTTCGCCGACGCCGCCACCTCAGCCCTCTCCATCACCGGCGGCACGATCGACGTCTCAAACAACGCCCTGGTCATCCGCTTCGCCCCCGGCAGCGATGCCCCTGCCGCCACCGCGATTCGCGGCTACATCGTTTCCGCCCGCAACGGCCCCGCCGCCGACTGGCAAGGCGCCGGGATCACCTCGACCGACGCCATCGCCAACCCCAGTAACCGCGCCGTCGGTTACGCCCTATCCGACGACTCCTCCCTCCTCGTCCGCGCCACCCTCCCCGGCGACGCCACCCTCGACGGCCGCGTCGATTTCAACGACCTGGTTCACCTCGCCCAGCACTACAACGCCCCCGCCGACAACGCGACCGGCTGGCTCGACGGTGACTTCGACTACAGCGGCGCCGTCGATTTCAACGACCTCGTCCGCCTCGCGCAGAACTACAACGCCGCCCTTCCCGCCGCGACCGCCATCCCCGGCGCGCCTGCCGGCTTCCAATCCGACCTCGTCGCCGCCGCCGCGGTCCCCGAACCCGGTCCCGCACTCACGGCCCTCGCGCTCGAAGGGTGCCTGGCCGCGCGACGCCGTCGCCGCCGCTGACGATCTCCGCGAATAGCGCCGTCGCGAGGTTTTCCGTTGACCTCTCTATCACCGTCGGCGTATGTTGCACCGGCCAAGCCCACCCCCCACCCCCGCCGCGCCAGCAAGGCTGTTATGCTCATCCGAGTCGGCTACGAACTGATCTTCGACGTCCCCGTCCCGACGCCCATCATGTTCCTGCTCTACATGCACCCCTCGCGGGACCTCACCCTGCGCCAGGGCGACCGCCTCGTCGTCGAACCCGCCGTCAAGGTGCACGAGTTCACCGACGTTTTCGCCAACCGCTGCGGCTGGATCCACGCCCCCGCCGGCAAGGTCCGTTTCACCAACGACGCCATCGTCCGCGACTCCGGCCTCCCCGACCCCGTCAGCGCACACGCCCGCCAGCACCCCGTCCAAGAGCTCCCGCCGCAAGTCCTCCAGTTCCTCCTCGCCAGCCGCTACTGCGAAGTGGACCGGATGCAGGAGATCGCCTGGGATCTCTTCGCCAAGGCCCCCATGGGCTGGGAAAAGGTGCAAGCCGTCTGCGACTGGTGCCACGCCAACGTCGAGTTCGGTTACCAGTACGCCCGCTCGACCAAGACCGCCCACGACGTCTACGTCGAGCGCAAGGGCGTCTGCCGCGACTTTATGCACCTCGCGATCACCTTCCTCCGCTGCCTCAACATCCCGGCGCGCTACGCCACCGGTTACCTCGGCGACATCGGCGTGCCCCCCGTCGATTGCCCCATGGATTTCAGCGCCTGGTTCGAAGTCTACCTGGACGGCCAATGGTGGACCTTCGACGCCCGCCACAACAAGCCTCGCATTGGTCGGGTCTTGATGGCCCGTGGCCGCGACGCCGTGGACTGTGCCCTCACGACGTCCTTCGGCCCCACCACCCTGAAGAAATTCCTCGTCTGGACCGACGAAGTCAAAGAAACCGCCCGCGTCGGCCTGTCCGTTTGACGCATTGCCGCTGACACCAGTTCGACTAGGAATGCCGAACCTGCGCCCGCGGCGGCAGGCTCTGCTCGATCGCCGTCAGCAAGTCGGGCAGCGTAAACTGCGCCTTGTGCAAGACGTGCCGCACCCCCAACTCCCGCGCCCGGTCGATCTGCTGCTTGTTGGCGTGCGCCGTCAGCAACACCACCGGTAGATTCGTCCAGCGCAGGTACGAACGCAGCACCTCCAACAGCGCGATCCCGTCCATCTCCGGCATCCGGACGTCCAACACAATCAGGTCCGGCTGGCCATTGATTAACGCCGCCATCGCCTCGCGCCCGTTGGGCACGCACGCGGTGCGATACCCTTCGCGATCGAGATAACGTCCCACGAATTCACTGCTGTCCGGCTCATCATCGACGATCAAGACGTACGCCATCCCGGGATGTTAAAAGCGCACCACGCCCCGACGCCACGCCCAATCCAAAGATTTTCCGCATCCAAATTCATCTATAATGTCAGAATCATTGCGCAGTTCGCTTATTCCCCGTTCGCGCGGTTAACTCCTTTCGCTACAGTCACCTGAATGCCACGGCAAGGACGCAGGCATTCCCCCATTCCCCTCACCAAACCCCCGCCCGCGCGACGCAAGAAAAAACCCTTCGACGTCGACGACATGTTCGCCCGCATCGCCGAGGCCATCCGCCCCTTCAAAAAGGCGGCGATGTTCGAACTGGCCGAGCAGGGATACGATTCCCCGTTCCAACAACTCATCGCCTGCGTCATTTCCATCCGCACGTTCGACGAGGTCAGCGCCCCCACCGCCCGCCGCCTGTTCGACGTCGCCCGAACGCCGCCCCAGGTCGCCAAGCTCTCCGTCGATCGCATCGACGAACTGATCCACGCCGCCACCTTCCACCGCCCCAAGGCCCAGACCATTCGCGACATCGCCAGGCGCGTCACCGACGAATTCGACGGCCACCTCCCCTGCGACCTCGACACCCTCCTCACCTTCAAGGGCGTCGGGCCCAAGTGCGCCCACCTCACGCTCGGCGTCGCCTGCGGCCAGCCCTACATCTCGGTCGACGTCCACGTCCACCGCGTCACCAACCGCTGGGGCTACGTCGCCACCCCCACCCCCGAAAAAACCCTCGCCACCCTCGAAGCCAAGCTCCCCAAACCCCACTGGATCGACATCAACCGCCTGCTCGTCCCCTTCGGCAAACACGTCTGCACCGGCAAGCGGCCCAAGTGCTCGACCTGCCCGGTGTTGGAGTATTGCCGGCAAGTCGGAGTCAACGAACATCGCTAAAACGTCCCGTATCACGGGCGCCCCGCCCGTGGACTCCCGGTACTCCGGGAGCCAAGAGCGCCAGCGATCTTCATGTCTTATATCTTTACGTTTTACGCTGTTGCTGCTGCTGCTGCTGCTGCTGAACCACGTCCCCGTCCCTCCCCTGCTGCTGCTGATGTTCCTGCTGTTGCGACGCCAGCGAGCGATCGACCACCACCGTGTACTCGCTGAAAATATCCACCGGGATCGACTCCAGCCGCTCGGCCGCCAGCGCGTCGGGCACCTCTTCCAGTTCCTGACTGTGCACCGCAACAATGATCGACTCGTCCGCCCGCCCGCGATACACCCCCTTGTTCGGCGGCACGTCCCGGTAATCCCGCCCGATCCCTACCTTCACGAAGTTCTGGCTCACCGTGCAATGGTTCGTCGGATCGAACCCCACCCACCCCAAACTCGGGAAAAGCAATTCACACCACGCGTGCGTCTGCGAAAAACCGCGGTACCGCTCCTGGTCCGGGTGCACCAGCCCCGACACGTACCGCGCCGGAATCCCCAGCGCCCGCGACAGGCCGATCATCAGGTGCGTGAAATCCTGACAAACCCCCTGCCCGTGTTCCAGCGTCTCCGTAATCGGGCTCGCCGCCGTCGTGATCCCCTGCTGGTACGTGAACCGCGTCTGGAACAAATCGAGCATCCGCTGCGCCACCTCGCCAAGGGGTTCCCCCTGCCGCGGCGCGATCTCCCCCGCCAGCTTCCGCAGCGCCGGCGAATCCACGATCGGCCCCGAGAAGTTCAGGAAATCCCACGTGTCGGCGTCGTAATCCCCCGGGTTCAGTGGGTACAGGTCGGCCAGATCCAGCGCGCTGAGTCGAAACCGCTGCGTCTCCACCACGCTGCTCGCCACAATCCGGATCTGCCGGTGAAACTTGTTCACCGTGAACGCGTGCACGGTGTTCCCCAGCCAATCGAAATAAGGCGTCACCGTCGTCCGCGGCCCGATCGCCAGCGCGAACGACAACCGGTGCTGATCCCCCTCCTGCCGCGGGCACATGCGCAGCTCCATCACCGATTCGGAAATGAGGTCGGAATAACTGAGGTCCGTCGTGTGGGTAAGTTGTAGCAACATACGCGCAGCCTTCGGCCGAACGCGCGGAAATGTGGTTGCGCCCAATGATACGAGCGCCGCCGGTTTCGGCAACACCGAAATCGCGCTACGCGCTGGCGCCCGCGTCGTGCCGGTACATCAGCACCACCACGTACTCCATCGTGATCATCCCCTCGCCCACCATCGCTTCCAGGTGCGGCAACAGCAGCTTGACCTTCTCCTCAGTATCCACGATCTCGACGACGATCGGCAGGTCGGTCGAATACTCCAGCATCGTCGCCCGGTGCACCACGCTGTTCGCCCCGAACCCCTCCACCCCCCGCAGCACCGTCGCCCCCGCCAGCCCCAGCTCCCGCACCTTCTGCACCACCGCCTCGTAAAGCGGCTTGCCCTCGAACCGGTCGGAGTCGCCGACGAATACCCGAAGCAGCACGCCGTTTTCGTTCACCTTCATGTGATCCCTCGTCTGTAGGGCCGGCAGCGTCGATAACGGCTTCAACAGGGCGCCCAGGCCCAACGCCGGCGGCGGTGACGTCGGCGGCGGGTCGCTCGGCCGGTGCCGGTACATCATGACGTGCGCCCGCTCCAGCGTCGCCATCCCCCCTTCCATCAACTCGTCCATCGCGCCGCCGACGAACCCCAGGATGCGATCGCCCACGTCCACGATTTCCACGATCACCGGCGCGTGCTCCACTAAGGACCACGCGGAGGGCTTGAGCACCCCGTGCGACCCGGTCCCCAGGACACCCTGCAATACCGTGGCCCCGGCAAGCCCCGCCCGCCGCGCCGCCCGCACGATCCGCTCGTGCGTCGGGGCAAATGGCGCGCGGTCCGCGTACCTCAGGTACACCCGCAGGAGAACCCGTTCACCTTCCAGACTCATGTCCGATCTCCCGCGCTCGCCCGCGAACGACGCCCAACGGATTGTAGGACCGGCCCGTTGGCCCTGGGAATGCGCAACCGCTACTGCAAGAAGAAACTCTTCTTCACCGCCACCGTCGCGCCCACCGTGACGCCTTGGATTCGCTCGAGGAACGGCCCCAGCGCCGACCCCTCGATCTCCGCCGGCGTCGTGTATTGCAGGTTCGCGCTCAGCCTCCCCAGGATCGCCTCCGCCGCCTCCACCTGCCCCGCGCTCACTTGCCTGCCGATCCAGCGCATCGCCTCGTGGGCGTTCATCGCCGCGAAGCAGACGCTTCGTGGGAACGCCCGCTCGAGCAGCAGGAACGCCGCGATCGCGTCCGCGTCGATCTCCCCCGCGCTCCGCCGGAACGCCTCCAAGGCGCAACACGACCGCACGACCGACAACAAATGCGTGTTCCGCTCGGTGTGCTCGATCGCCGACTCCACCGCCCGCAGCACGTCGAACTTCGCCTCCAGCACCCGGCACGTCACCTCGATCCGCTCCAGGTACTTGCCGAGCTGAATGAAGTGCCACGACTGGTTGTGCCCCAGCGTCTGGTCCGCCAGCCCCTGGAACAGAAGCGACCCGTTGGTCACCTGCTTGAGCACGTCGCTGGCCGATTCGGCGAAGTTCCCCGACGCGTCCTCCCCGCGGATCATCCAGTAGAGCGTGTTGAGGTTCTCCCACATCTCCGACGAGATGCTCTCCCGCACCGACCGCGCGTTCTCCCGCGCCCGCGTCAGGCACGAGTGGATCGAGTTCGGATTGGTCGGGTCGAATACCAGGTACTGCGCCACCCGCGACGCCAGCGTCTCCCGCGGGGACTGCAAGAGTTCCTCCCCCTCCGGCGTCCGATCCACCAGAAAGATCCGCAGCGGCCCATGCCAGAGCTGCCGCTCCACCTCCGGCTCCAGGTCCCCCACGTCCAGCAGCGAATTGATGTTCACCAGCAGCACCCGCGCCACGTGCTCCGCCCGCTCCACGTACCGCGACATCCAGAACGCCGACTCCGCCACCCGCGACAACAACGGCCGCGGTGGCCGATTCACCAATGACGCCGGAGGAACGATCATGCCGCACTTCTCACTTTCGCCGTTTCACCCATTCCCCCTTTCTCCAATTCTGCCCATTCATTCCCACGAATCCTCCAACACCCACGTATCCTTCGACCCGCCCCCCTGCGAGCTATTCACTACCAGCGACCCCCGCCGCAGCGCCACCCGCGTCAGCCCCCCCGGCATCACGATCACCTTTTCGCCGAACAGGATGTAAGGCCGCAAATCCACCCGCCGCCCCTCTAAATGCGGCAACGACGACCCGTTCTCCCCGTCGATCAGCGTCGGGTGCTGCGACAACTGCACCACCGGCTGCGCGATGAAATCCCGCGGATCGTGCCGGATCTTCTCCGCAAACTGCGCCCGCTCCTCCTTGCTCGCCTGGTGCCCCATCAACATCCCGTACCCGCCCGCCTCGTTCGTCGCCTTCACCACCAGCTTGTCGAGGTTCTCCAGCACGTAATTCCGATCCGCCTCGCGGTGGCAGATGTACGTCGGCACGTTGTTCAGGATCGGCTCCTGCTTCAGGTAGTACCGGATCATGTCCGGCACGTACGGGTAGATCGCCTTGTCGTCCGCCACCCCCGTCCCCGGCGCGTTCGCCAGCGCCACGTTGCCAAGCCGGTACGCATTCATCAGCCCCGGCACCCCCAGCGCGCTGTTCGGATTGAACTGCAGCGGATCGAGAAAATCATCGTCAATCCGCCGGTAGATCACGTCCACCCGCCTCAGTCCGCTCGTCGTCCGCATGTAGACGAAGTTGTTCTCCACCAGCAGGTCCCGCCCCTCCACCAGCTCAACCCCCATCTGCCGCGCCAAAAACGAATGCTCGAAATACGCCGAATTGTATATCCCCGGCGTCAAAACCACGCATGTCGGATCGTCCGTGTGCCGCTGCCCCACGTATCGCAACGTGTTCAGCAAATCGTACGGATAGTCCTCCACGCTCCGCACCCGATAATGCGAAAACAACGCCGGCGACACCCGCTTCATCAACGCCCGGTTCTCCAGCACGTACGACACGCCCGACGGCGTCCGACAGTTGTCCTCCAGCACCAGGTAGTTCCCGTCCTCGTCGCGGATCAGGTCCGTCCCGCAGATGTGCGTGTACACCTCGCGCGGCACGCGCAGCCCGCGCAACTCCCGGCGGAACATCTTGGCCGAGTAGATGATGTCCGCCGGGATCACCTTGTCGGTGAGGATCCTCTGGTCGCCGTAGACGTCGTTGCAGAAGAGGTTGAGCGTCTGGATGCGCTGGATGAGGCCGGCTTCGATCGTCTCCCACTCCTTCGCCGGCACGATCCGCGGGATCAGGTCGAACGGGAAGATCCGCTCCACCCCGCTCTTTTCCGAGTAAACCGTGAACGTGATTCCCAGGTTCCGGAACGACAGGTCCGCCAGCCGCCGCCGCCGCTGGATCGTCGCCGGTCCCAGCGAAACGACGCGATCGAGCACCGGCACGTAGTGCGCACGGGGCGACTTGTCGACGTCGAACATCTCGTCGAATACGCCATCAATGGAATAATGATCAAGCATTGCGATCGAACGGCGCGCGCGCGCGGGCGGTGGGTGGGTGCCAATGTAACCCACGTCGCCCCGACAGGCAATTCACGCGATTCCGGATTATTATCCCCCTGCCGACCCCGATTCCGGCTATTATCAGATGGTCCCCGGCGCAACCCCCGGGGACGGAGTTTCCCCCAATGGCCCGCACGCGCGACGATTTCCTCAAAGACTGTGACGCCGAAGACCGCTCGGCCTACGAAAGCCTCTTCCAGGACGTGGACGAACTCGCCCGCGAACTCGGCGACCCCGACCCCGCCGACGAATCCACCCTCAACAAGCCGCTCGACGGCGTCCCCCTGCGCCTGCGCATCTCCTTCGCCGACCCCAAGGGCCCCTCGCTGCGTCTCGCCCACACCAAGCTCGGTGGCGTCGTCCCCCTCCTCTGGTTCTTCCCCAGCCAAAACGAGGAACGCTGGACCGCCGTCAACCGCGTTTCCGCCCTCCTCGGCCAGTTCCCCAAGGCCGGCGTCAAGGAAGCCGACACCGCCGTCTACGCCTCCAACCTTAAAAAGGCCGGCTTCGTCTCGGGCGGCGGCAGCAAGGTCTTCAAGACGATCACCGCCGGTGAAACCGCCGGCGTCTCCCGCGTCTTCCGCTGGCCCGCCAACCGCGCCGACCTCGTCACCGCCCTCCGCGTCCTGGTGACCAAGATCAACGCCTACTAAGCGCCGCGCGGTAAATCCCCATCATCCCCGCCGCCATGTGCGAATCGAGGAACCGCGCCCTCACCGCGCCGTGCCCGGCCTCGCCCAGCGACCGCCGCCGCGCTCCGTCACCCAGTAACCCGGCCAACCCGTCCGCCAGCGCCGCCGCATCCCCCGGCGCGTGCGTCTGGCCGCCACCCGTCTCACGCACCAGTTCCGGAAACGCCCCGTGCGCCGGCAGCGCTACCGGCGTCCCGCGCGCCAGGGACTCCAGCACATAGAGCCCCTTGGCCTCCGCATACCGTGTCGGCACCGCGAACACGTCCGCCGAATCGATCAAACTCAGCTTTCCCGCCTTATCCACTTCACCGAAGTACGTGAAATCGTCTTTCAGTGGGCTCGCCATCACCCGCCGCTCCAATTCCGCATACCACCCCTGGTGCGCCTTCCCCAAATACCCCGCCGCGTGCAGCCGCACCCGCTCGAACCCCGGCCGCTGCCGCAACAACAGCATCGCATCCACCAACTGATCCAGCCCCTTCTCCGGGCAGATTCGCGCCAAGTATCCCACCGTCATCGGCCCCCCCTCGCGCCGCGCCGCCGGCCCGGGCGACAGGTAATCGTGCGGGATTCCCGGGTAGACGACGGCGATCCGCTCGCGCGGCACGTCCAGATACGCCGCCATCGCGTCCGCGTAGTAATGACTCGTCGCCACGAACTGATCGACGTCCGCGGCGCGCTCGCGGATGATCCGCCGCGCCTCCGACTTGTGCGGCTCCGCCATCGCGTCCAGGAAAATGTCCTCCCCCGTCAACTCCACGATCACCGGCGCCTTGAGCTCCTCGCGCAGCATCCGCGCCGTCCCGATGAACATCAAATTCGGCAGCGAGATCACCTGCGGCCGGATCTCCCTCTTCAAAAACTTGATCAGCCGCCGCAACTCCTTCGTCGTGTTCCCCGTCTCCCCGCGCAGAATATCCAGCGTGAAATCCCCCAACTGCGCCGGCGACGTCTGCGCCCCGTAACTCCCGGCCAGCGTCAACAACCAGGGCCGATCCATCAGCCAATCCAGCACCCGCGGCGTGTGTCGAAACACCTTGCTCGCGTGCTGCAGAAACGTGTTCACCCCCCCGTAAAAAACCTGCCCGATCGCCGCACTGTCCGTATCCGTTTTCACCGGCGTGTACAGCGGGATCATCACGCAATCCTGCCCCATCGCCTTGAGCGCCATCGCCAGCGCGTTGTCGCGAATGCACGACCCGCAGTACATCCCCGCCGCCCCCGCCGCCAGGATCGCGATGCGCAACCGCTCCCCGCGCGCCACACCCCTCGCAGCCGCCGATCCCGTCACCACCTCATCCATGCCGCGATTCTATGCCCGCCCGAAGATTTCGACACCACCGACCACTCGAGTCACACAATCCGCAATCCGCAATCCAACCCTCACTTCCCCACGCCAGTCGTAGTCGCCGTCGCCGCCCCCCCCTTCCGCCTCACCCGAATCTGCATCGTCTCACTGCGCACCTGCCGGTCCCGATAACCCTGCTCGATCACCCGCGCCGCCTGCTCCGGCGTCATCCCGCGGACGTTCACCTTCGCCATCAGCGGCAGCGCGATGTTCCCGTTCTCATCCACCACCACCTCCTGCCTCTTCCCCGTCCCCCCCGTCACCGTGTCCGCCATCACCACCTCCAGCCGCTCCCCCACCGCGATCCCCGCCGGCCCCGTCGTCCCCACCACGTATACCGACGTCGGCCCCGTCGTCGCCCGCACCGGTGGCCGCAACTTCGCCACGATCGCACCGATCACCAGCCCGCCCACGAACACCGACAACAGAAACAGGATCGCCGTCGCCGGCCGCTCGATAAACGACCGATTATCCCCACCACCGCCGCGCCCGACATCGGTCTTCGCCATCCCCCCACTCTCTACGGTCGACCGCCTACTGTCTACTCTTCGCATTAGCATTCGCCTCCCCTTCCCGGTAAACCACGTCATCGCCCATGCACAAGCTCGTCGTCATTAATGCCGTCGCCCTCACGCCCAGCCTCATCTCCCCCGAGCAAACGCCACGCCTCCACGCCTTCCGCGCAGCCGGCGCCGCCGCCACCATCGCCGCCGTCCTCCCCGCCGTCACCACCACCGTCCAATCCACCTACCTGACCGGCCAGTGGCCCGCGCAACACGGCATCGTCGCCAACGGCTGGTACTTTCGCGACACCGCCGAGATCCGCTTCTGGCTGCAGTCCAACACCCTCGTCCAAGGCGAAAAAGTCTGGGACCGCGCCCGCAAGCTCGACCCCGCCTTCACCGTCGCCAATCTCTTCTGGTGGTACAACATGTACGCCACCGTCGATTACGCCGTCACCCCCCGCCCCATGTACCCCGCCGACGGCCGCAAGATCCCCGACGTCCACACTTTCCCGCAGAACCTCCGCACCCACCTCCAACAAAAGCTCGGCCAATTCCCCCTCTTCAACTTCTGGGGCCCCGCCACCGACGTCAAGGCCACCACCTGGATCGCCGACGCCTCCATCGAAGTCGATCGCCTCCACAATCCCACCCTCACCCTCATCTACCTCCCCCACCTCGACTACGTCCTCCAGAAGGAAGGCCCCGCCGGCCCCACCGTCCCCGCTCACCTCCGCCAGCTCGACAACGAATGTGGCAAACTCATCGATCACTATCAATCGCGCGGCGCCCGCGTCATCATCCTCTCAGAGTACGGCATCACCCCCGTCTCCAGACCCGTCCACCTCAACCGCGCCCTCCGCGACGCGGGCCTCCTCACCATCCGCGAAGAGCTCGGACGCGAACTGCTCGACGCCGGCGCGAGCCAAGCCTTCGCCGTCGCCGACCACCAGCTCGCCCACGTCTACGTCAAAGACCCGGTGCGCATCCCCGAGATCAAACGCCTCCTCCAATCCATCCCCGGCGTCGCCTCCGTACTCACCGCCGACGAACAAGAATCCATCAGCCTCAACCACCCCCGCGCCGGCGAGCTCGTCTGCCTCGCCCAAAACGACGCCTGGTTCACCTACTACTTCTGGCAAGACGACGCCAAAGCCCCCGACTATGCGAGAACCGTAGACATCCACCGCAAACCCGGCTACGACCCCGCCGAACTCTTCCTCGACCCCACCCTCACCGCCCCCAAACTAAAAATCGCCCTCACCCTCGCCAAAAAGAAACTAGGCCTCCGCACCCTCATGCAAGTCATTCCTTTGGACGCCACCATGGTCAAAGGCTCGCATGGCCTAGCCCCCACCAACCCCAACCAAGGCCCCCTCTTCCTCACTACCGAAAAGCCCCTCCTCCCCTCCAACCACCTCCTCCCCACCGACATCGCCAACCAAATCCTCTCCCACCTCCAAACCCCCTGACGCGCCAATACCCCGTACCACGCGCGCCCCGCCCGTGCTGAATCCCAAATAGCGCAATCTCGCAACGGACGCCCCACGGTCGCTTCGCGGTTTCGAACCGAAATTCTTCTTGAATATTCGGTATAAGTTAGGTATAATACGATCGTCTTTTACAAGGGAGGTTCCATGTCCGACACCGTCGATTCCACCCCCATTTCTTCCATCGCATCCGCACCCACCCCAACCCCGATTCCCCAAAATTCCCCAGAATCATCAAACATCAAAAATCCGCCCTCAAAAACTACCCAAACTAACACCCTCTCCCCCAAGCAATTCTCCGCCATCAATTACCTCCTCATCGGTAACGACGAGCGGTACATCTGCTCCTCCCTCCGCATCGACCGCAAAACCCTCTACAACTGGCGAAACCGCCATCCCGCCTTCATGGCCGAACTGAACCGCCGAGAGAACGAAGTCTGGGCCGACGTCGCCGGCACCCTCCGCCTCGGTGTGGCCAACGCCGTCAGCACCCTCCGCAATCAGCTCCTTCTTGACTCCCCAACCGCCCTCCGCGCCGCCCGCGCCCTCATCGCCCTCGTCAACTCCCCCAGGCTTGCCCCCACCGGCCCCACGACCGTCGCCGGCGTCCTCGACTCCTTCCTCCGTGCCGCCACCCCCCCACCCGCCGACCCTAATACGCCCACGTTCACCGACGCCCAGCGCCAAGCCCTCCTCGACCAACTCCTCGCCGAAGACGCCCCCCAAGCCGGGGCAGAGCGCAGCGCCGCCCCGGATCTCCAACCGCCCAAAGAACCCCCGCCCCCCACTGGACGTCTTGAATAATGACCCGCGGGCAGCGCGCGCGCCCGGCGTGCTTGCCGTCCAATCGATTTGACCGACAATACGCGCGGGCGCATACCATTTGTAGAGCGGAAACAAGCGTTTCCAGCGGCGTTTAGGGCGGTGACGTTATGGCCATTTCCTTCACCTGTGGGACTTGCAACAAGCCTTACAAGGTGGACGAGCGCTTCGCCGGCAAAAAGGCCGCCTGCCGCGCCTGTGGCGCTATCAATCAAATTCCCTCCGGCGGCGGCGCCGTCGCCCCGCCGCCAACGACCTCCCGCCTCCCCCCGGCCCCCGTTCACGCCCGTTTCCCGTCCGTGGCCGACCCCCTGCAGGTCACCGAATCCGACGCCATCCCGTTCGCCGAGATGGACGACGACCCCGCCGATGCGACCGCCGCCGGCGGCACGTCCTTTGGCGACGTCACACTCGCCGGTAGCGTCGAACCCGCCTTCGACCTCGCCGAAGATCCCGCCCCGCCCCCGCCGCGCGCCACCGTCCGCAAGGCGGTCGCGGTTCCCGCGCCGGCGCCCGCCCCGGCCCCGGTCCGCGCCCTGCCCATCGATGCGTGCCCCCAGTGCGGCAGCCCCCTCGAAAGCGGCGCCGTCTTCTGCACCGGCTGCGGATTCAACCTCAAGACCGGCCGAAAAATTTCGACAACCGTCGTCGATGGCGGCGGCGCCGGCGACACCCCCGACGAATACGCCCAATACCGCCCCGCCCCCAACCCCGCGATGCGCAAGATCGCCCGCTCGCTGATCATCGCCGGCCTGGCGGTCTCCATTCTTCCGATCTTCGGTTTGGCTTGGAAACCACTGCTCTCGCTCGCCTCGTACACCCCCCTGCTCGGCGCGCTGCTGGCGATGGTCGGCGCGGTGATGTACTTCATCGACGGCGCGTGGCAGTTCGCGCTCGGTGGCTGCGGCGCGATGCTGGCGGCGATCTTCATCCTGCTCACGCTCGGCGGCCGCTCCGATCCCCCGGTCGTCGCCGCCGCCCCACCCCCGCCCCCTCCCCCGGCCACGCTGCCCACAACCATGCCCGACCCCGGCCCCAAGGTCGTCGACCTGGGCGGGGGCAAGTTCAGCGTCCGCCCGCCCGGCCCCAACGACGACCCCGTCGACTATTGGAAGCCCGAGCTGCAGGACAACCCGCCGTCGATCAAGGCCGTCGTGCTCGGGCAGCTCGCCCTGGTCGGTGAGGACTTCCACGAGCCCGCCGCCGACCTGATCTCCGAATCCGCCGCCGACCCCGACCTCCGGGTCCGCCGCGCCGCCATCGCCGCCCTGGGCGTCGGTAAGACCGAGAAGTCGCTCGGCGCCGCCCTCCGCGCGCTGGACGATCAGGATCCCGCCACGGTTCGCGCCGCCGTCAAGGTGCTCGCCACTTACAAGGACGACGCCGCCATCGCCCCGCTCGCCAACAAGTACGCCACCGTCGGCGAGAGCGTATTGACCGCGCTCGCCGGCTACCCCAGAACGTCGCACGACAAGGTCGCCGAAGCCTACAAGCCGCTGCTCACCAACGGCGCCGACGCGAAGACCCGCGTCAACCTGATCGGCCGGCTCGTGCAGATCGATCCCGCCAACGCCGGCGCCGCCCTGGTCAGCCTGTTGAACGACGGCGACCCGGTCGTGCGCGACACGGCGATCGCCTTCATCGGCGACCTCAAGTACACCCCCGCCGCCGACGCGATCGCCGAGCGACTGCGCGAGGACCCCGACGTCGCCGCCCCGGCGCTGATCCACATCGGCCCCCCCGCCGAGACCGCCGCCGCCAATAAACTCCAGGACACCGAGCCCAAGGTCCGCCTCGCCGCCCTGCGCGTCCTCGCCGAGGTCGCCTCGCTCAAATCGCTCCCGGCCATCCAGACCGTCGCCAAGGACGCCAACTTCGACGTCGCCATGGCCGCCCGCGACGTCTGGCGCAAACTCGTCCCCGGCGCGCTCCCGCCCATCGAAGAAGCCCTCCTCGACTTAACCGGCGAAAAGGACTTCCAGGCCCGCGCCCTCAAGACCCTCAAGGACCTCCCCGTCGACGAGCACCAGCCGCTCGTCGCCCGCCGCCTCTTTCAGATCATCGACCAGCCCGCCGAAGCCCCGCTCCCCGCGCTCGCCTGTGACGCCCTGCTCGTCTGGGCCGACAAGACCACGCGCGACAAGATGATCGACCTCCTCAAGCCCGAAGCCGACGACGCCAAGCGCGCCTGCGCCATCCGCCTCGCCGTCGAAGCCAAGGACCCCCGCGCCCTTCGGCCCCTCTGTGAATGCCTCGCGCAAAGCCGCGACCTCGCCAACGTCATGGACGCCCTCCAGGATTTCGGCACCGTCTCCGAAACCTACCTCATGCGGCTGGTCTCGACCGGCGACACGTCCGTGCAGACCAATGCCTTCAAATTGCTTCGCGAGATCGGCACCCGCCGCTGCTACATGGTCCTCACCCCCCTGGCCAACAACAAGAACACCGACGCCGACACCAAGAAACGCGCCAAGGAAACGATCATCGCCATCAACCGCCGCCTCAACACCGCCGCCGCCACCGCCCACAAAGCCCCCCCGCTCCCCAAACCCGTGCCCCTCCCGCCGATCAACCCCGCCAACGCCCAGCCCTAATCGGTCGCCACCCAAACCCAATCACGCCCATCTGGCGCGACGATCCGCTCGCCGACCTCGCACGCGAACCGCTCGCCCGTCCGCGGGTCGAACCAGAACGCTTGTCGGGCCCCGTTCAACCGCTCCCGCCGAATCGTCACCTCGCCGCCCGCCGCCAGATAGACGACGGCCAGGTCGCCCGTCTCCGACCGAGACGCCGCCACCCATCGCATCGGATCGTCCACACTCGGTTGCGCGGCAATCAGTTCCTGATCCGGCCGCAGCGTCCACCAGCGGATCGACGCGAACAGTTGCGCCACGCACGCCATGTCCTCCGCCCCCGGAAACGCCATCGCGACGTCCCACGCCGGCCCGATCCCCATGTTCGCGTGATTCAGCGCCGCCATCGGCCGGTCGTGCCACCCCCACAGGCCGTGCGCGCCGTACGACACGCCCGCCGTCGGCGCGTTGAGCAAACTCCAGTAGACCGCCCGCCGGACCGCGTCGGCGCCGAAAGGCTCGCGACCGCCCGGCGCGATCCCCTCGTACACCGGCTCGAGGTTGATCGTCGGCCGCGGCCGCGCGCCGCCGCGCCACGCCGTCGCCGGCGGTCCCCGTTGCAACCACCGCAAAGTCTTCGCGTCTTCGGAATGACTCGACTGGTACCCGTTCACGTCGAGCCACGCCTGCGCGTCCATCGACGCGTGCGGCCAGGTCGTGCCGACGGGGTGCATCGCCACGGGCGTGTGATCGTTTCGCGCGCCGAACACCTCGCGGCCGACGCGGTTCCACTTGCGCGCCTGCCAGTAGCCGTACGCGCCGTCCCCCGCCAGCACCCACATCACCCGCCGGTGCGCGAACCGCGCCACCTGGTAGTGCACGAACGGGATCAGTTCCCGCGCCGGCGACGTCAGGCCGACGTTGAGCTTGCCGGACGGCCCGAAATCCGCCGCCCACGCCAGCACCGGCACCGCCAGGAGGCCGCGGTCGTTGATCATCTCGATCCGGCGGTCAATGCGGTCGAAAAAGATCGGGTTGATCGCGCGCGGGTCGCCGCCGGCGAACGCCGTCTCCCCCTCGCGGTTGGTCAGCGCGCCGGTCCACGGTGCGTGGGTGACGAATTGAATGGCCGTGAACCCCTTGGCCGCCCGGTCGTCGAGGTAGCGCGCCCAGTCCGCCTCGGTCGAAAGCAGCGCGCCGTTCCACGCCGTGTCCGACAGGAAGAAGAAGGGCGTGCCGTCGCCGGCGTGGATGAGGTGCGTGCGGTCCGCGCTCACGCGCACCGGGCCGTGGCGATTGAATCGGTCGGGGTCGGCAGCCATCGCGGGACGGTTATATGCGCCGACCGGTTTATGACCAGACCGCGTCGCCGCCGCCGCCGTCACGTTTCTTCGCCGATACGCGGGTCACGCTGAACGGCGAAGGCCGCGACGTCCCAACGCCCACCGCGGTCTTCGCCTTCACCACCGGCTTGGGCGCGGCGGGCTTCGGCTTCTTGACCGGCGCCGGCGGAACCACGACCGGCTTGGGCTTGGGCGCCGGCTTGGTGGGGGTCGGCGTCGGCGTCGGAGTCTGCGCCGGTATCGGTGTCGGCGTGGGCTTCACGGGCACCGGAGTCGGCTCGGGCACGACCACGACCGACACGGGGGCGGACGGAACCGGCGCCGCCGGCGCGGGGGGCAGCGTCGTCCCGATGTTCTGCATCAGGATCTTAAAGTCGGCGTTGTCGACCGTGCCGTTGTAGTTGAAGTCGCCGTCCGCCCAGGTCGCGCCGGTCTTGCCGTACTTGAGCTCGAACTTCTGGAAGTCCACGAAGTCGACCGTGCCGTCGCCGTTCATGTCGCCGGGCAGGTGGACGAAGTCGTAGGTGTAATCGTCCCCGGCAAAGCCGTCGG
>Ga0207674_10001261_pt1 | contig 33052 bp, 31 predicted proteins | sample KBSCornC72_FD_184303 | JGI IMG/M metagenome (GOLD analysis project Ga0207674, IMG submission 184303) | Corn rhizosphere microbial communities from Kellogg Biological Station, Michigan, USA - KBS Corn C7-2 (SPAdes) (version 2) | ecosystem: Host-associated > Plants > Roots > Rhizosphere > Soil ...
CCCTGGTCCGACTTTTTTACTACCTACGGCGTCTTTACGAACGGAGCCAAGAAATTGGAGCAATGAGTTGATCTTCCGCGAAGTCGAAGATCCAGACCTGATCGCCAAAGCGCGGCGCGGGGATGTGGAGGCCTATAACCTCCTGATTTCCCGATGGGAGAAGCGTGTCTATAACTATCTCCTCCGGCTGGTCTCGAATCGTGAAGATGCCATGGATGTGAGCCAGGAAGTGTTTTTGAAAGCCTACCAAAGCCTGCCCAAACTGGACGACCCGGCCCGATTTTCGGGCTGGCTGTTCCGGATCGCGCACAACGAAGCGTTCTCGCTGCTGCGCCGCAAGCGGCCCGAAACCGAGCTGGCTGGTGAACCTCGTCCCGATAACCTGAATCCGCGGCTGTTGCCCATGGAACTGTCCCTGGCGGTCGAAACAGCCTTAGGCCGGTTAAGCGCTGACCAGCGCGAGGCAGTCCTGCTGAAGGTCTACCAAGGCTTCAAGTTCGAAGAGATGGCCGATATCCTGGAGTGCCCGGTGTCGACAGTGAAATCCCGCCTGTACACGGCGCTCGATCTGCTCAAGGCAACGCTAGCTCCCATGCACAAAGCTGCTCTGCGAGGTGAATCATGAATTGTATCTCCCCCGAATCGAAACCCGACTGGAAGGCCTACGTGCTGCGCGAACTCGGTCAAGACGCGCATCGCCAGGCAGAAGCGCATCTGGCCGCCTGTTCGATCTGCCACGAAGAGGTGGCCACGCTGCGCTTAACGCTTGACACCCTCTCGATGCTGCGCGAGGAAGAGATGCCTCGGCGTATTGCTTTCGTCTCGGACAAAGTGTTCGAGCCGCGCTGGTGGCAGAGGGCTTTTAGTCCCACCTTCGCCGCGGGCGTCCTGGTGGCGGCCGCGATCCTGGTGCACGGGGCCATGCGGCCAAGTGAAATCCCGCAAGCCCAGGTGGATGCCGCTGTGGACAAAGCCGTTTCCCAGGTGGAGGCGCGACACATGCAGGAGGTCCGCGCGATGTATGAACAACTCGAAGTGCGAGATAAGCAAGTCGCGAACATGTATAGCAACGCGGTGCTGATTCGCTAGGAGATTGCCATGACAACCATGAAATCGCTGGTTCTGCCTCTGAGCTTTATCTATGTGACGCTTGTGTCCGCGGCTTATGCGGCGGCGGGAGACACCCCGCGCGTAAACCGGGTCCAAATGGAAATTGCAGAGAAAGGCTTGGACTCCACGCTTCAACGTTTCACCTCCGACAACACCCGTACTTTGATCGGACTCTCTCGCGGGGTCTATTTAGAAGGTGTGGGTGCGGTGCTCACGGCCGAAGTCATCCTGGTCAACGCGCCGGTCTCGATCATGCATCCGCTGCCGACCAAGGAAGAACTGGTGCAGATGCGCAAGATGAAACTCGAGCGCGTGCCGCAGTTGAAGAAGGTCTTGAAGGAAGCGCTGGTCTCCGCGGCCACCTCCCTTGAAACGATTCCACTCGACGAACAGGTGGTCATCGCGGTGATTATTCCACGCTTCTCATTCGAAGAAGCCGCTGGCGTACCGGTCCAGATCACCGTGCAAGCCTCGAAGAGAAAGCTGCTGGAAGCCAAAGGCGCCGCTCTGGATTCCGTGATTCGAATCACGGAAGACTAACGTCTTTACGGATAACCTGATGCGACTGGGCGAGATCCTGATCGAACGGAAGCTGATTACTCCGGACGATCTTGCCCGCGCCCTGGATATCCAGAAGGAGCGCGGCGGCGAGAAGCTGGGCAAGATCATGGTGGACCTGGGCTTCATCGCCATGCGTGACTTGCTGGCGGCGCTGGCCGAGCAGTTGCAGGTTCCGGTCCTCACTCTCGATGGTCCGCCCGCCGTCTCGCCCGAGCTCGAAACGCTCGCGCCCCGATTTCTGCGCCAGTTCCGCTGTCTGCCGGTCGCGCTGCACGATCACACGGTCACGCTCGCCATGGCCGATCCGCTGGATTTCGAGACTCGTAACGCCGTAGAGTCGTCCACCGGATTGACGGTGCTGGCAGGAATCGCCCTCGAGCAGGAAATTCTCGATTCCATCGACCGCTACTACGGCCAGACGGCCAAGAACGAAGCCGAGCTCGCGTCGCCGGTAGGCGAATCGGAGGATCTCGAACACCTCCGCGACATGGCCAGCGAAGCGCCCGTGATCCGGCTGGTCAACGCCATGATCGGGCAGGCTGTCGAGCAGCGCGCCAGCGACATCCACATCGAGCCGTTCGAAAAAGAATTCCGCATCCGCTACCGCATCGACGGCGTTCTGGCGAGTCAAAGCCCGCCGCCGCGCGAGTTGAAGGCCGCCATTATTTCCCGCGTCAAGTTGATGGCCCGCCTGAATATCGCCGAGCGAAGGCTGCCGCAGGACGGCCGCATCAAGATCAAAACGCTGGGGCGCGAAGTGGATCTGCGCGTATCAACTCTCCCGACACTGTACGGCGAAAGCGTGGTCATGCGCCTGCTCGATCGCTCCGCCGGCGACTTTTACGATCTGGAGCGCCTGGGGTTCGACGATCACATGCTGCGGCGCATGGAGTACTACACCTCGCTCCCGCACGGCATTTTTCTGGTGACCGGACCTACCGGCAGCGGGAAATCCACCACGCTGTACTCCGCGCTCAAGCGCATCAATCAAACCGACAAGAAGATCATCACCATCGAAGACCCGGTGGAATATCAGATGGACGGGATCAATCAGATTCACGTCAATCCGCAGATCGGGTTGACCTTCGCGGGCGGTTTGCGGCATATCGTGCGCCAGGATCCGGACGTCATCATGGTCGGCGAAATCCGCGACCAGGAGACCGCCGATATCGCCATTCGCGCCGCGCTCACCGGCCACTTTGTGTATTCGACGCTGCACACCAACGATGCGCCCAGCGCCATCACCCGTCTGACCGACATGGGCGTCGAGAATTATCTGCTGACTTCCTCGCTGGTGGCGGTTCTCGCCCAGCGCCTGGTCCGCGTGATCTGTCCCGAATGCCGCCAGCCCGCGGGCGAAGTTACGGCGCCCAACGGAGACCGCCTGCCATCCTTCCGTGGCGCAGGATGCGAGCATTGTTTCGGAACCGGCTACCACGGCCGCGTCGGCATCTTTGAGCTGATGGAGCTGAACGAAGAGCTGCGTGCCATCATCATGCGGAATGAAGACGCCAGCATCATCACCGCGGCCGCCCGCCGCAACGGCATGCGCAATTTGCGCGACGACGGCTGGGACAAGGTGGCCCGCGGAGTGACGACGCCGGATGAAGTCATCCGGGTAACTCAGGAATTCTGATGGCGACCACTTTCTTTTTCCGCGCGGTAGCCTCCGATGGCAAGCCTCGCACCGGCTCCCTCACCGCCGAGAACGACAAGGCAGTGGCCAGCGAGCTGCGCCGCCAAGGCTTGATCCCGGTGTATATCGGGCTTAGTAAAGGGTCGAGCGGCGGCTTCGAGCTCAAGCTTCCTGCTTTCGGCCGTAGTCACCGCAAGGATGTGCTGTTTTTCACCCAGGAGCTGGCCACGCTGCTGAACGCCGGCGTGCCGCTCGACCGCGCGCTCTCAATCGTGGCGGAGCTCACCAATCGCGGCGATTTTCGCGCAGTAGTGCTGGATGTGATGCGCATCCTTAAGGGAGGCAAGTCTCTGGCGGAGAGTTTAGCCACGCGCCCGTCCCATTTTTCCGAGCTTTACATCAACATGGTCCGCGCCGGCGAAGCGTCCGGATCGCTGGCCCAGATTTTCGACCGCCTGGCCGAGTTCGAACGCACGCGTGACGATCTGCGCGGCTATATTGTCAGCTCCCTTATTTATCCGATTCTGCTCACTCTGGTCGGCTTGGGATCGATCTTCGTGCTGCTGAATTTCGTGGTCCCGCGCTTCGCCCTGATCTTTTCCGATCCGCGCATGAAAATCCCTACACCCACGCTGATCCTGCTCGAAGTCAGTAAAATCGTGCAGGATTACTGGCTGCCGGCGGCCGTGACACTGGTTATTGCAGTGGTGCTTTTTCAGATCTACATCCGCAGCCAGGCCGGACGCTTGTGGTGGGATACCATCCGCCTGAAGATGCCCCTGCTGGGCGACGCTCTGCGCAAGGCTGAAACCGCCCGCTTCGCTCGGGCCATGTCGACTCTGGTGGCCGCCAGCGTGCCATTGGTGCAATCGATCGGCATCGCGCGCGGCATTCTGAACAACCGCCGCATGTCTGGCACGCTGGAGCAAGTCGCGCAAGGCGTCAAGCGGGGCGAGGGAATCGCCGGGCCGCTGACCCGCGCCGGGGAATTCCCGCCGCTGGCTGGTCACCTTTTGACGGTTGGCGAAGAGACCGGACATCTGGATACCATGTTCAACCGCATGGCCGATATTTACGACGGCGAAACGCGAACCGCCATCCGGCGTTTCACGGCGCTGTTTGAGCCGCTCATCATCCTGGTGATGGGTCTGGTGGTAGGAAGCCTGATCATGAGCCTGATGCTGGCTATCACCAGCATCAACGACATCGCTATCTGAAAGCGCCATATGAAAACCAGCCAAATGAAAACCAAACGCAGGAAATCCGAACGAGGTGTCACGCTGATTGAAATGCTGGTAGTGATCACCATCATCGGCCTGATTGCCGGGCTGGTGACGGTAAACGTCATCCGCCAGGGGGAAAGCGCCAAGCGCACTACCGCCCGGGCGCAGATCAGCTCCTTCATGAACGCGCTGGGGATTTATAAACTCGATACTGGCGTTTATCCACCTACCACGCAGGGCCTGCAGGCACTGCGTGAGAAGCCGGGCGAAATGCCCAACTGGGCCGGTCCCTATCTTCCGAAAGATGTTCCGCTCGATCCGTGGGGCCGCGCCTACGAATACAAATACCCGGGCGATCACGGCGAGGATCCCGATGTCATCTCGCTCGGCGCCGACGGCCAGCCGGGCGGGGATGGCACCAATGCGGACATCGTTAGCTGGAGCAATAAGTAACACGTGAATCACTGTGCCGCCGCCTCGATCCGTTGTGCGCGGAAAAATGAGAAGGGTGTCACGCTCATTGAAGCCCTCATCGTCGTGGCGCTCATCGCCATGATCGCTGCCGTGAGCTTCCCCGCGGTCAGCGCCGGACTGGATACGCTGCGGCTGCGCTCCACCTCCGACGCCATTGTTTCTTTCCTGAACATCGCGCTCGATCATGCCGACCGCCGCCAGCAGGCTGTCGAGGTGGTCATTTCTCCCCGTGAGAACACACTCCTGAGCCGCACAGCCGATCTGAGCTTTTCGCGCCGTCTGGACATCCCCGCGCAAGTCGGCATCGTTTCCGTGCGGCCAGCTTTGCCCAATACACTCGATCCGGGCGAACCGCGACGTTTTCTGCTCTATCCCGGCGGTTCGGTGCCCGGGATCGGCGTCGAGATCTCGACGCTCCAGGGGCGCAGGCGGCTGGTCAGCGTTGATCCTATTACGGGATCCCCGCGCTCGGATGTTCTGGCGCAAGGAGCTGCCCAGTGAGCCTGGCGGTAAGCAAAAGCGGGCAGCGCGGGTTCACGCTCCTTGAAGCTCTGGTTGCCACCATGATCATGGGCATCGCCGTGGCTGGGATCCTGGATGCCTTAGCGGCGTCCTCCCGCAACGTCATCCGCCTGACCCAGGCCGATCGCGCCGTGATTCTGGCGCGCACCAAGATGGACGAGCTTCTGGTCAACGACGGATTGATCCGCAAAACCGATCTCGGCGGGGCCTTTACCGCAGCCGAAGCCGGGGCCATGACCGCTGGCTGGCGGGCGCGTGTCACGCCCATCGAATCCGCTCCAGAAGCGACGGATCGCAACTGGGTGATCGACCGCATTGAACTCGAAATCTGGTGGATGGATGGCGCCACGCGCCACAGTTTTTCACTGGAAGGCTATCGCCGGGCGCTCTTGCCCAGTGGGGAAGGCATCTAGTGAAGCGCCGATCGCAGCGCGGCTTCACGCTGATGGAGCTGATGATCTCCATCACGCTGGTGGCGGCCATCGCCACCGGCATGCTGATGGCGATGCGCGGCGGCCTGCTTTCCCTGAACCGTACGCAGACCCGCTTGGACCAGAATCGCCGCGCGCTTGGAGTACAGCGGATCCTCTCGCTGCAACTCGCCGGTGCCATGCCGGCCCGCAGCGGATGTTCCGGCGCGTTGAGCCCCTTCGCTTTTCGCGGAACCGCCTCGGCCCTCGAGATGGTGAGCACGTATTCGATCGCCGAAGGCACCCGCGGCGCTCCCCACATCGTCGAATACCAAGTTGCGCCGGATGTCGGTGGAACCGTGAAGCTGATTGTGAATGAGCGGCTCTACGGAGGCCCCGCGAGCACCGGCGCGTTTTGCGCCGAGAGCGTAGCCTTGCAGGGATCGGGGCAGCCCTTCGTCGCCGCCACCCATTTGGCGTATTGCCGATTTTCTTACTTTCAGATGAATCCGGATACGCAGTTTCGCGGAGGCGGCTGGGTGGACGCGTGGAGCGATCCCAACATGCCCTCGGCCGTCCACATCGAGATGGCTCCCGCCACGCCCGATCCCAACCGCCTGCCGGAGGTCTCGATCACCGCGCCGCTGTACGTCAATCGTTTTTTCGATGAGCTGAAGTATTATGACGACCAATAATCAGCACGGCGGAGCCTTACTCACCGTCCTGTGGGTTTCGGCCGCCCTGGCCGCCATCGCACTTTCGGTATCCACGTCCATTCGCGCCGAAACCGATCGCGCCGGCACGGCCGCCGATGGCCTTCGCGCCAGCTATCTCGCCACCGGCTCCGTCGACCGCGCGGTGCAGTGGCTGCTGTGGGGAACCGGATCCGATCGTTTCTTCGACCGCCATCATTACAGCGACAAGCCGCGCCTGTACTTTTCTTATCCCAGCGGAGACGTGGTAGTGGAAATGATGCCTGAGGCCGCCAAGCTCGATATTAATCAGGCTTCCGGAGAGGATCTGTTGCGGCTGGTTACGGCCGTGAGCGGCGATTCCCAGCGCGCGGCGCAGGTTACCGCCGGAATTCTCGCGTGGCGCGGCGGAGGAGGCGGCGGAGCGGCCGCCGTGGATTCTCTTTCGCAGGCCGCCGGTTCGACTTTCCAGCCGCGGGGCGCGTCTTTTGAAGAGATCGAGGAATTATTGCTGGTGCAGGGGATGACTCCCGGATTGTATTACGGAAACTACGTGGCGGAGGGAGATCGTCTGTCCCCGCGCGGCGGGCTGCGAGATAGCTTGTCGGTGTGGGGGTCCCTGGGGCCGTTCGATGCGAACGCGGTTAGTCCGGCTTTGCTCGAAACCCTGGGAGCAGCCCCTGGAGCCATCGCCCAGCTGATGCAGCGCCGGGCCCAAGTGCCCTTCCATAATCTGGCGGAAGTAGCCGCGCTAGGAATTCCCACCGAGCGCCTGCAAGTTGACGGAGAGCACCTCATATGGAATATCCGCGCCACCGCGCGTCTGCGCCGGACGGACGGATCGCCGTCTGAAGTGGTCCGGTCCGCATCCGCCGTCGCCAAGCTGGTGCTGCCGCCGCGGAATCGCCAGCGCGATCCGATTCAGCTGCGAGTGTTGCGATTTTACGATGATGCATGGTCGGAGTTCGGGGCCGCCACGCCCGCGCCGAATAGCGGGGTGAAGTTGCCGTGATTCCAGCCGGGCTGAGAAAGTGGGCGGCCATCGGGAGCGGCGCCGGCCTGGAAATTGTAGGACCTCGCGGCACTGAATCGCTGCGCGTTTCCGCCGTGCGCGTAAGACCTCAGGGCGTGCGCGTCCTGGGCGGCTTTACGGTGGAAGATTTCGAACATCAGCCGGCCGGGGCCTGGGGAGCTGATTATGCGGCGTTCCTGGGAAAACTGGGAATCGGTCATGTGGCGGCTAACGTAGTGCTGCCGCGCCATGAAGTGATCATCCGGCAGCTTCCCTTGCTGGGAGTTTCCGGCAGCGACCTGGCCGGCGCGATTCAATTCCAGCTGGATGGCTTGCATCCCTACAACGAGGACGACGTGGTCTCCAGTTGGACGCGGCTGGAGCATTCCTCGACCGTACTGGTGGCCATTGTGCGCCGTGATGTGGTTAAGCGCTACGCCACGCTGTTCAATGAAGCCGGAATCAAGATCGCCGGATTCACCTGCTCGGCCGCGGTCACGTATTCGGCCCTGCGGCTGTTCGGCAGCATGCCGCCCAGTGAGGTCCTGGCGTACGAAGCCGGCGAGAGCGGCGTCGAAATCTATGGCGAGAGTCCGGCCAAACCGGTTTTTTCGGCGGGATTCCATGTTACTCCGGAAGGCCCCGGACTGGAACGCGCCGCGGCGCAAGCCTCCGCCGAACTGCGCTTTGAATCCGCGCCTCCCATGCGCCCGCTGCACGAAATGCTGGGAGCCGATCCCGCCTTGCCCTATGCGGCGGCGCTCGGTTCCGCTTGTCCCCGTCTGTGTCTTCCGCTGAATCTGCTGCCGGTCGAACAGCGCCAGACCAGTTCGCCCATGGTTTGGATTCCTTCCACCGTGCTGGCGGTGCTGGTGCTGCTGGCGGCAGGGGCGACCACGGCCATGCCGGGATTCGAAAACCGGCGGTATCTGGGCGAGATGAATGCCGCCCTCGCGAAGGTCCAGCCGGCGGCTGCGCGCGCCGCGGCCCTCGATCGCGACATTGATTTGGCCCGCAAGCGCACGCTCTTACTGGATGCCTTTCGCGCCCGCAGCAAGGCCGATATGGACGTCCTGGCGGAGATGACGCGTCTGCTGGCCGCGCCCGCCTGGCTCACCTCGCTCGAACTCAATGGCCAGCAAGTCAGCGTGGCCGGCGAGGCCGATCAGGCCGCGGTTTTGCTGAAGGCGATTGATGCCTCGCCGCAGTTTGAATCTTCCGAATTCGTGTCGCCGCCTCAGCGCACGGCGAGCGGCGAAGTGTTCCGCATCCGCACCACGCGCGAGGCCGGACGCCAGGGGAAGCTTCCATGAGAGCCGCTGCATGAGAAAGTTAGAGCCGCGCGAAAAGAAAGCTGTGATGGCCTTGGTCGCCGCGCTGGCACTCGCGGCGGTGGTGCTGGCTTACGAGTTTTGGCCGGCGAGCCCGGCTGCCGCGGCGGCGCCTGCGCAATCCGTGCCTCAGATGGAGCAGCGCCTGGCGCGGGTGCGCGAGATTGCCGCCACTGTTCCCGGAAAACAGGAAATTCTCAAGAAAGTGACGGGTGACCTGGAAATCCGTGAAAAAGGGCTGATTCGCGCGGAAACCGCGGCGCAGGCCCAAGCCCAGGTGGTTACCATCCTGCGCGGATTAGCGGCGTCGGAGGCGCTGGAGCTGCGCAATTACGAGCTGGGCGCCATCACCTCTTTCGGCGACGATTACGGCGCCGTGAATGTCTCGATTCAAGTCGAATGCCGCATCGAGCAACTGCTTAATTTCCTGGCCGCTTTGGCCGAGCGGCCCGAGCTGATCGCCACGCGCGATCTGCGTGTGATCGCCGGCGACCCGAAGAAGAAGACTTTGAACGTCCGCATTACCGTGGCGGGCATCGTGCCCAAGAATCTGGCGCCGCAAAAGAAGGGAGCCTAGCCGGAGAACGCCCATGAACCGCAAGATCCTGGCCTTGAATCTCGCTCTGCTCGCGTTGTTAGGGACGCTCGGATGGATGCTGCGCGCGCACTGGCGCGAGACGCGCGGCCAGGAACTGGCCACGCTCGCCAAAGCCGCCAGCCTGCGCCCTCAACTCCCCCCGCCTTCGCCCGCGCCGCCCGCGGCCGTGGTGCCGGCTGACTATCTGGAAGTCGCGCAGAAAACTCTGTTCTCAAAAGACCGCAATCCGAACGTGATTATCGAAACGGTTGCGCCGCCGCCGCCGAAACCTGAAGAGCCCGTGCCCGCGCGGCCGGAGTATTTCGGCCAGATGGGAATCGGCGACCCGGTGGCATTTCTCAGCGTCGAAAAGGGACAAAAAGGATTTCATGCCGGCGACAAAGTGGGACCTTTCAAGCTGGTGGCGTTCAATCGCGAAACCATCACCTTTGAATGGAAGGGCAAAACGCTCCAGTATCCGCTGGCCGATTTGAAGCATAAGGAAAATTCGCCGGCGCAAGCCGCGATTCCGGCCCCGCCTTCCGCGCAGGTGGTTTCGGCCAGTCCTATTATCTCAAGCACGACGGAAAAAGGTCCGGTCCTCGGACCGCAGAACGGCGAAACGCGCGGATGCATCATCGGCGATAACAGCCCTTCCGGCACGGTGAAGGACGGATTCAGAAAATCGATTATTCCGGGTATGTTCGGTCCGATGTGTCAATGGGAGCCCATTAAATGAGTATGTTCCGAGTGCGCGAGCTGTTCCACAGGAAGATCTGGATTTCGACTGTGCTGGTGGTGGCCCTGGCAGCCTGGCAGGCGCCGGCTCAACAAGCTCCCGCGCCCCCGCAACAAGCTCCCGCACCCGCGCAACAAGCTCCCGCGCCCGCGCCCCAGCAGCCGCCGGCTCAGCAGACAGCTCCGCAACAGCCTCCGGTGCAACCAGCGGCCCCAGGGATCGTTTTAAATTTACAGGATGTTTCCCTGACCGAAGTGGTGGACCAGCTCGCGCGCCAGCTGAGAATCAATATTCAGGTGGATCCGCGCGTCAAAGGCACCATCACGCTGAATACCTATGGCGAGACGCGAAATCTCGATCCGCGCAGCGTGCTGGACATGATCCTGCGGGTGAATGGCTACGGCATGGTACAGGAAGGTGACATCTACCGCATTGTTCCGATGGCCGATGTGGTACGCCAGCCCATTCCGTTTCAAGTGAACGGGCAGGACATTCCCGCCGACGACCAGCTCATGCTCAACCTGGTTTTCCTGAAGTACGTCAGCGTCGATGAATTGAGCAAGGTGCTCCTGGAATTCACCGATTCCAACGCAGTCGTGAAAACGTATGCTCCGGCGAATCTCATGTTCATTCTGGACAGCCGCCGCAACATGCGCCGCCTTATGGAGCTGGTGGCGCTGTTCGACAGCGATACTTTTGCCGGTGAACGCGTCCGCCTGTATGAGCTTCACAATGCGCGGCCCTCCGACCTGGTCAGGGAACTGGACAGCATCCTCAAATCGATTTCGCTCGACAACAAGAATGCCACCGTGCGATTCCTGGCGGTGGACCGTATCGGGACATTGATCGCGGTGGCGCCGAACCCGGGCGTGTTCGATACCGTCGAGAGCTGGATCAAGAAGCTGGACGTGGCAGTTTCGGTGACCAGCGGCGTGATCGATACCTACGTCTACCACGTTCGCTATGGAAACGCCGTGTGTCTGGCGATGGCGATGAATCAACTGTACATGCCCGCCGGGGCCGGGGGTGGCTATGGATACGGCGGAGGCTACCCGGGCGCATCCCCTTACGGCGGAGGTTACGGCGGAGCCTATGGCGGCGGGTACGGTGGTGGATACGGCGGTGGATACGGCGGAGCATTCGGTGGTGGTGGAGGTGCCTTCGGAGGAACCACCAGCGGGTATGGCAGCCAAAACAGCTTCAATAACGGATTTGGCGCCGGCGCGGCAGGAAACTGCGGAGTGCAGGGCGGATTTGGTGGCGGTGGCATGGGCGGCGGATACGGCTATCCCTCTTTCGGAGGCTATGCGGCGCAGGCGCCGGCAACCACTGCGGGGCCGCTCGGATTTGTGCCCCCTGGCGGCGCGGTCGCACCAGCAGGTGCGCAGGCCACGCCAGCGCCGGCCGCGGCTGCGGCTTCGGCAACCACGCAGAACCCGCCCCGCATCGTCGCCAATCCGCTGGACAACTCATTGCTGATTCAGGCCGACGCCCAGCAGTACCAGGGCATTCTGAAGCTGCTCAAGGAGCTGGACGTCATGCCGCGCCAGATTCTGCTCCAGGCAAAAATCTACTCCGTGGTCATGTCCGGCAGCTTCGCCATGGGCGTGAATTACTACTTTCAGAAAGTGAGCGGGCAGGATCGCAGGCCGTTGGCAAGCCTGGTAAATACCGCGACGCAGCTATCGGCGGGAACCCTGGTCGGTCAAGCCAAGGAACTGCTCGCTTACTTAAGTCTGTCCGACAACGCCGCCAACGCCCGCGTGATCTCGGAGCCGAGCCTCATCGCCACCGACAGTATTCCGGCGTCGATTAACGTCGGCTCGCAGGTTCCGGTGCTGACCGGGACGATCATTACGCCCGGCGGCGGCACCAACACCCAAACCCAGTCCATCTCCTCGCATGATACCGGCGTAACTCTTCAAGTGAATGCGCGCGTGAATCCCAGCGGCGTGGTGACTCTGATCATCGATCAGGAGGTCAGTAACCCCACGGCGACCACCACCTCCAACATTCCGACGCCGTCTTTCAATCAGCAGGTGGTGCAAACCCAGATCACCCTGCAGGACGGTGACACCGTGGCCATCGGAGGGCTCATTTCGGAGGACACCAACAGCGGCTCGGCCGGCATCCCCGGACTGAATCGGCTCCCCTACATAGGCGGGCTGTTTGGCAACAAGACGTATAGCCACGATCGCACCGAGCTGATCATCTTCATGACCCCTCACGTGATCTACGACACCAACGATCTTCTGGAAGCCAGTCAGGAACTTAAGGACAGCGTCCGGCACCTCCGTAAGTACATAAATTAGAGGCGCAGCCCGGCCCGGAAAAGGCTGGCGGCCACCGTTCGCGGCCGGTTTTTCGCCGTTCGGTTCGGCCCCGCCCGGTTTCGCTGCTAAAGTTTGTTTCCCAAGCCGTCGAATGTTATGAATTGAGACAAGACCCAGAGGGGCAGAAGAGCTCCAGGCAGGAAGCGCAAGTATCACTTTTTGCTTGACTTGAACCTCCGGAGGGTGGTATCTATATTCTGACTGCGTCCAGGGTGTAACAGCTTTTGCAGTTTTTTTGGCGGCATTCATTGACCGTGGATCCGCGAGCACAAAGCAGTAATTAAGAGAAGTCGAAACAAAATGAGCTTTAAGAGAGTGACGAGCACGGAGCGGCCGACCACAGGTTATCGAGAGGCTCGAGTCCCGCGCACGGGACGACAGGATTGAGGCTCAGGTTGAAAAAGAGAACTTCCATCAATTCAAATTTCAGATTTCACAAGGAGAAGGAAATGGCAGATTTTCGCAGATGTTTTTATGCGCTCGCCCTAGTGGCCCTGCTCGCGGGGTTCACAGCGTCGGCAAGCGCGCAAGCGTTCCAATGTACCAATAGCACGGCGACCCCGCCTTTAGTTCGGGCGGAAGGTTATTCCGAACTGTTGGGTGACCTGGTGCTGGATTGCACGGGTGGCATTCCCACGCCTCCCAACCAGACGGTACCGCAGGTCAACATCAACGTGAACCTTGATGTGAATGTAAGCTCGCAGACCACCAAGGTGATCAACCAGGTCGAGTTCCTCGAGTCCCTGTTGATCATCGACGAACCGAATTCGGCCTCGAATCCGGCTCGCCCGATTCTGAACTGCGGCCGCTCGGAAGCCCCCGACAACACCCAGGCGGGTGTGGGCGTTTGCAGTGTCCTTGGCGGCGGTTCCAACGGCGCCCAGTTCACCTACAACGGAACCCAGGGACATCCGAACGTTTTCCAGGGCCGTTCCTTCCGGCTGATCACCGGCCAGTACAACCAGGTGGTTTTCTCGGGCATACCGATTGACCCGCCCGGAACGCAGTGCGCCAACCCGATCAACGGCCAGTGCCACCGCATCATCCGCATCACCAATATCCGCGGCGATGCTACCGCCAAATCGGTGGTTGTGGCCAATGTCACCCAGACCATCACGGCTGATCTCATCATCAACCCTGTTTCCGGTCTGCCGGTTGACAATCCGTCGCACGCGATCGCCCGCGTCCAGCTCGGCCTGGTCGGACCGGCGCTCAACGCCGCGAAGCTGGACTTCGTCCAGTGCAGCGACTTGGGTACTCAGACTCAGGGCCTGGTCTATACCTTCCAGGAAGGTTTCAACAACGCGTTCAAGCCCCAGAGTCTCACTCAGGTGCTATTGAATGGCGCTGCCAAGCCTTCGTACGCCTTCAACACAGTTAACACCACTCAGGGCGTAGCTAACAACCAGAACGTCCCAGGCGCTGTATACGACACGGAAAGCGGCTTCGTCAATGGTCTCGCGGCAAGTACGGGTGACGCACCGACCAACGCTTTGACCGGCAACCCCAGCGCGGGCGTGCCTTTCTCGAACACGGGCGGCGCTGCGGACACTGGCATCGTCCTGGCCGGACAGGCCACCCAGGGCACTCGTTTAGTGGTCAACTTCTCGAGCATCCCGGCGGGTTCCAGCGTAACTGCTCCTAATTGCGTGAACCTCACCAACGTGATTGGCGGCGGAACAACTGGTATAGCAGTGCAGATCATCAACACCAGCAACACCGGTTTTGGCGGGCAGCCTGTCAGCACTACCAATTGTGCGACTACCAGCACCACCGTGGCGGGTACCGTGGGCGGCATTACAGCCCCTGGTTTCACCGTGTACGAAGTGTTCTTCGCCAACCCCAGCGCTCTGGAAAAGGTGGCGATCCCACTCCATGTCAACGGAACTCCGAATCTGCCGTCCAACCTCCCTGCGCCGAACGTGATCGCGCAGATCCAGGGCAGCTTCGCTCCGTTCTACGATCCGCTTGATAACGTCCGCCGCACGGCCTTCGCCGCCGGGTCGGAAAACACCGTTTCGGTCCCGAATACCTTGGCCATTCCTCGGTTCCTCCGGATCGCGCCGGCTGTCAACCTCTTTGCGATTTCACGTTGCTCCTGCAACCTGCTGTTCCCATTCGTAACGAATGCGCCTACAGCCGGTGGCAGCTTCGATACTGGAATCGCTATCGCCAACACGTCTCTTGATCCTGGAAATGCCGCTCCGACGGTGTACGGCTTCCATGGAGCTGCGCAGGCTGGTCCCGTTCAGTTGTGGTTCTACAACAAAAATGCGACGCCGCCTGTGGAACCCAATTTCCTGGGTCAGACCAACACGCAGTGCACTAACGTCACCACCCCCGGTAGCTGTACCGGAACGTTGAGCAACGTTCCCGCCGGTGGTATGCTCACCTTCACGCTGTCCAGTGGCGGTGTCATCAACGGTGCAACCCCGGCCGGCGCGGTTCTACTGCCTGCCTCGGGCTTCACCGGCTACGTCATCGCTCAAGCCCGGTTCCAGTATTGCCACGGCTTTGCCTTCATCAGCAAAGCGGGCGCTGGATTCCAGGCTGACAACCTCGCGATGGGGTACGTCGCGAACGTCCTCGACGAAGGCTCCTCGCTGCTGCGTACGGGCCTCCCGGGCGAGCACGACGGTCAGTAAGCAGTACGTTTCGTAAGGAAAAGGGAGGAGCTTCGGCTCCTCCCTTTTTTGTTTTTGGCGTGTTCGTTTACGGCTAAACATTCTGCCGGAAATTTGTTTTGGGCTGGATGCTCACCGGATGCTATAATCATCTGTGTTCCCGCCCGCGTCCTTCCGATATATATCCATAGAGGTTCGTCCATGGCGAAAACACGTTTGTCCCTGCTGGTCTGCGCACACCTGACGGCCATTGCCGGGTTTGCTCAGAGCAGCTACGTCTTTCAACTTCCCGGCCAGGCTGTAAACCAGCAGGCGCCGCAGATCGAGGGCCTCGGCGATAATGATTTTTCCCGGATTCTGGGCCCCGCCAATAACGCAAGTTATCAGGGTGCTACCAAGATCATTGCCACTCCCAACGGGAACAAGTTTTACATCCTTACCACCGCGGGCATGTTTGCGGCCGGGAGGACTACGCTCAACAGTCCGACCCCTCTTAGCGCGATTGCCGGCGCTGTTAGCGATGCTCAAATAACGCCGGATGGCAAGTATCTTTTTGTGGTCGCCAACCACCTGTACATTGTCGACATTGCCACTGACTCCTTGGCCGCGGAATCCGACACCGGAGTTTCCCCCGGCGCCACCCCCGTCGCCGTCGCCCTGAGTCATGACTCCAAGACGGCGTGGGTTCTCTCCACATCCAACGCGGGCAGTACCCTGATTGCGGTGGATTTGACAGGGACCGCGCCCCATACCACTGCCAACCAGTTATCGCTGCTGTCCCAGGCGACCTCGGTAGTTTTGTCGCCCCGGGGTTTCTTGTACGTCACATCCGGTAATCACCTGTACGAAATCGATCCGTTGACGCTGGCCGTCACGAATCTGGGAGACATGCAGGTTGCAGGGCAAGCCGGCCCGATTCAATTCACGCCGGACGGCAACAACGCGTATTTCGTCAATCTGTCCACCAGCGGCGCGCCTCTTTTCAGGCTAACCGTTCAGGCTCACTCGGTCACGCCTTTGGCGCCTACGGCAGATGGCAGCACCCCTCCCCCGGTGGATCGGGTGTTGGTGGCCGGAAACAACCGGGTATTTGCGCTGTCATCGGCCACCAGAATCCTGTACGATGTTTCACCCTCCCCCTTCGCGCTGACGCCCGCGGTCATTGGTGTGTTGCCAACGAGCAATGTGGTCGCCGCCACGGTCTCGAATGAAGTGCCCTCCTCCCGCTATCTGTACCTCCTGTTTTCTGACCTCAATTTCTATGCCGTGAACCTGGCCAACAACAGGGTGGATTTGACGTTCACCCTTGATCCGGCCAAAGGCTCCATTTTATCCTTCGTTTCCATTCCCGCTCAGTCCGGGGCGGATCACTTGTCTGTCATCAACGCTTCTCAGACGGTGGCTCCCAATACCCCAGTGCTCCTGGTCGGCCAAGTTCTCGATTCCGTAGGCCGTCCCGTGATGGGCGCGAGCGCGTCTTTCTCCGCGGATGGGACGTCGGGGATTACGATCACCAATCCGAGCATAGTGACTACTGCTGGAGGCTGGGCGCAAACCATGGTGACCGCACCCGCCGCGGCCGGCAACTATACGGTCAACTTAAGTTCTCCTGGTCTTTCTTCCGTATCCTTCGCCATTACCGTAAGTACCGGCTCGGGCGGCAATACGGGCGGGTCCGGGACTCCCACGATGTCGATCGTCGCCGGAGATGGCGAGCTGCTTAGACAGAATCAATCCACCAACTCAACAGACACGCACGTACCGTTGACGGTGAAGATTGTCGACGAGAATGGCAACCCGCTTTCGAATGTCAGCGTCACGTTCGCGGTCGAAACCGGCGGTATAGGTTTCCTTACTCCCCGTAACCAAGGCCTGACGGATCAAGACGGTCTGGCCCGAGCCGATTATGTCTCGGCCTCCCTCCCCTCCAACACATCCATCCTGCTTACCAAGGTCCAAGCATCTTCCATTTACGGTTCCGTGGAATTCTATGAAGTTACTCACGACGCCTTGCTCAACGACGTTCAACCAGTCTCGGAAATTCTGACGCCAGCCAATTCCCGTACCATCACTGTTCCGCAGGGCGGGGTTCTGCCCGCCGGGATCGCAGTACATACGTATGCCGAGAAGAACGTCGCGAATATTCCGAACGTGGGGCTGAGGCTCGCGGATACGAATACACCTTCCATTCAATCTCCCGTCGCATCGTGCCAGGGTTTTTCGCGTGCGGACAGCAATGGAATTTCCCGCTGTGATGTGCTCGCGGCTTGCCAGCTGGATGCATTCCTCCCGCATGACTTCGGCGCGTTCCTATACGTCGGCGAGCATCAGGGTTTCAGTCTGACGATCAGGGTCACCCAAGGAACCGCATCGCTCCTGAAGCCGGTATCCGATCTCAACCAAAGCGGAAAATCCGGCGGATCTTTTACACTTCTCGCGCGTGTGACTGACGGCTGTGGCCTGCCGGTGGCCGCCGACGGGTTGAGCTGGGAGGTTATCCCAGGTTCGGCTTCGGCCAGTCTATCGCAGGCGCAGACGTCCTCGGACACCAGCGGGAACGTGTCGGCGCAAGTTACGCTCGGCCAGACTGCCGGTGTTGTCCAGGTCAAGCTCTCGGGTGCGGGCCTGGCGCCGATCATCTTCAATATCACGAACCAGGTCACGGTTTCCGGGATCTTTCCGGTCAGCGGAGGCGGGCAATCCGTCGTCATCGGCCAGCCCTTCCCGCAGCCCGTTATTTTCCTGGTCCGCGACGGGAGCGGCAAGCCGGTCCAGGGTGCGCAGGTAAATTTCTCGGTGACCGGCGGCGCGTCTCTCAATCCAGGCAGCGCGACGTCCGATGCGCAGGGTCGAGTCCAGACGGCGGTAACAGCGGGAAGCACCGCAGGATCCATCGTGGTTACCGCGACGGTCGGCAACTTCAGTGCTACGGCGACCCTGTCGGCGCACGCTGCCGGTCCGCAGCTTCTACCTACCAGCTTCACCAACGCTGCTAGCGGAGCAGGCGGTATGACGCCCTGCGGATTTGTCACGGTAGCTGGAAGCGGAGTCGCCTCGGGAGTTCAGGGCGTGGTGACCGCTTTCAGCTTCTTCGGGGCGTATCCCTACAGTCTGGCCGGGATTTCGATCACCGTGAACGATATTCCGGTCCCGATCCAAGCGGTCGCTAACGACCAATTCGGCGAGCGGGTTAATTTCCAGGCTCCCTGCGAGCTTACCGGCAGCAGCGCTACGGTCGTGGTCAACGTCAACGGCGCCACCACCACAGTCTCCGGCGTGCCGGTGTTCGCGGTCCAGCCCGGCATCTTCACCTACACGGGTCCTAATAACAAGGTCTATGGCGGCGTGATTCGTGAAGTGGACGGCACCTACGTGACCGCGGCCAACCCGGCGCATCCTGGTGAAAAAGTCTACGTCGTGGTCACTGGCCTTGGTCAGGCCACGCCGGCGCTCATCACGAATTCGGCCGGCACGGGATCGCAAAACGTGAACCTGCCTACCGCCGTGTTCTTGAGCGGCACCGGTTTTCCAGCTCTTTCCGCCCGCTATATGTTCGGGTGGGTTGGCGCCTATCTGATTGAATTCCAGATACCGAAGGATTCTCCCACCGGACCCGACCAAAAACTGCTGGTGGTTGAAACGAGCCCCGATGGCAACGACTTTCTGGGAGTCAGTAATACCGTCTTGCTGCCAGCAGTGCAGTAAAAATATGGGGGCGGACCCACCGCCCCTGTTTCAACCCTGAAGCTTGCTGGCCGCCAGGTAGATCATTCGCAGCATTGCGCGGTCGTCCGCGGTGAATAGACCGCTGGCCTCATCGGCGGTTTTCTGAAGGTCCGTCCGAACTACTCCCAGAATTCCCATCATGCCCGTGTACAGCTGTTCGTTGGGCAACAAATCGCGAACCGGCACGGCGCGCGGCGGGCGGGTGTCGTCCGCTCCAGTCGGGGCCGGCGGATCCGGAACCCACACCGGCTGCGGCGAGGATACGTCCCAATGCCCGGGAGATCCCACTCCCTGCGCGTTGCGCGTCAGTAACAGGGCCCCCACGTTCGCCGACTGGCCCCGCGCCAGGAAATACCACTGCCGGCGAGGCTCGTCAGTGGGATAACTCGCGGGAAACGACGGCAAATCCTCTTCCTGCAGGTTACTGCCTCCCAGGCTGTTCATAAGGGCCAGTGCGTCGCTCTCCAGGCTAAGATAGATCGGGTTCAGGATCGATCCGCCCCGTGTGGCCAGCGTAGGCGCCACGACGTATGGGGGATACTGGACCGCGCCAGGCAGATTCACCGTGGCCGCCTCCTGCGCCGGCATGACCATCTGCCGCAGAGTCCCATTGCCACTCTGATCCTGCGCCACGACGCGATAAACGGCCACATTGCCCGGATCGGAGACGTCCACCGTGGAATCGAACCAGCTCTTCAATACGCGCGCGGGATCGTACGCGGGAGCTTCCACTGAGAACGCCGTCCGGTAGCTCTCGCGGGAGTAAGCCTTGAACAGTAACAGATCCTGGATGCTATAAAATTCCGTATTCGGCTGCGCCGGCGCCACTGGCGGACTTACAAGACTGTTGGGCATGAGGGGAATCTCCTGATGCCATCATGCGCCCGACGTCCATGACGCGCGGTCAGAGATGAAATTGTAACCGCTACTCCGGTTGACGCTTATGTGTTGGCCTGAAGCTGTGACGCAGCCCAAGCATCGGTGATGGTCGTTCCCTTTGCGAAATCCGTGTTCACCGCGATCGAGCCGGCCGGAGCATTTTTCGGGTCGTAGGGCGTCTGGCCTATAAGGGTAATGCCGGGTGTCGATACATTCCCCTGATTCATGTTGGGGGCCCAAGTGTAGCCGTACATCTGGCGCGTCAGCATGGTCTTCAAGGGATCCCATCCCCACACCATGATCGCTTTATCGATGCTGAAGCCCTGGTCCGCCAATCCCTGCGCCATGGCGCTTCGGTCGGCGATATCCGATACGTTACGCAGTTGCTGGACCTCGGGAGGCTGCGCGGCCCAGTAGGCATCCGCCTCGCTCATCGGGGCGCTGGGGGGCGCGGTATTGCCCGTGGATGGGTTCCCGGATGTGCTGGCGGATGGGTTTCCGGGCGTGGTCGCGGAAGCATTCGGCGGAATGGAAGCGAACCCCGGAAACGTCGATCCGTCAGCAGGCACACCGGACGCATCGGGCGTGGCGGTCTCACCAGGACCGGCTGCTGCTGATGCAATCGGTCCTGGCGCCCCATGTGGGTTCCTGGACGCGACAGGAAACTGACGAACGCCGGAATCCTGACTCTGCGGCGTTTGAATATCGCTCTCCGGGTTCGGCCTGTTACCGGGTTGCGCCCGGTATCCTTGGAGCGCCGTCTTCAGCTGTTCGGTGAAAGAAGCCATTGATTTGGAAGGAGTTGTTGGAGGGGTAGAGTGACCCTCCAAGCTGTTCGACGACCGCGAATCGGTGATTGAGCCGACCATGTTCGGTATTGCCTCCACGAAGGGGAAAGCAACTCGGTAGCCAATGATTGCCGGCCTATTTTTGAGGGGCTGCTTTTTGAGGGACTGGACTGGCCGCGAAGTTCACCCGGATCACGAAGGCCTGATTCAGAGGCTGTACGACCAACCGCACCGTAATCGGATCTCTGCGTTCGGCCGGACTGGCAGGCTCGTACCGGAACTCCAGCGGAGCGTCGCCCCCGCCTCTTACGTTCGGCTGGCCGAGCTTCGCGCTGAAACCTGGAATATCGGGTGCGGTCAGCTCCAGTTGTACCGAGCCGGGCATGCCGTTGTGAAAAATCACTTGGTCCTGGGAAGGCTTATCGGTTGCCAGGGTAGCTTCGTTCTTATCCACGCTGACCTGTTGCAGGATGCTTTTGGTCGCGGCGGCGAGAGCTTTCTCGTCGAGATCCTTGGGCAGGCCTCCGGTGTCCTGGCCGTTGCTCTTGGGTTTCGCCGCGGCCGGCGCCGGACCGAGCACCGCTGTGAGATCTATGGGATTCTCCGAGCTAACCTTGACATCGTTGTACCAAACCCACTTGCCATTCTCGATCTTCCAGGTGGTCGTCGAAGGCGTCGTCATGGAAAGTTCCTGACCCAGCACTGCCATGGTCTTGGACATCGTGGCGGCCACCGTGGCCTTAGTGAAATCATCCGAGAACTTGATATCGCCGATCTTGAAACCGGTCAGCCGGGCTTTGCCGGAGTTGAAGTAATCGTCCTTGGTATCGTCGGCGACCATGTCGTAAGCCTTCCGGAAGTTCCCGTCGACGTGATACTGGAGAAATTCCGTGACCCTCGCGCGCAACGCCTGATCCGCCGCCTCGGCCGGAGTCTGTTGCTGACCCGACGCGATCCAGGGAAGCAGGATTATGGAAGACGCGATCAGGTGTTTGCTGGACATAATCTGCTATACGGGCGGAACTCCGATAAGTCCCCTTCCTGGGGGGATCTTGATTTGGCTGGGACGCAGGGATTCGAACCCCGATACACAGCTCCAGAGGCTGCAGTCTTACCGTTAGACGACGTCCCAAACAGACTTCATTCAGTTTATCACTGCCGAAGTCTATTCCTGCCGCAGCGCCGAAGCCGGGTCGATCCTGGTAGCCCGGCGGGCCGGAATATAGCATGCGATCAGCGCGACGGCAGCCAGCAATCCGGCCGCGCCCAGCAGCGACAGCGGATCGACCGCGGACACGTCCACCAGCACGCTGCGCAGTAAGGAGCTGGCAGTGTAAGCGCCTGTCAGCCCCAGCACAATCCCGAGGATGGACAGCTTCAGGCCCTCGCCCAGCGTTTCCCGCAGCACATCGCCAGGCTGCGCGCCTAGAGCGATCCGCACGCCCAACTCCCGCCGTCTCTGCGTCACCGCGTACGAAGTGACGCCGTAAATCCCCACCACGGCCAGAATCAGCGCCAGGGCCGCGAAGGTCAACATCAGCTCCGACTGGAAACGCGGTTCGGCGAACTGATCGGAGAAGATCTGCTCCATGCTTCCCGTTTGATCGATCGGCAGTTCTTTATCGAGATCTGCTATCTCGCCGCGGATCGCGGGTGCCAAGCTCGCCGCCTTACTGCGTGTCCGCACCGTCAGGTAGGTCACCGTCGACCAAACGTTCTGCGCCAGGGGCATATAGAGAATCGGCTCGGGCGGGGCGCTCAAATCGCTAAGTTTGACGTTGCCGGTCACGCCCACAATTTGAGCCCGGAGGCTGTCCGCGAATCCGTTCCGGCCTAAAACTGGCGGGTTGAGGAGCAGCAGCCGGCCCACCGGATCCTCGTTGGGGAAGTGCAAGGCAGCGAAAGCCTCATTGACCAGGACCACGGCCGGGGTGCCGGACTTGTCGTATTCCGTAAAATCGCGTCCGCGCTTCAGCGGGATTCCCAAGGTGTGCAAATAGCCCGGGCTGATGGTGACGTAGTTGACATCGGGCCGTTCCGATTGATCCCGCGGAGGCGCGGTATCCAGATCGAACGGTACATACATGCCCGATTGCGCCAAGGGAAGGTTGCTCCCCATGCCCACGCTTTCCACACCGGGCAGGGCAGCGATTTTCTCCCGCGCGCGCGTCTGGAACTGATATGCCTGAATAGCGTTGTAGCGAGCGACGGGGAGAAACACTCGCAGCGTAAGAATCCGGTCAATGTCGAAACCGAGGTCAATCTGCGTCATGCGGCGAAGGCTTTCCGCCATCAGCGCGGCGCCCGCGAGCAACATTAAAGCGACCGCCACCTCGATCACCACCATGGCCTGCCGGAAGCGTTGGCGGCTTCGCCCTCCCGTGGATCCGCGGCTCGCGTCATTCAGCATGTGGCGTATGTCGTAACGCGCCAGGGAGAGCGCCGGCGCCAGCCCGAACAGTACGCCGGTCAGGACCGCGATCCCGACTGTGAAGAGCAGCACCCGGAGATTCAATTGGATTGGCGCCGTGGTCGGAATCGAGTCGACGGGCACAAATCCGGGCGCCAGGTCGATCAACAGTGCCGCCAGGCCGAGCCCCAGTGCCGCTCCCATCAGCGCCAGCATCACACTCTCGGTGAGCAACTGCCGCACCACGCGCCCAGGGGACGCCCCCATCGAAACCCGCACAGCGATCTCCCGGCCTCGCGCGGCCGACCGCGCCAGCAGCAGGCTCCCAACGTTAGTGCAAGCCAGCAGTAGCACTGCGCCTACGGCGGCGAATAACAACAGGAGGCGGCTTCGAAGCTTCCCGTTGACCAGGTATTCCTGGAAATCCTGAACTTGAATGGTCCAGCCGGCATTGTTCTTCGGGTAGGTTTCCGCGAGCGATCTTCCCAGTGCAGTCATCTCCGCCGCGGCTGAATCTAGCGAGGTATTCAGCCGTGCCACTACAGTGATATAGCGATAATCACGATTGGCCGGATCGATCACCGCCGGAACCCATACCTGATGGCGCCTCGATAAGAACTGAAAATCGGGTCCCATCACGCCGATGATGGCGTAGGGAGTCTGGTTGAGGCGGATCGTCCGGCCCAGTACATTCGGATCTCCGCTCAACGTGTTTTGCCAGGTATAGTAGCTGATGACGGCTACCTTACCGGCGGCCGCTCCGCCGTCCAGGCCGTCCTCGCCGCGGAGGAAGGTCCGCCCCAGAACGGGTTTTACACCCAGCGTCTGGAAAAATTCCGCCGTCACGCGCGCGCCGTAAATCTGCACGGGCCGGTCCAATCCGGTCAGCGTATAGGTCGAGCCTGCCCAGCCGGCCAAGGCGGAAAAAGATTTGGCCTTACGCCAGTCCAGGAAATTTCCCGACGACGATCCTCGAAGCTGCCCCTGTGGATCACGATCCCAGACCACCACCAGCTCCGACGGATTCTGATAGCGGAGCGGATGAAGAATCAGCGCGTCCACCACGCTGAACATCGCAGTGTTCGCGCCGATGCCGAGCGCCAGCGCCAGAATCACGGCCAGGGTCATGCCCGGCGAGCTCAGCAGCACTCGCGCGCCGAAGCGAATATCCTGGAACAGCGTCTGCATCATTCTTCGGCGGTCGTTACCTCGGCAACGGTCGGGTTCCTCAACTCGCCGATGCCTGAGATGCGCACGATCACTTCTTCGCCCGGCTTCAGCCACCGCGGCGGTTTGCGGCCGAAGCCCACGCCCGCCGGAGTGCCGGTGATGAATACGTCGCCCGGTTCGAGTGTCACGGCCGTCGAGACGTACTCGATCAGCTCCGGAATGCGGAACACCATTTCGCGGGTGTTGGAACTCTGCAGCATTTCGCCACCGATTTCGAGCGAAATATCCAGCGCGTGAGGGTCGGGAATTTCATCCTTGGTCACGATCCATGGTCCCATGGGAGCGAAGGTATCAAATGTCTTGCCCATCAGCCATTGCGTGGTGGCGGTCTGGAAATCGCGCGCGCTGACGTCGTTAACGATGGTGTATCCCAGCACGTGATCGAGCGCTTTCGGAGCGGAAATATGGCGCCCGCCGCGGCCGATCACGAAGGCGAATTCCGCCTCGTAATCCGGCTTGCGCGAGGCCTTCGGCAGCACGATGGGTTCGCCCGGGCCGATGACCACGTTCGAAAACTTGCTGAAAATAGTAGGAACTTTGGGGATTTCCGACCTCGATTCCGCCGCGTGATCGCGATAATTCAATCCCACGCAGATGAGCTTGGGCGGACGCGGCACCGGCGCCAGCAGCTTGACCGACGCCAGATCGAAGGACGGCCCGCGAGCATCTGGCACTCGTCCTGCGGCGCACACCGAAATCATGTCGACACCTAGGCCTTGAACTCGATTTCCCTCCACAATGCCGGCTTCCGGAATGGACCCCGGCTGCTGAAACGTTACCAGTCGCATAGACGTTTCAGAGTACCTCATAATGGAAGATCCATGCCCCGTAACACACGTATCGAACGCGCTCTCCTCAGCGTCACTGACAAGACGGGGATCGTCGAATTTGCCCGGGCCCTGACCGGTCTGGGTGTGGAGATCCTATCCACGGGCGGCACTTTCCGAGTGTTACAGGAAGCGGGCATTGCCCCCGTGCGCGAAGTCGCCGAAGTCACCCAGTTTCCCGAGATGCTGGATGGCCGCGTCAAGACCATTCACCCCCGCATCGCGGCCGGTATTCTGGCCGCCCGCTCCAAGCCCGAGCACATGCGAGCGCTCTCCGCGCACAATATCCCGCGTATCGATCTGGTCGCCGTGAATCTCTACGAATTTGAGAAAATGGCCGCGAAGAAGGACGCTTCGCTCGAAGAATTGATCGAGAATATCGATATCGGCGGCCCGACCATGATCCGGGCGGCGGCCAAGAACTGGCAGGATGTCGCCGTGATCACTTCTATCGCCGACTACGCCGCGATCATCGACGAACTCAAGGCAGGAAAATGTTCGCTTTCAGAAGAAACTCACTGGAAGCTGGCGAAGAAGGCGTTCGCGACCACAGCCGCATACGACCGTGCCGTGAGCGCTCGCCTGGCCGAGGTTCCTCCTACCGGCGATGCGCTGCCAGCCACGCTCGATATTCGCGCTCCGCGCACTCTGGCGCTGCGCTATGGGGAGAATCCGCACCAGTCGGCCGCTCTGTACGCAACCGGCAAGAGCGGAATCGCCGGTGCGGAACAGCTCCAGGGCAAGGAGCTTTCCTACAACAATCTGGTCGACCTGGATGCGGCCCGGCAGTTGGTGCTCGAATTCGGCCAGCCTGCCGCGGCGATTATCAAGCACACTAATCCATGCGGCTGCGCCGAGGGTTCGACGCTCGCCGAAAGCTACCGCCGGGCATTTGAAGCAGATCCGGTGTCAGCGTTCGGTGGCGTACTGGCGTTTAACCGGACTGTCGATGGCGAAACTGCCAAAGAGATCGCCAAGACTTTTGTGGAAGCGATCGCCGCGCCGGATTTTTCAGGTGACGCGCTAAATATTCTTACCTCGAAGAAGAATCTTCGGCTGCTACGAGTGATCGCCGAGCCGCCCACGCTGGTGGTGAAATCCATAAGCGGCGGCTACCTTGCCCAGACCCCGGATGCGCACATTCTGGCTCGCGAGGAAACGCGCGTGGTGACCGGTCGCGCTCCGACGGAAGAGGAGTGGACCGCACTCGAGTTCGGTTGGAAAGTATCGAAGCATGTGAAATCGAATGCCATCGTTTACGCGCATGCTGGACAAACGATTAGTGTCGGCGCGGGTCAGATGAGCCGGGTAGATTCCGTTAAGGTTGGTGCGATGAAGGCCGTACTGCCGCTGAAGGGTTCCATCGTGGCCTCCGACGCCTTCTTTCCGTTCCCCGACGGCATTGAGGAAGCGGCCAAGCATGGAATTACGGCCGTGATCCAGCCCGGCGGATCGGTCAACGACAACGACGTAATCGCTGCCGCCGATCGCTTGGGGCTCGCGATGGTCTTCACAGGAGTGCGGCATTTTAGGCATTAGGTTTGCGGCGTCTTACCCGCCGATGGTATTTCCTGCCACGTCCAGAGGATGTCGCTGCTTTCGATTGCCCAGTGGCTTCCGCGTGAGAACTCGATCTCGTGCATCACTTTCCCCGAATCGGAAAGCCTAACCTCGTCATAAAGCCAATCCCCGTGCCCCACGTTTCGGGGAGGGAGCAAGAATTCGGCGGGGGTCTTCAAGTCATAAGCAGCTACGTCCCGGTATATCAGCTTGAAATAGCCGTTGTGATAAGCGCCAAGAAGAGTCAACTGGATTTCTAATTTTCGCCGCTGGCTGCGATCACCTGAAGCTGGTTCTGCAATGGTTATCGATTCGACCCACGAATCATGCGGGCATCGAGAATCGAGGTGGTCGTAATGCCAATCGGCGATCGCGAAGGAATAAGCGGAGGCGGGAAGTCGATTGCCTAACGAGTTCAGATATTCGCTGTAGGTGTTCCAACGAAGCTTTTGATCCTTCGGCTCGAGCGAATCAAGGTCGTGTAAGAAGACGAACGCCATAAGTGGTCCGATAGGGGTCGGCTCCGACATACAATGTAGGGGCGAGGCATGCCTTGCCCCTACGATCATTTATCGCTATATAGCTTGAGTTGATTGTCCACGTTGACCACGCCCTTCACCTTCTTGGTGAGTTCGGTGGCCTTCTTGCGGCCCTTTTCGGTGTGGACCCGGCCCTTGATGGTGACGACGCCGTCCTTGACACTCACATCCAGCGCCGCGCCGCGAACGTCCGCATCGCTTGCCAGCCGCTGGCGCACGTTGTCGGAGATTGCATCGTCTGACACAGGCCTCGGCTGTGCGACCAGCATCGGCACGGCCAGAGTCACGAAAAGCAACACTGCTATGAGCCTCGGCAGCATGCCTTTATTCTACTCTTACGTGCCGGCCATGCCGCGCCAATCCGTGGCGGCCAGGAATTCCGGGTCCTGACGCCAGTTGGGCCGGACCTTGACGAAAGTTTGCAGGAAAACCTTCTTGCCTGCCAGCGTTTCGATCTCCCGCCGCGCCAGCGTGCCGATCTTCTTGAGCAGCGCTCCGCCAGCGCCGATCAAAATGGCCTTCTGCCCCGGACGCTCGACATAGATCGTCGCCGCGATGCGCACCAGCGTGGGCGTGTCCTCCCAATTTTCAATCATGACTGCCACGGCGTGGGGCACTTCCTGCCGGGTGAGATGGAGAACCTTCTCGCGAATGATCTCGGCGGCCAGAAAACGCTCCGGCTGATCGGTCAGGTGATCCTTGGGATACAGCGCCGGACCTTCCGGTATGCGGGCCAGAATCTCCTTGCGGAGGAGATCCACGCCGTCGCCCTTGAGCGCCGAGATCGGTATGTACGCGGCGAAATCGTGCATCGCCTGGTACCGTTCGATCAGTGCTAATAACTTCGCTTTCTCGCGCAGCTTGTCGATCTTGTTGAACACCGCGATGGCCGGGGCTCCCGTCTTTTTCACCAGGTCGACGGCGCCCGCGTCATCATCGTGGAAGCGTGCCGTCGCATCCACCAGGAACAGCACCACGTCGGCGTCGGCCGACGCTCGAACCTGATCCATCATGCGTTTGTTGAGCAGCGTGGAAGACTCGTGAATCCCCGGCGTGTCTACGAACACGATCTGCGCTCCCGGCAGCTTCAGCACGCCCTGGATAGCCGTACGCGTGGTCTGTGGCCGCGGCGCGACAATGGCCAGCTTGGTGCCTAGCAGCGCATTCAGCAACGTGGACTTCCCGGCGTTAGGCCGGCCGAGAATCGCAACGAACCCCGCTCTATGCTTCATTCTTAGCTGCTTTCGCGACTCGTACCTGGTCTACGCGCAGATTATTAGACGCCAGCACCTTGATCTGAATGCCATCGCGCTCGGCTTCTTCGCCGGCCGCGGGGACGTGGCCAAGCCACTCGGTTATCAGGCCCCCAACGGTGGTCGATTCAGTGTCCCCTTGCGGGCGAAATCCCACCAGATCCTCCAGACGGCCCAGATCGAAGCTGCCGGAAACCACGTAGCTGCCGTCGGGTTCCTCGTGGAAATCGCGCGCCGGTTCATGCTCGTCGTGAATCTCGCCGACAATTTCCTCCACCATGTCTTCCAGCGTGACGATGCCGGCAGTGGACCCATACTCATCCACCACCACCACCATGTGCACGCCTTCTTCCTGCATTTCGCGCAGCAGATCATTGACCGGCTTGGTTTCTGGGACCATGCGGATGGGCCGCAGAATATCGCGTACCTTGCGCTTGGCTCGCTCGTCTTCGTCCAGCTCGAACATGTCGCGGACATGCACGAAACCGGTAATGGAATCGATGTCGCCATCAAAGGCGGGGATGCGGGAAAACTGTTCGTTGATGACCAGCTCGCGCAATTGGTCCAGCGTCGCATCCTGGCTGATCGCGACCACCCGCGGCCGCGGCGTCAGCACTTCGCGCACGGTCTTATCGCCAAACGCCACCACGGACTGGATCAGCTCGCGGTCCCCTTCCTCGATAATGCCTTCTTCTTCGCCGGCGCTGATCAGCGCTTCAATGTGCTCTTCGGCGGCTGTCTCTTCACCGGGGACGGGGCGACCCAACTCGAACAGCGATTGCAGGAATTCCACGCTCCAGGTCAAGGGCCGGGTCACTAAAGCCAGGATGTGAAACATCGGCACCAGAGCCGCCAGACCTTGTCCGGAGGTCTTGCGATACACGATTTGGGGAACCAGGTGCGCGCCCAGCACCGTCGCCAGCCCGGTGAGCAGGAACGCCCCCGCGAGAGCTTCCCACAAAGGGGAGCTATTGACGGTAATGGCCACTATCAGGCAGCCGAGTATGCCCAGGCCGATGTGCTTGACCAGGGAAAAGGTCAGCCCGCCGCGTTCGGTTGAGAGTCCGATGCGCGGTTCGATCGCCTCCCGGAAGAATTGCAACGCAGGCAGTTCACGCGTGCGGACCCGCAAGCTTTCCAGGTACAGCAACTGGATGCAGGTAACCAGCGTGACCAGCAGAGCGACGGCCGCCGCCGCCAATGTCAGCAGCAGGGTCATACGCTTGCCTTGACTCCGCTGGCCTTAGCCCGCTCGATGAGCCCGGAAGGCAATCCGAGCCGTTTACGCCAGCGAATTTCGGCGCGCGCCATAGCGCCCCTATCGGTATCGTGGTCCATTCCCGACAGGTGCAACAGGCCGTGCAGCATCAGGATGCGCACTTCGTCCTCGACGCCGTGCCCCAGTTCCGCGGCTTGCGCGGCGGCACGATCGAAAGAGATCGCAATATCCTCTGGCGGGAACGACAACACGTCAGTGGCGTAGTTCTTGCCGCGAAACTTTTGGTTCAGGTTGCGCAAGTCCGTATCCGACGCAATCAAACAGGCCACGCCTTGCCGCGGCAGAATCTCCTGCGCCAGATCTTTCAGAAACCGGCGCAATTCGGTCCGTCGCACCTTGGGCGAAGGGTGCTGAAAGACTATGGATGTAGCGTTATCGGGCATGGCTCGGTCTTTTAAGCGACCGGGAACTGCGTTGAAGCCGGGTCGGCTGGTCCAGCATCGGCGGCCGGCTGGTCGGTGAGCCTCAGCGACAACTGACGGTTCGCGCCGATCGCCTCGTTATAGCGCTCGTACGCTTTCACAATCTTCTGCACCAGGCTATGTCGCACCACATCGCGTTCATCGAACTGCACGAATTGGATGCCTTCCACGCCGCGCAGGATATCGGCGACTTCGACCAATCCGCTGCGCTGTCCCATGGCCAAGTCGATCTGGGTGATATCGCCGGTCACCACCATCTTCGAATTGAACCCCTGGCGCGTCAGGATCATTTTCATCTGCTCGGGTGTGGTGTTCTGAGCTTCGTCCATGATGATGAAGCTGTCATTCAGCGTGCGGCCGCGCATGAAGGCGATGGGAGCCACCTCGATGACGTTGCGTTCCAGAAGTTTTTCGACCTTTTCCACTTCCAGCATCTCGAACAGAGCATCGTAGAGAGGGCGGAGATAAGGATCCACTTTTTCCTGGAACGTACCGGGCAGGAAGCCCAGACGTTCGCCGGCTTCGACGGCCGGCCGCGTCAGTATGATCCGGCTGACGCGCTTCGAGAGCAGCGCGGAAACCGCCATGGCCACAGCCAGATAAGTTTTGCCGGTCCCCGCCGGGCCGATGCCGAACACCAGGTCATAGCGCTCAATGGCATCGATGTAGCGCCGCTGGGTCATGCTTTTCGGCGTAATGACTTTCTTGCCGAAGGTGCGCTGTTTTCCGCTTTCCACCAGGTTGCGCAGGGACGTCTCGGCGTCCGCGGTCACCACGCGCAAATAGCTGTTGAGATCGCCGTTGTTAAAGGTGTGGCCCTCGCGAATAAGCGCGACATAATCGTTCAGGATTTGCGCGGCGCGCGCCACGCTGACCTCTTCGCCTTCGAGTTCCAGGGAATCGTTGAGGAGCCGGGTGCGGATATTTAAGTTATTTTCGATCAGTCGGATATTCTCGTCTCGGGTCCCGAACAGGGACTCAATGCCGCGGCTGATCTGGACGATGGACTTCATTCGAGGCGAGACGTTTTCGGGCAGAACTTTGTCAGGTCCAGGCGAGCAGACATCCGCGGGCGCGGAGGCAGGAACAACATCCGTCTACAGGATATCAGAACGCAAAATCTCATACCGGGCTGGCATATCAGGAGCATGTGTTATGCTGGAAATCGCCGACTTGGCGAGCGACGCGGATGCGCGGCGCGAAATAGCGGGGACGTAGTTCAGTTGGTTAGAACGCCGGCCTGTCACGTCGGAGGTCGCGGGTTCGAGCCCCGTCGTCCCCGCCAACCTCTTCCTTGGCTCTTACGCCAATAATGGGGCAAGCGCCCCGCAGATCGATAGCTTTGGAAGTCCCGCGAGCCGTCGCGCAAGTTTCCGATTTCTTGCCGGCATATCCCTTGCGGCTTGACACGGCTCCGGTTACCTGGAACGATCACAAGATGCAGAGCATGTCGGTGCGACCCAAGCGGTGCTCGGTCTTATCGCTGGCTCTCCTCTTGTTCGTTGCCTCGGCCATGGCCAGTCTGGTGACCGCGCAGACCAGCACTTCTCAGGCCGGCGCTTCTCAGGCCGGTGTCCAGCGCCGGACCGTCTGGGACGGTGTGTACACGGAGGCTCAAGCCGCCCGCGGCACGATGGCTTTCGGCCAAAGCTGCGCGGGTTGCCATGCGCTTGCGGCACAAGGCAAGGCGCCGCTGGTGGGCGACGCATTCTGGAAGAGCTTCGCGCAAAAAAACGTCGGAGAACTGCTCGAGTTCGTCAGCGTCAACATGCCGAACGGCAACCCAGGTTCCCTCAGCGAGCCCACTTACCGGGATATCGTCGCGCTCATGCTGAAATCCAACGACTTTCCCGCGGGAGCCACCGAGCTTGAGGCAAATACCATCGCCGGCGTGCAGATTGTTCCGAAGGACGGAAGTACCGAGCTCCCCGCCAACGCTCTCGCTCGCGTGGTTGGCTGTTTGACTCGTAGCGGAGGGGACTGGGTGATTACGAGTGCGACATCACCGGAGCGGGCGGAGCGCGCTGCTTCGGGCGAAGACGCCACGAGGCCCCTCGGCAGCCGCCAGATGGTTCTCAAGTATGTGGTGACCAAGCTGGATGCTTTGGCCGGTTCCCGCGTCGCGGTGAACGGGCTTCTGATCGGCGAAGGCGGCGTGGACGGTATCAACGTGACGACGGTGAACCGCGTCGCCCCGAAGTGTCCCTAACAGCTCAAGGGCGCTATGAGTGCTCCGACTGAGCACGGGACCTCACAGGGCTAATTCACTTGAGCGACAATTGGAGCATGAAAGAAGCGATCGTGCGCGACCCCGAAGTGATGCACGGAACGCCTGTGTTTCGAGGGACTCGTGTCCCGGTGCAGACGCTGTTCGACTATCTCGAGAACGGCGAGTCCTTGGACGATTTTCTGGAAGGTTTCCCCACGGTCGGCCGTGAACTTGCGATTCAGGTGCTTGAGGAATCGAAGACACTTCGCCTCGCCCGCGTTTGATGTTCATCCTGATCGACGAATGTGTTGACCAGCGCCTTCGCTGGCTTTTTTCCGGGCACAACTGCCAAACCGCGGCCTACGCCAAACTCGCGGGCCTGAAGAACGGCGCCCTGCTGACAGCCGCGGAGGAAGCGGGATTCGACGGGATCATAACAACCGATCAGGAGATTCAGTTCCAGCAGAACCTGCACGTGCGCCGGATCTGGATCCTCGTGCTCTGCGGCCGAACGAACCGCCTGAGTGATCTTCGTCCACTGGCCCCAGCGGCTCTTCGGGTCTTGGATTCGATCCAGCCGGACAGATTGTCCGCATTCCTTAGATACCCAGACAAAGCAGCGTCGTGACCAAGCTGGATGCGCTGGCCGGTTCGCGCGTCGCGGTGAGCGGGCTTCTGATCGGCGA
>Ga0207674_10001262_pt1 | contig 33049 bp, 34 predicted proteins | sample KBSCornC72_FD_184303 | JGI IMG/M metagenome (GOLD analysis project Ga0207674, IMG submission 184303) | Corn rhizosphere microbial communities from Kellogg Biological Station, Michigan, USA - KBS Corn C7-2 (SPAdes) (version 2) | ecosystem: Host-associated > Plants > Roots > Rhizosphere > Soil ...
CGGCGGCTCGCAACATAAGCCCCCACCATCCCAACGAGTGATCCCGCTCCAATCACACTCATCACACCATCACTAATACCAGTGTGGGGAAGTTCAGTAGTGGTTGGTGGAGTTGGAGTCGTTGCACACTGGCTTAAGTCGGTAGTGTACTTGCTGTTGTCAAAGTCAGACTTGTTGATGGTCACAATAGTCTTGTCGCTAATACGGCAAGCTTGTTCCTGACACTTCGTAAGGTCAGTACTGTAGTGAACATTGTCGATCTTGGTTTTATCAACAGTCTCAATTGTGAAGGTATCGAGGTTACAAGCTACCACAGTTTCTGGCTTTGGTGCACACTTTGTAAGGTCAGTTGTATAGTGGACGTTATCGATCTTCGACTTGTCTACCATCTCAACTTTCAGAGTAGTAAGGTTACAAGCTTGTACCTTTTCCACTGGCTGACACTTCGTAAGATCGGTAGTGTAATGAACATTATCTATCTTACTCTTGTCGACCGTCTCGATCTTGAGAGTGGTGAGGTTGCAGGCTTGGACTGTTTCAGGCTTTGGTGCACATTTCGTAAGATCAGTCGTATAATGCACGTTATCGATCTTCGATTGATCAACAGTCTCGATTTTCATCGTGTCAAGGTTACAAGCTTGAACAGGTGGCTTTGGTTTTGGCACAGGGTGGCCACTGATAGGGTTGCCACAATCGTACACAACAGCACCGGCAAACTCACCGTTGCCATCAAGGAATACAATAACCTTTGCGCTTGCGGCACGACTTGGTGCGATTTCAGTTGTCCGAGTATAGAAGGTAGTGCCGTTATAACTATGCCTAGTCGCACGGTTTGAGCCAACAATATCAATGCGATCAGCGGTCGTAACACCAGTGGCGACTTTTTCACTACCGATATATACGTCACCATTTTTTGTCACGGTACCGTCTTTCGCGGTGTAATGATTGACAATATTGCTGGTGATGCCAAAGAATGTGTAAATATTCTTCGTACCTGGGGTGCTATCACTGTTATATTTATTTCGCATATCAGCCACAGAAGTGAATCCGCACTTCATAACCGAGCTCGACAGACACTGACCAGCATCTGCATGCGGTATGTAGACTAAACCTGCAATAGCAAGCACGGCAAACGCCGCTACACTACCGATTAATAATCGCAATTTCTTCATACACGTTCCTCCCTGAACTTAGTGTATTTTGATATTTAAAGTTGTACTCCTTTCTTTAAGTTTTGTCAATATTAGGATATAAATATAGTTCTTATGCTTATCTCATCTGACAAACTCATATTTTTTCTGCTACAATGGGCATATGAGATCGTTACACCTTGCGCGGCCGCGAGCGATTATGATGGTAGGGGTGCCAGGGAGTGGTAAAAGCTTCTTTGCGAGTCAATTTTCGCATACATTTAGTACGCCATTTATTGATAGTGAGACGATTAATACAATCACCGGTAATCGAGCCGCTGCAGGCCGCATTATCGCGCTCCTTTTAACAGAAATCTGCAAAACCAATCAAACCTTCATCCTAGAAGGCAATAGCGAGACAAAAACACTCCGCACTGAATTTGCAGAATTTGCCAAAAGACATGGCTACGATCCACTTTTTATATGGGTACAGGCTGACCAAATTATTTCGCGCCAACGCTCAGCAAAAAAAGGTCGAAACAAAGAGTCCTATGAGTCAACCTTGCGTCGATTCGAGGCGCCCGCCGACGCCGAGAAAGCACTTGTCGTCAGTGGCCGCCATACGTATGCAACACAGGTACGAATGGTACTCAACCACATCGGTAACGACAATCGCCCGCCGGTTGCACATGAGCGTCAGCCGTCGCCAGTAGTACCAGTTCGTAAACGCCTATAGATACATGTCATCATTTATCGACCCCGAATTTGGCGAAATTATTATTCATAAACGACGAGGCATGCATAGTGTGCATATAAAAATCGGCACCGATGGTCGCTATGCTGCTACAGCACCCTTTTACACACCGCTCATCTTTATTAAGCAAGTCGTCAATAATGCACGCGAAGATCTCAGAAAACTCGCAGCCCATACATCAATTACGAAGCCCTATGAAGATGGTCAATCGATCGGCAAGACATATACGCTTGCCGTCGTGCCAACGCAAACCGTTAAAAACCCGACAACCAAGATCTTACGCGAACGTCTCCTTGTGTACTTGCCACCAGCGAACAAGCTCGAGGATATAGCTGTCCAGCAGCAAATCCGCGACACTGTTGTTCGCATCTTACGCCGCGAAGCCAAGGCATATCTGCCCAAGCAACTTGCGACACTCGCTAAAAAACACGGGTTTAGTTATGAATGTATTCGTTTTAGCCATGCAAGCGGTCGATGGGGAAGCTGTAGCAGCACCGGTACAATCAGTCTCAACATAGCTCTAATGAAACTGCCTAACGAGCTAATTGATTATGTGCTCATACACGAGCTCTGCCACACCAAACACATGAATCATTCCAGACGTTTCTGGGCCGAAGTCGAAGCAATCAACCCCCAGTATCGACTGCATAAACGCCAGATCGCCGCCCACTCACCAGGCGTATAAAAGCAAGTGCTTTTCGCCGAGCATCGTGGTACAATAACAACAATGAAACAGGGGATGGGCGCAGTACTACATATCAACGTGCATACCGAGCGCACGATACGCCTTGCCGGCCTTGTTGTTCCTGTAATTCTATCCCTTTATGGCTGGCTGCTGCAGGTTGATATTGTCAAATCAGACCGCATTATCAATCCGACAATATTCTACTGTATTACTGCCGCCTGGATTACACTCGGTGTATATAACTGGCTTTCTGCGGTGAGCTCTCAAGCAGATGCAGCAATTCGTCTAGTACTCTACCACATCCTTACGGTTGCATATGTTCTATTCATAACTGGCCTCGCTATACCTTTTACTGGCTGTGTAGTGGTATTATTCCTCGCCTCATACACTTATTTTGGCCGTGATGGACTTAACCTAAGCGTTCTCGTGCTATTCGTTATCATGCTAAGCGACATGATGCTTCATATGGACGACACCCAGTACATGTTACAATCTGGGCTATTTGCTCTTGGTGCGCTTGTTGTCGGGTTCGTTACTGGCACAGTCGTTACTTCACAAGAAGTTGATCGCCTCGAGCTTGCACGCAACCAAGCCGAGAAAATCCTGCAGCGCGATCGCATCCTAACCATCGTCAACAACCTTGCCGACGCCGTCATTAGCACAGATAAAGACGGCGTGATTCGCGTCTACAACGCTGCCTGCCTCAACCTACTCGATACTAACCGCGATATTAACGGGCTTCATATTGATAAAATACTCCGCCTAACCGATGACGACAACAGGCCATTCAAGATGATTCCAAACTTCGCACTTGCGCGCGGCGTAGTTACTCGCGAAGATTTACGTGCCACGATTTCTGGCGAAACAATCCGTCTTAGCGTTATCTATTCACCAATCCGCAGCAACAATAGCTCAAGTAATCAAAAATCTTACAATGATGGCTTTGTTATAATTCTCCGCGATATTACGAAGCAAAAATCTCTCGAAGAAGAGCGTGATGAATTTATTTCCGTCGTCAGCCACGAACTTCGCACGCCAATCACAATCGCCGAAGGGTCGCTTTCAAACCTCGAATTCATGATGGAGCGTACCGACGTACCGCAATCAGTCCTCCGTGAAAACATTAAGATGTCGCACGATCAAGTACTATTTCTTGCACGTATGGTTAACGACCTAAGCACCCTCAGTCGTGCCGAACGCGGTGTCGCCGATGCAGCCGAAGAAATCAGTATGGACGAGCTTGTACAAGACCTCTTTAAGGAATATGCGCCACAAGCAGAGGCTAAAGGCCTTCGCTTTAATCTTGATGTCGAACCGCAACTTGGCGAAGTAAGCGCAAGCCGATTATATCTCAAGGAATTACTGCAGAATTTCATTACGAATGCTATCAAATACACGAAAGAGGGTGAGGTTACGCTCATTGCCAAAAAGCTCAAAGGTAATAAGCTTGAGCTCGCTGTAAAAGACACTGGCATCGGCATGTCTAAGTCAGACCAGGCACATATTTTCGAGAAATTCTGGCGCAGTGAAGATTACCGCACACGCGAAACAGGGGGGACGGGACTTGGCCTCTACGTCGCACGAAAGCTTGCAAAAAAACTCGGTATAGAAATCGAAATGACTTCACGGCTTAATCATGGATCAACATTCAAATTCATTATTGCAACCAGCAAAAAAGACTAGGGCTTGACGGTTTACCTAATACTCACTATAATTGACTTGACAGTCTGGTGAGTAAACCAGACTTTTAATTTTGGGAGACACGGAGTGGCAAAAACACCAACCAAGAAAGGCTCTGACGCAAGCACTAAGGTGACTCGCATCAAGGCAAGCGAAAGTAGCACGAAAAAGGCTACTGCACTTAAAGCTAAGCCAGCTATCGACAGCAAGAAAAAAGAAGCTGCCGTTAAGGCTGAAAAGCGCGAACAAACAAGTAGCCGCAATCCATTTCGTGCGATTGCAAACTACTTTAAGGGCTCTTGGTACGAACTGACGCAGGTCCGTTGGCCTGACCGCAAAAGCACGTGGGGCATGACCGGCGCGCTCGTCGCCTTTACACTCTTTTTCGTTGTTGTTGTCCTCCTATTTGATTACGGCTTTGCACAATTATTTAAACTAATTCTCGGGAGTAACTAATCCATATGGCAAAACTAAACCGCTATGACTCAACTCGTCAATGGTACGCGATTCACACGTACTCTGGCTATGAAGAAAAAGTAGCCGATAGCATTCGCCAGCGCATCCAGGCAGTCGACATGGCGGACAAGATCTTTGACGCGATGGTGCCAAAAGAAAAGCAAATCCAGATCAAAAACGGCAAGCGCAAAGTTATCGAAGCAAAGATTTTCCAGGGTTATGTGCTCGTTGAGATGAAGCTCACCGACGAAACCTGGTATATCGTACGCAACACGCCTGGCGTAACTGGCTTTGTTGGCAGCGGCACAGAGCCTACACCTGTATCCGACAGCGAAATTACCAAAATCAAACGCCGCATGGGTGTTGAAGACCCTAAGCACCAAATCGACTTCAGCGTCGGTGAAGTAGTAAACATCGTTGACGGTCCATTCAAAGGCTTCGATGGTGCAGTCAGTGAGATCGACACCGCTAAAGGCAAGCTCAAAGTTATGGTAAGCATGTTCGGCCGTGATACTCCTGTTGAGCTCGACGCACTACAGGTAAGTAAGGTCTAGTAACAGCGTCCACGACTTGCATTTACATGCAATTTAGAGTATAGTTAAGTACCGTTACGCACTGCGAAATGCTTCAAATTTAGCAGTAAGAAATAAAGGATAATATTTACTATGGCAAAAAAGGTAATTGGTAACCTCAAACTCCGTATTCCTGCCGGTCGCGCGACTGCTGGTCCTCCAGTAGGTAGCACACTTGGTCAGTGGGGTCTGAACATGATGGATTTCATCAATCCGTTCAATGACGCTACAAAAGCAGACATGGGCAAAGATGTAATCGTACATATCCAGGTTTTTGAAGACCGCACTTTCACTTGGAAAAGTCTAGGCCAGCCAGTTGACGATATGATTCGTGAAGCTATTGGCATCAAAAAGGGCAGTGGCAAGCCACACTCTGAAAAGGTAGGCAAAATTACTCGCGCACAGCTCGAGGAAATTGCACAAACTAAGATGGGTCAGCTGAACGCAATCGATCTTGACGGCGCTGTAAAGGTTATCGCCGGCACAGCACGCAGCATGGGCGTAGAAGTCACCGACTAATTACACCAAGTACAATACAATAGGAGGCCCTATAGGGCCTCCTATTGTATTTGCCTTCCAAGCGAACCATAAGGTAAGATATTGTATACTGGGTATATGCGAAAATCAGTCGAGCGACGGCAGCGCGCAAAAGCAGTCGCCCAAACTACTCATACCGCCTACATAGCTCATCACCGACGCCTTACAGCGATCATTATTCTAGCACTTATCGTCCTTGACGCCGCCATTATTGGCGCATTTCAGCTACAAGCAAACCAAACCGTAGCCACTGCCCAAAAGAGATTCGCAAGCAGCCAGGCAGTAACCGCAGAAAATAAATCATTCACGCCGATACTCACCGCTGTGCGTCAAACAGAAGCCCATAGTGCCGAACAAACAGTTAAATCCATCCCGCCGTACCCTCACAGAGTTATTACAAATACCACCTCGACAACGGCAACAGCGCACTGCGATGTCAATGACCCGACATCAATCCTTGTCGTTGTCAACAAAAAACATTGCGTTAATCCACCATCATGGGCTCCGCCCGATCTCACGTCTCTTGACGGCTACCTAATGCGGAGCATCACAGCCACGTACATGCAACAAATGATGGAGGCTGCAGCCGCTGCCGGAATGCCGTTCGGCATTACAAGTGCGTATCGTTCATATGATGATCAAGTTGCAACGTATAACAGCTGGGTGCAGGTAAATGGAAGCACCGCATCTGCAGATACAGTAAGTGCTCGGCCAGGCTACAGCGAGCACCAAACAGGCCTTGCTGCAGATCTTAAAACTGACGGATGTGTACTTGAATGTTTTGCAGGTACCGCCCAGTACAACTGGCTACAACAGAATGCCGCAAATTACGGCTTTATCCAGCGCTACCCTGCTGGTCTTACAGGTATTACCGGCTACGCACCCGAGCCATGGCACTGGCGTTATGTGGGCAGCGATACAGCACTCGCGATGAAACGAAGTGGGGTGCAGACGCTTGAAGAGTATCTCGGCGTGAGTGGGGGCGATTACAACTAGCCTGCACTGTTCGCTGGTGGTGAACGGTTCACGCGTACAATTTCAGCATCCTCAAAACCCTGCACTCGTTCTGGTATTGTCGACCCACATACCTCCGCCTCTATACCAACGCCCTCCGTTGCGGATATCATGCGTACAACTCCTGGTCCACAATGCGCAATAACATACTCAGCAAACAAGATCTGGTTCTCGCGAACCCCATCCATTCTATTGAGTTGCTCCATAAACTCAGTCCACAGCCCTCGTTCATGGCTTGAAACAAACGCCGCCGCCTCATCAACGCTCATTTCGCCTACCTTTGCGACCCGACTAGTCCAATGACTGGGTAGTACTCCGGATATTCCTGCCTCCTCGGCAGCTTCAATCTTCGCGCACAAGTCAGCATGCTTAGCGGCAAAGCGAGCAAGGGTTACGCATCGCCGGCACTTATCCGGAACTTCTACAGGAAATTCCGTTCGTTCAGAGAACTCTCTGGGCACCTCTATCATAGTATTAGCATACAATATTGCTGGTTTTTTGCATCTTTTTCACACTTTTATTTAACAATTGCCAGTCTTGACTGCGGGGTCGTATACGCCCACAATAGATAACGGTTATGGCAGTACTTTTGTCACCATGGCAGATTTCCACTTCCAAACCGTACATTAGCATTAGGCTCTCCTAATAAAGGGAGAACCTTCCGAAATCACGACTTCAGGCATACGCTGTACTCGCTAATTAAGTGGGGCAGGCCAGCGGCCTTGTCGTTCATACTCCACCACTTATAAACGGTAATCACATAGGAGAGTATGCTATGAACAATTTAATAAATAGTCCTGTTTCTATTACCGCACTTGGCTTTGGTCGCGACATGCAACCAATCCCAAAGCGCATGGAATGGGGAGGCCGCACCTATCAATTCATCGACCATGGTATTCGCGTCATCTCACGCCGAGGTGAGCAAATCCATTCAACGGTTACGATGAGTGACGGCGAACGAAGCTTTTGTCTTCGCGAAACCGCCGGTGCATGGATGCTACTGAGCGTCTGTTAAGCCTCTGCAGGATGAAAAAGCCCCCGACTACCAATCGGAGGCGTTTTTCGTTGTGAGAGGCCTTTACACGTAGATGTATTGGAACTCGCCCGCAGGCGTCGTTCGGTAGTGCACAATGCCAATTTGGCCCGCATAATTCATTTCTGAAATATTCACAGTACCGTTACTATTAACGGATTCAATATAGACAACGTGACCGCTCTCAACACCAATCGCACCAGGAGCCGGACTTGAGCCTGTGGTATACCCAAATGCAGCAGCTGCCGTAAGCCAACTATACCCTCCATTACCCAGCTGATTCGGTAGTGACGGAATACGGTTCTTCACATACCATGTACAAGTACCAGCAACGTAAGTATTACCAGCCACGCTTGCCACATGATATGTTGGCCGGGCTGGCATATTCGCACTAGCAGCAGCTTGAACCTGCGGCTGAACCACTTGCACTGGGGGCGCCATAAACGCACTCGCAGCGGCTTTCAGCGAATGCGAGAAACCAGTAACACCTTGTGGCTGTGCTGGCAGTTGTAAAACTTGACCTGGTTCGATCAAATTCGGATCACTAATTGCGTTTGTCGCCAGAATCTCGTTCACCGTCGTACTGTGCGCATCGGCAATCGCCGTAAGCGTATCGCCCGACTGCACCGTCACGGTGGGTGTTGATACTGTCTTTGCTGGCTCAGTGTTGACCGAAGTATCGGGCTGAGCAGCAGTGTTTGTGTACGTAGTGCTATCTGCTGAGGCTGAATGCCCATACGATAGCGTGGCAGCAAGAATAATTGTCAGCGCTACCACCGACCTTGCTATACGCATTGTTATCTCCTAAGATTACACCCCCACGGATAGGCAACTATAGTCATTACACGTGGATTTTGTGTACTGAAATACCCCTAAATTAAGACGGGATTCAAAAAACACATCTTCGATAATACCAAACCATAGTGTTTATGTCAATCTTAAGCACGCTAGTGGTAGCGGTTTACAGAGGCAGCGGGACATATTATCTATCAAGATATTTGATATATTAGTATGTATATTGTAAAATAATAGTCGTTGAGGTTGGTACCATTCGCCCTCTCGAACCTAAGGAGTCTATGGTGGATATCGTCTTTTCAATATTCGCCGCCGCCATGGTCGTGTTCGCCGCCCTGGCCGTCTGCTTCCGCAGCTGGCGCAGCGTGATCGCGACCACCATGGCCATCGTCGTCCCGCTCTCCATCGGCATCTTCATGCTGATCCACGCTCAAGACAGAGAGATAAAGCCGCTCCCGGAAATCACCAACAGTCGGCCGATGGGATAGCCGACATCAACAAGCCGCGCCGAAGGGAAAGGTCGCACGCAACACAAGTTGCGACGCTACCACCCTCTTGGTGCGGCCTTTCCATAACAAATCATCATACCTGCAGTTTTACATTATATTTTAAAGATTTTATTCAATATAGTTGACTTAGCGCAACTTTTATGATAATATAACAGCCGTTGGGCGCAAAACAGATTGCGCCCTCGATCTTGAGGGAGATAGAGATGAGCCTCATGGGGTTCACGCTGGGCCTGCTCCTCGCCGTCGCGGCCATCGCCGCAATCGCCGCGTGGTGGACCAGTGGCGACAGGGTGGCGATCATCGCCACGACCATCGGCGCCGTCGTCGTCTTCGCCGCGGTCTGGGTCGAGCAGTACGTCAAGAACTACGCCCATGACCACGTCGCCACCTGCCACATCACCGGTACGGACGGCGGCGGCGGCAACGGATCGTACCGCGTGTACACCAAGGACTGCGGGACGCTGAGCAACCACGACACGTGGCTGCGCGGCAAGACCAAGTCGGCCGACGTCCAGGGCCAGATCGTGGCCCGCCTGACGGAGCCGCACACCAACCCCGTCATCTTCACCATGGAGATCGCCGGCGTCCGGTTCGGCCCCGCCAGCAAGATGCCGAACATCATCAAGATCGTGTCGACGAACTAGTCGACCCGGCCGCACCAAAGGGAAAGGTCGCACACGCCTCTGAGAGAGACGTAGCGATGACCGCCCTTCCGGTGCGGCCTTTTCCTTTGTCTCGACAAATCATGCATTTTTTGCTATAATTACTAGGTTAATCAATGTTGGGAGGCCGAGGAGGTCGTTTGCACCACAGAAAGGATATATCATGGCTAAAAAAGCCGAGTTACTAGAGCAAGCAGCAGAGCTCAAGCTCGACGTCAGCGAAAAGAACACTATCGCTGAAATCGAAGCAGCCCTTGCTAGCGCTGAAAAGCACGAGGTACGCGAGGCGGTTGTTGCTAAGGCTGGCAAGCGCAGTCAAAAAGCGCTTGAGGAAGCTGAAGAAAAGGCTGAAAAAGAAGCACGTAAAGAGGCTGGCGACACAACACCTCAGGGTGACGCTGACGCTAATATTAAGAAGGGTCCAGCACCAAAGACTCGTTCTAAGCTCGAGCGCCGTGGCAAAAACTATCGTCGTGTTGCCGAAAAGCTCGAAGCAGGCAAAACCTACAATCTTGCCGAGGCTCTACAACTTGCTATCGACACCAACCCTGTAAAATTTGACGCAAGCGTTGAACTTCACATCCGTCTTGGTGTCGACCCACGCCAGGCTGACCAGAACATCCGTGCAACCGTTGCACTTCCAAACGGTACTGGTAAAAACATCCGCGTTGCCGTATTTGCCCCAGAAGCTGAAGCAAAAAAGGCCAAAACAGCCGGTGCTGATCTCGCTGGTGATGAAGAATTCTTGAAGCAGCTCGACAAAGAAGAGCTTAACTTTGACGTTCTTATTGCAACTCCTGCATACATGCCAAAGCTTGGTAAGTACGCACGTCTGCTTGGCCCGAAGGGTCTTATGCCAAATCCTAAGAGTGGTACCGTTGCCGCAGACGTCGCTAAGGCAACCACTGAAGCAAAAGCTGGCAAGGTCGAATACCGCGTCGACAAGCAAGCAACTGTTCACCTTAGCATCGGTAAAGTAAGCTTTGGTCTTGAAAAGCTCACAGAGAACGCAAACGCCTTCTTCGCAAGCCTTCAGAGCCAAAAGCCAAGCAGCCTTAAGGGCGGCTATGTCAAGTCTACAGCCGTTACCACAACTATGGGTCCTGGCATCAAGCTAGAAAACCAGGTTAACTAGTAGCGACACTACTGATAAAAATCGCTCCTCCACGTTGGGGGGCGATTTTTTGTTTGTTAGTAATCAGATTTATCATACACGCAAACTTCTTCACTAAAACTCTGGCCCCGCTCAACCATATCAAGCGAAAGCTGCGTAGTCTGAAAAAGACGCTCTTTAGCAAGAAGCTCCTCGCGCGTCAACCAGACACTCTCGCCACCATACCACTCATGTGCGTGCGGCAGCCCTTCTACTTCAGCGATCAGCAAGGTAAACAACTTATCCTCGAGAATAACCCCATTTGGCAATGTATCAATGAGTCGCTGTACGCCCACAACTGTAAACTCAGCAATAATACCCGTTTGCTTCTTAAGCTCGCGTGCCGCCGACTGCTGAACCGGCAGGCCACGCAGCATTGGCGCACTGGCAATACCCCAATAATCCCTAAATGGCTCACGGGTGCGTCTATGGGCTAAGTAGTGAGTCACCCCGTCAGTCCGAGAGCAAACGACAAGCAACATCGACGCCTTTGGGCCAGCAATCTCACGCCCAGTCAACTCATCAATCCTATTCGCAAATTCTTTGCCCTCGGCCGTCAGTTCATAGACCCCGTCGATGGCTTTAAATACCAGTTTTTTACGCTGCAGGGTCGCGAGATGATACTTGAACCGATCACCCTCAAGGTTCGTCTGCCTCAGCAATTCACTATACCGCGCTCGCGTCGCATGACGAAGCGTATACAAAATGCTCGCTTGCGCCGCATGAAGACTATTGCTATCCATACAATGTATTGTAACAAAATCTAGGGTATAAGATCTCCCTAGACTTATTCATAAGCAATCTTTACACTGAGACGAAAGTATCAACACAGGGGGTAAGTATGGGAAAACTAAGGGCAGAGCTACAATACCTGTCTATCGCCAAGCAAATCCTAGAGGAAGGCGAACCAACCGACGACCGTACCGGCGTCGGCACGCTTGATTTATTTGGCGAGCCACAAATGGCATACGATTTACGCGAGGAATTTCCTCTACTGACATCAAAAAACGTTGCCACAAAAGCAGTTCGTAGCGAGCTTGCCTGGATGTTGCACGGCGACACAAACCTGCGTTATTTAGCCGAGCACGACAATCATATTTGGGATGAGTGGCCATTTGTGGCATACCTCAAAAAAACAAATCAAGCTATTCCAGAACAGGGCAGCGAAGAATGGAAAACAGCAAAGGATCTCTATCTTCAAAAAATTAAAGGAGATACTGATTTTGCTAAAGACTACGGCAATCTTGGCCCGATTTACGGCCACCAATGGCGAGCTTGGGCGGATTACAACGGAAATCCGATCGACCAGTTACGTATTGCGCAAGATCAAATCCGAAGCGGCAAAGCCTCACGGCGCATTATTGTAAGCGCCTGGAACGTAAGCGATCTTGAAGAAATGAGCAAGGCGGGCTTACCACCATGCCATACGCTTTTCCAGTTCAACGCCTCAAATCAAACCGATCCGAAAACCGGCAAAAAGTACCTTGATATGAAGATGTACCAACGCAGCGCCGACTGGTTCCTAGGCGTGCCATTTAACATGGTGCAGTACGCGATGCTACTCTCTGCCATGGCGCAAACCACGGGTCGTGTACCACGTTACTTTTACCATACCTTTGGCAGTGCCCACATTTACAAAAACCATACCGAACAGATCAAAGAGCAGCTCAGTAGGCAAGATAACCTCTACGATGCTCCACGTCTCCAGCTAAACCCAGAGATCACTGACATTGGCGATTTCAATGCCGAAGACTTTAAAATTGTCGGGTACAAGCATCATCCTGCTATTAAAGGTCAAGTTGCAATCTAGCGACGCACGTAGGTAACAAAATCATAGGCGTACTTGTTGCGATCATCCGCCAAGTGCGCCTCACGCGAAACTTCATGCCAGCCATCACCAAGTTCTGGGAAAAACACCTCTGCTTGCGGAAATGATGCATGAACCTCTGTTGCGTACACAACGTCAACATCAGCGAGTGATTGCGCATAAATCTGGCCGCCACCAATAATAAACTGATTACCATGCGCTGCTGCGTAAGCCGCTGACAAGCTGTCTACAGCAATCACATCAACTACATCAAGCGGTCGATGAGTCACCACAATGTTTTCCCGCCCAGGGAGCGCCCGACCAATCGATTCAAATGTATTGCGGCCCATAATCAGCGAACCGCCCATCGTCAGCTGTTTAAAATGGGCAAGATCCGCAGGCAAATCACGCTGCCATAACAAATCATTTGACGCGCCAATGCCACGGCGAGAATCATAGGCAACAACAATACTTTTCATATCACTATGATACAATAAATCTAAAATTACGGGGGAATGCTAGTGAGTGTCTTTAGCAATACTGAAATTAAAAAAGCCGTAGCAGACGGAACAATTGTCAGCGTGCCATATAATGAGGCGCACGTCAGCGAAGCCAGCCTCGATTTCACACTTGGCTACTACTTTTATAAGCAGGAGGTGCGCGAAGATAACCGCGTGTATAATCCATTCGATGCTGGTGATGTCGCCCAGTATTTTAAAGGTCCGCTTCAGGCAGTATCGCACAAAGAATGGTGCGACCAATACGGTTACAAACCATTCGACAACATTCCAATGGATCACCCGATCATCGTGCTGCGTCCTGGCGAGCGCATTTTAGCGCACACGCATGAATTTATGGGTATCCGCGCACATGGAGGAGCAGCCGAAGTGCGTGCACGTAGCAGCTGGGGCCGTAATGGCGTCGCAGTTTGTTTTGATGCAGGCTGGGTAGATCCGGGGTATATCAACCGCATTACGCTCGAAATCTACAATCTCAACAAATACGAATCTGTTGTGCTGCCGGTGGGTGAACGCATGGGCCAGCTCGTATTCCACAAAACCGGCAAAGTAGATGGCGACTACAGTCACGGCCGCAAAGGCATGAGCGGCAAATACCAGGCCACCGACGATCTTGACGTGCTCATCGCCAATTGGCATCCAAGCGACATGCTCCCGCGTAATCACCGCGATAAGCGCGTGAAGCCAGAAAAAATCGAAGGCCTTGCCGAAGGGCTCCTCTAATGTCAGGCGTATACATCGTTGGCGAGGGCAATGATGGAACCGGCAAATCAACCCAAATTGATCTTTTAGCGACGTTCATTAAAGAAAACTACAATGTGGAAGTACTCGTTTTGCACGAGCCAGATGGCTGTCCAATATCAAGCGAGATTCGCCAAATTATCAAGAATGGCTCGTTGGAGCGCGATGCCATAACCAATCTACTGCTCTTCACCGCCAGTCGTCACGAAACATGGTTCCGTGATGCGGTGCCCATCCTCAAGCGCAGAGGTGTAGTGCTAAGCGCTCGCAACGAGCTCTCGAGTGAAATCTATCAGGGCATCGCCGAGGGCCTTGGCGTAGACTATGTCCGCGAAGTCACGCGCATGTTCATGGACGAACACTATATGAATCCCGACCTCACGGTCATCTTTACCCTTGACGACGAAATACGCCGAGCACGCATCGCTGCACGTGGTGAGCTACAAAACCCTGACACATTCGAATCACGAGGGGATAAGTTCCAGAGCCTACTCAATAGCGGCTACGCCGAAATCGCCGCTGAGCGCACCCTGCCAACGATCGACGCCAGCCAGCCTATCGACGATGTACAGCAAAAATTCCGTGAACTTGCGGAAAAAGTGTTGTCTGCAAACGGCTTTGAAAAGCGTAAGTAGCCTTGCTCCCGTTTGACGTATATAACCTTGGGTTGTATAATATATAAAGATGAAGCACCGTGTAGACGAGAGAGCACCTCACCCTCGTGAGCTTGTTTTTCCGGGCGCAGCCTTCCCTGGTGCGTCTGAGGTTATTCATGATGCCTACCAGGCTTTCTGGTCAAAGAGCGGGCTATCTCTAGCCGAAATCATGACACAAGAGCATGAGCTCAATCTTACGTCAACATTACTCTCTGACTTTTGCGAACAATACATTTCCGTGGGTAGCCACACTGCAGCGATGCTTTCTCCAGTTATAGATGCTCTCGTGAGTGAGAAGAACTCCATCCACGCTTACGATGTACTGCGTATATATGCGAACAACACACTCGAATCTGAGGATCGAAAACGTTTCGTAGTTGGACTTTTAATTGATCGGCCCGTTATTGCAGACTTTTGGCGCACCAATGTTATGAATCAGTACCCAGCAGACTCAGAACTACAAAATGTGCTCCGGGGAGATAAAATAAGCAACGTTTCCATTGAGCAGTGGGGCGAGCACGCCCGAGCAATCGAGCCAAAAGATATCAACAAGCTCATAACATCAGTTAATATCCAGTCTCTCTTAATAAAGGCTGCTGAGTTACTTGCGCAGCTTGATCCATCAACTGCAACAAATGACAGTCAGACGCTCGTTCGTACGCATCAAGCTGAAGTACTCTTTGCTCCATTTTGCGAAATTATCGGCTTTGACGCCTTTGCTATGGCACTGTATAGCCGTGTCCATACGCTCCGAGCTATGTTCACAGGAAACCTTGCGCCACTTCAGCGTGCTCAAGATATTATCAACGAGCGTGGCAGTAAAGAGCAAGTCGACGCCGACGCGCAGGAGCTCTTCGCAGTTATATTCGGGGATAATATTCATGAACAGATTATCAATCATAACGCAAATCACGGCGTCATGGTGGGCGAAGGTCTCTGTACGAGCGAATATCTACGCCTTAACTGGCGACTAAAATCCGTCGGATCTCTTACAAAAAAACTCGACTCACGCTTGCCCGAAATGTTACCGCTTGATATCCTTGGCGTGACCGTCACAACGCGGGACATTCCCCAAATCGCCTCACGGCTTAAACGAATACTCGAAAGAGCAAGCAGCGATGAGCGGGTAACGCTCACACCAACCTCTGCGCGCACTGCGGCTGTCCACGTAAAAGGTACAGCCAATTATATCGAAACCATCCGTCAAGGACTCGGATTTGAGAGTCTTGATGCCATGCGCCAGGTCGTTGATGTTCTTGAAGTTAATGAAGACTCACACCACGTGTGTAAGGTTACACTCGTATTCGCGCAGCCCGGCCGTCCAGATTTGCGTGCAGAAATTCAAATTACCACCGAAAAAGACCGCATTGAAAACCGTATCGGTAAGGCAGCGCACATCCTCTACAAGCTCGTCAAACATCTTGGTCCGGCCGCTGCTGAGATTATCGACAAGGAAGATTACACCCAACAGCTCGCACTCATTCATGCGCGCAAAGATTACTTAGGGTCATCCAACGAAGACCAACTAACAAGTGGTAGTCTGCTTCGTGCAGACGCATTCTACAAAGAGCTCACAGGCCCCGTAGACTATACACCATACCTCTAGTATGTCTTGTATTATTTCCCCTAATCTGCTATAGTACGATCAGACATTACCAAAGACAGTGGCGGTGAAATTCACTTAATCATGCCACCGAGGGAATCATATTCTTTTCCTGCGGTCTTTGATAGTGAATCAAAGACTTTTTGATTCCGCCTATCAAGTAAGTGGTGTCGAACATTAACAATGTGGTCGTTATATTACAAAATTTAGCTAAAAAGTGAGGTTTTTATCTATGGCTATCAGCAAAGATAAGAAACAAGCTTTGGTAAATGAACTTAGCGAGCTATTCTCAAGCGCAAAAGCAACGGCCGTTGCGAAATACCAAGGGCTGACTGTGGCAGATCTCCAAGAGCTTCGCCGCAATGCTCGTGAAGCAGACGTAACCATCAAGGTTGTAAAGAACCGCCTCGTACGCGTTGCGATGGGCGAAAACGATACTTACAAAGAATCTGATTCGTCAGCACTTGTAGGCCAGTTGCTCTACGCATTCAGCGAAACTGACGAAGTGGCTCCAGCAAAGGTACTTGATACGTTTGGAAAGACCCACCCAGGTCTCGAGCTCGTCGCCGGCTTTAGCGGTGAAGGTTTGACACAAAACACTGCAGACGTAACTGCACTTGCCGGTCTTCCAAGCAAGCAGCAGCTTATCGCCGAAGTGGTCGCTCAGCTTCTTTCACCAGTTCACGACACAACCAACGCGCTATCAGGCAACTTGCACGCGCTTTTGGATGGTGTGGGCGAAAAGGCTACAGCCTAACAACCAAAGCATCAGCGTAGGAAACTACGCAATCATTTAATAATACAATTTAGAATCTACCACCGACTAGGGTTGTAGACTCCAGTGCAGTTCGGGATGACTCGCGAGCAGCTGACGTAGGTCGTACAAATGTACTACCTAGGAAGCGCGCAGCGATGCGCCCGAAATGCACGGAGTATACAAGCCGGTGACGGAAAGGAATACATAATGGCAGACGTAAAGAAACTTGCAGAAGAGCTTGTAAAGCTCACTGTACTTGAAGTTAACGAACTTAAGAACGTCCTTAAAGACGAATACGGCATCGAGCCAGCTGCTGCTGCAGTTGCTGTTGCTGGTCCTGCAGCCGGCCCTGCTGACGCTGCTGACGAAAAGACTGAGTTTACTGTGACCCTTAAGGACGCAGGCTCTCAGAAAGTTGCCGTGATTAAGGCAGTGAAGGAACTCACTGGCCTTGGTCTTGGCGAAGCTAAGGCGATCGTTGACGGTGCCCCAGCTCCAGTTAAGGAGAAGGTATCTAAGGACGACGCTGAAGCTGCAAAGAAAGCCCTCGAAGAGGCTGGCGCTACAGTAGAAGTAGCCTAAGTTCATTCTGAGTCTAAGACGACCACATTGAAATGTGAAATAACACCTTGCAAATTGCAGGGTGTTATTTTTTGTAACAGACCTTGCTATCGACGACCTTCGGCAATCATTTTTGTCGCAAGCCTCTTATCTGCATCAGCACGCAGCTGGCGCGGTGATATACCTTGCTGCTTTTCAAATCCTTCAATAATTGCTCGCCGTACGTTCGCAACCGTTTGATACGGGTTATCACTATCTGTAACAATTGTGTCAACAAGCCCCTGAGACCGCAAATCTTCAGCTGATGCCCGAACCGTCGCAAGTGTCATGGAAACCTGCTCTTCGGTAGGGTGAGCTGCACTGTACAAAATCGAGGCCATCGAGCGTGGCTCGGAAACAAACGCAAGGGCGCTATCAAGCATGACCGTATGACGACCAAATGGCGTCGTTGCAAGGCCGCCACCACTGCCAAGCGCGCCGGTAATAACCGAAATCACTGGGTACGGGTGTGAGCTTGCTGCAGTAATTGCTTTAGCAATTGCGCGCGACTGGCCGCGACGCTCAGCGGCAAGAGTTGGCAATGCACCTAATGTATCCGTCATGAATACAAGCGGAAGTTTCCAACGCTCTGCCGCTTCAATCATGCGCGTCGTGTATTCGAAATCCTCAGGCCCTGGATTTGGCGCGTGCTTGCTGACATACGTATCTGAAAGTACATTATATGAGGGTTGATCACCAATCACCATAAACGACTGTTCTCCGATCGACGCAATCCCTGCAATAATATTTGGATATTTCTTCAAGTCTTCAAATTGCGCAACATTATAAAGCGGCACGACACTATCGAATGCCTCATGCATGATAAACTCAGCATCAAGGCGATGCGCGCCCGACGTCATTTCTTTGTAGCGAGCCATCAACCGTTCCGCATTATCAGTCTTTCCGACATCAGCTCGCTGACGCTCAACATATACAGTTCGCACTGGCGCATGACGATGAGGAAGGGCAGGCGAGAAGCCTTGCTCACCAAAATGTAACGGCCGGCTTGTCACATGAGGCTCAACGTGTATGTCCTTATGCCATTCTGGAATCTGAATATGCTTTGCATGCGAACGGCGCACTGCACGTAAAGACCTACCAAGAAACTCAAGTAACTCCGGCACATCCTTCACTAAAACATCAATGTTACGGTCAAGGAGATTCGCTTCGGCGCTCTGGGCGCCCGGTGCAACAGGCTGACCCTCGAATGTCTCAATCACGCGCGGACCAGCAAACCCATAGTCCGTACCTTCAAGTGCCATCACAACATCCGCAATAGGCACCGCGCTCGCCGACATGCCACCCCAAACCTGACCGGCTAGTACGGAAATATACGGCTGGTCAGAGTTCTCTTTGAACTTGTTGGCCGCTGCAGTCATCCGCTGCATCTGCACCAACCCCAATATATTCTCGTGTTGGCGAACACCCGACGACGCCCCGATACTAACAAACGGCAGTCTCATTCGTTCCGCAAGCCAAGCGGCTCGCACAAATTTCTCACCGGCAACCTCGCCAAGCGAGCCAGCAAAATAATCCCAGTTAAGCGCAAAAAATACTGCCCGCTCACCCAAAACAGTACCAGTACCAAAACGCGCAGATTCCGTCTTACCCCGGGCTTCTGCGCGTATTAGTTTGTCGCGATACGTTTCGACTTTATCGCCGACCGTTCTACGGAGGCCGATCACGTCATCAACAATTTTCATATGCCCATAGCGCTCACGTAAGTCGACAGCGCCCATAAACTCCTCCATGGCATCCACAGGATTCAGGCCTGGGCGACCCGCATACAGTGAGTCGATAGTTCTCGGCGGCTCAGGTGGCCGTAGGAGTGCTGCAACTCCAGGTTCCAAACCCTCTCCAATAGGAGTACGTTCAGCTGACTCATCGTGCGCATCTCGTGGAGCTTGTTCGCGTGCCATCTTGCTAAGGACTATAGCATACCGTAAGCGCCTTGCCAAAATACCCATACAATAGTACCGTTAAGTGTATGAGCAAATCGATTGCCCTTAGCATTATTGTTCGTCATCCAGGCGACATTACTGGCTAATAGGTAAACATTCGCAGAACCTACTCCCAGTAATGCGGGAGTTTTTATTTTAGGAAGGATAGTATGATCTCAGGAAATGAAGCATTAAAAATAGTTGATAGCCACCGTAAGCACGTCGAGGATAAATCGCGGGTCGAGTCGCTTCAGGACGAATTTCCCTCATATGCAGAGCTCATCGGAGAAATGGCTGTTCAGCTATTTAGAGCAGACGTAAATAAAACAGGCGCGTTTAAATGGCGTGGCGCAATCGTCGGCGCAACCTCCCTCCTAGAACTTGGCGCGCAGCACATTATCGTACCCTCAGCGGGCAACCACGCCCGTGGGGCGGTGTGGGCAGCACGCGAACTTGGTCTTGCCGTCACCGCTGTCGTACCGACCACAGCACCTCCCCAAAAAAGCGAGAAACTACGTGAGCTTTGGGATGATCCACGTCTCACAATCAAGATAGTCGGCGAATCATTCGATGAATCACTTGCCTGGGCGACTGCACAATCAAATGGCGAGATTCTCCATCCATTTGGCGAGCTCGTTATTCCAGGCCAGGGAACAATCATTGATGATATCCTGCAGCATGCTCCTCATGTGAAGAAAATCGTCACTGCAATTGGGGGAGGTGGCCTTGCCGCAGGAATGCTACGCCGCCTTGAAGAAATTGAGCGAACCGACATTGAAATTATCGCCGCCGAGGCCCAAGGCAGCAATAGCACCCGCAAAAGCCTCGCGGCTGGCAATTTACAGCCCGCGGATGCGCCGAATTTACGCTATGGCGGCTCCGCAGTACGAACAATGGGGCAACGTGCTTTCAATATTTTTGCAAGGAGCGATAACTTTAGTGTTCTTCCCATACCCGAGCATGACGTGAACGAACTAATCCAGCTCTACGCATATGACCGCCAGCAAAACGGCCAAGAAACGTGGCCAAACCTTGAACCAACCTCGCTTGTCGCCATTGCAGCTTTGCGCCAACAGAGGCGAGACAGCCAAACTGTTGTGATTGCTACAGGGCATAACGACACACTGCCAAACGTAACGGTAGCTGATTAACATTTTTTACAACAATATCACCGCCACCCCTCAAAATGCTGTGGAAATTTTATGGGTTGACTTCTTACCGCTATCGCGGTATATAATGGGGTAATACTAAAAACAGACAAGGAACTGCGAGATTATGTCTGAATTACCAGAAAAGCAAGTGAAGCGACTCCGGTCGTTGATCCAAGAGGCCGAAACTAACCTCGCTGCAGCAAAAGAGCTGCTCATGAGTATTATCGGCGACGACGGGCAAGTCGTAACCCCTACAAGTTCACGTGACGAAGTAAGCGGCAAGGTTATCGAAGGTGTCTTCGACGGGCAAGTAATGATTGGGCCTGACGGCAAAAGCTACCCAGTGCCAGCGAACTACGCAAGTAAATCAAAGCTAGTTGAAGGCGACATCCTCAAGCTCACCATTGCTCAGGACGGTGGCTTCGTATACAAGCAAATCGGTCCAATTCCACGTAAGCAAATCATCGGTACACTCACCCAGCACGATGGCGCATACTACGTTGAAGCGCAGGGTCGTGAATACCGCATCTTGCTCGCGAGCGTAACATACTTCCGCATCAACATTGGCGATCAAGTCACCATCATCGTGCCAGAAGACAACGCCGAAGCGGTATGGGCGGCAGTCGAGGCAGCACTTTAGCGATCCTAAATCAAAATAGAATACGGCAACGAGGGTAGTTGCCGTATTTTTATTCCAGAAAGTGCTATGCCTAATATTGACAGCAGTTTATTTACCTAGTTTAATATAAGTGACGATTCACCGACGAAGGGGAGTACGGAGAAACACCATGTGGAAGTTTTTCATTGGTCTGGCAATGTTCGCTGCCGCGGGCATAATGGCCTTCCTGGCGATGCACCACGTCTTCAGTGCAAATGGCGGTCTCCTCTACTACGGTACCGTCATCATACTGGGAGCGGTAGGTCCGCTCGTCGCCAACATCGGATGGGGAGAGATGGCCTCAAAATGCTGACCGCCCACCGGTCGCCATCGGCGGGAGCTACGCTCCTGTCGATGGCACTTTCCTACTGCGTAACCAGCGAATGCTAGCTCGAAAACACCTGCATGCCGGACGCTGTAACGACCTCATAAAATCACAACACATAATCTGTAGCTCTCGAGGTATAATAAAAGCAATGGGGCAGGCGTTATACCGAAAATATCGTTCGAAATCTTTAGATGAGGTTGTTGGTCAATCGCATATTACTACTATGCTGCGCCGAGCAATCGCAAGTGGCAATCTTGCGCATGCCTATTTACTCACCGGGCCACGTGGCGTTGGCAAAACATCAATCGCCCGCATTTTAGCACACGAAATCAATCAATTACCATACACTGACGAATCAACCCATCTCGACATCATCGAAATTGACGCCGCCAGTAACAATTCTGTCGAGGACATTCGTAACTTACGCGATAAAGTTGCCGTCGCTCCCACCAGTGCGCCAAAAAAGATTTATATCATCGACGAGGTGCACATGCTGAGTAAATCAGCATTTAACGCCCTGCTTAAAACGCTCGAGGAGCCACCAGAGCACGTCGTATTTATCCTCGCAACAACCGACGTTGAAAAGTTACCAGCAACCATCATCAGCCGCGTACAGCGCTTTAATTTTCGGCTTATCGACACCGATGATGCCGTCAAGCATTTACGCGCCATAAGCGACGCAGAAAATATTGACATTAACGACGAGGCGCTGCAACTTGTTGCAAGACACGGCCAAGGCAGCTTCCGTGATAGTATTAGCTTGCTTGATCAACTGCGTAATTTGAGCGACGCGATGATTACACCAGAGCTTATTGAAAGCGTCGTTGGCCTTGCGAGTAACGAAATGGTACGTGAACTACTAAATGCATACGATTCTCAGAACCTCGCCAAAGTCATCGAGCTTATTAATAACGCTGAGAAGCGCGGCATTTCTGCAATCACGATCACCGACCAACTTGTACATGCTGTCCGCGATGATATCACCACACATCCCGAGCGCCTCCCGTTACTCGATAAATTACTCGAGGTTGCAAAAAGCACATGGCCATTCGTCAAACTAATTACCGCACTGACATCAAATACTGTCCGCACCATCGCGGCTCAAGCGGCCGCCTCATCCCCACCAAAAGTTCCATCAACACCAACCATAGCACCGAAACTAGCAGCACCCACCAAGCAAAAGACATCTGGTGCGTCAGCGTTAAAAACACCAGAGAAGCTCGTTGAACCATCAAAACCACGTGGACCAGAGCAGCCATTCCCATGGGAAGAATTCATTACCGGTATAAAGACCTCATCACCCGGCGCACACAGTATTCTTGGCAAGTGTGATTATGCATTCGATGGCGCGACATTAACTATTTTTACGGGCAAGCCATTCACCAAAAAACAACTCGATAAATCACTGCCAGCCATGCAAGCCGTACTTGAAAGTATTGGCGTGCAAGACAGCGTCATTAGTGTGCTCGGGAGCGCAAAACCATCAGATAATAGCGCAATTGCCGCTGCACTTGATATTATGGGTGGAGGAGAAGAGGTAGCACTATAATGGCCGCAAAAAAAGAAGTAGTTGCAGGGAAGATTCCGCCCCAGAATCTTGATGCCGAAATGAGCCTACTCGGCGCAATTTTGATTGACGACGAAGTTATTGCTGATGCAAGTGAAATTGTTGATGTAAAAGATTTTTATGATAAGCGCCACTCGTTGATTTACGGTGGTATGGTACGACTGTACGAACGCCATAAACCCATCGATCTTTTGACACTCACTGATGAACTCAAGAAAAAAGACCAGCTCGAAACAGTTGGCGGTTCGGCGTATCTTACAGAGCTCACTAATTACGTACCAACTGCAGCACATGCTGCAAGCTACGCCGAAATTATTAATCAAAAAGCCATTCGTCGCCGGCTTATTAAAGCAAGCGCCGAAATTAGCGAGATGGGGTTTGACGAAGAAACCACCACACAAGAGCTGCTTGAAAAGGCCGAGGCCGAACTATTCAGCGTAAGTGACCAGTCAATTAAACAAGACCTTGTTAGTATTGAGAGCATTCTTACTGAAAGTTTTGATCGCATCGAAGAGCTCCACCGAAATAAAGGCCAGCTTCGCGGCATACGCACCGGCTACCGAGATCTTGATAATATGACCGCCGGACTACAACGCTCTGATCTTATCATCCTCGCGGCCCGCCCGGCAATGGGTAAAACGACACTAGTAACAAACCTCGCTTATAATGTAGCAACGATTGCGAAGCTGCCTGTGCTGTATTTCAACCTTGAGATGAGTAAAGAGCAGCTGATCGACCGTATGCTTGCCGATGCATCAGGTGTTGATAGCTGGAATATCCGTACTGGTAATCTAAGTGATGAGGATTTCAGTAAAATTAGCGAAGCAATGGGTGAAATGGCTGAAGCACCAATCTTTATTGATGACACGCCAGGACTCAGCGTACTCGAAATGCGCACCAAAGCGCGCCGCGCTGCCCACGATCAACCACTTGGTCTTATCATCGTCGACTATCTACAGCTTATGGAAGCATCAGGCAACCACAATGGCAACCGCGTACAAGAGGTGAGTGAGATTTCTCGCGGGCTCAAGCTGATTGCTCGCGAGCTGAACGTGCCACTTATTGCACTGAGTCAGTTGAGTCGTACTGTTGAAAACCGTACGCCACCAATTCCTCAGCTTGCCGACCTTCGCGAATCTGGTTCCATTGAACAGGATGCAGACATTGTGAGCTTTATTTATCGCCCCGCCTACTACGAACCAGACAACCCCGAAGTGCAGAATATTACCGACCTCATTATCGCTAAGCACCGTAATGGTCCTGTCGGTAAAGTACAACTCTACTTCCATCCAGAACGTCTGCGCTTTATGAGCCTCGATCGACGCTCCGACGATGAGATGATGTAGCGTTCAATAATAAACATGAGCATATTTCATTAGCACCTCGTGCTATAATTGAAGAATGAAATTCCGCGTTGTCGACTACACGCTTTACAGATGGCGCTACACGATCGGCTACATACTGCTAATTATACTTGTTTTGAGTGCACTCGCGTGTGCTGCATTCTATGTGCCTGGTGCACTTCGTGATGGGGAAGTGCAGTCTGCGCTCGCAAGCGGCGTGTTATCGATGCATTCGATTGACCCAATGACTGTCGTAAATTTGCCGTACCATATTCTACAGCGCCTTAGCTTCTTGGCGTTTGGCGTCACTACCCTAAGTATAAAATTGCCATCAATCATCCTCGGGTTACTTACAATATTCGGAATTTTACTACTCGTGAAAGTATGGTTCCGTCGCAACATTGCTATCATTATGGTCGCAGTTGCAACAACAACCACACAGTTCCTCTTCATGGCACAAGACGGTACGCCAGCAATAATGTTTAATTTCGTCGCTGTCTGGTTACTTGTTGCCTGTACATATATGACTCGCACACAGATTTTCAGCACGTTCTGGAAGGTAGCTGCATGCGTACTCACCGCAACAGCACTTTACATTCCACTCGGCATCTATATCGTTCTCGCACTCTTTATTACTGCTTCATTCCACCCACACATTCGCTACATGATTCGTCGTATTGCACGTATACGGCTAATTATTGCGATACTGCTCGGGCTTGTTGCACTCGTGCCGGTGGGCGAAGCAATCATCCTCAACCAAAAAGTTGCATTGTCATTGCTAGGAGTCCCGACCTCAATGAATCTACAAGATAACATCCTCTCACTCGGTAAAGACATATTCGGGTTCTTCTTAGCTTCAGATAGCTACCTGCTCCGTCCGCTATATTCACTTGGTGCGGTCGTTCTGATGGCGGTCGGCGCATACCGATTCATGACAGTCAAATACACAGCACGTGGCTACACTGTATTCTTCCTTATCTTATTCCTTGTGCCACTTGTCATTATTAATCCTGAGCATGTCACCGACCTCTACGTGCTCGCGGTATTACTCATGGCAATGGGCGTAAATACGCTTATTGCAACATGGTATACGTTGTTCCCGCGTAATCCGTATGCGCGTATCGCTGGTATGATACCGATCTCTGTCTTTGTTGTAGGTATGGTCTTCACTGGATTTGCAAGCTTCGTAAATAACTACAGCTACAATGCAAACGCGCTACAGGCATACAATAACGACATAAAGCTACTAGCCCGCAACGTAGCAGCAAACCATCAACAAAATACAAAGCTCCAGGTTGTCACTACGAAAGCCCAGGAGCCTTTCTATGCGCTCGTGGCACACTACGATAAGCGATTTACTGTTGACACTGACTTTACGACCAAACAGACGGTAATTATGACACATGATGCATACCACCGTCACACGCCGGACACAGTTGTTAGCTCAATTATCACAAATCGCCGCGCAACCGACGCCGACCGGTTCTATATCTACAAATCTGTCGCAAAATAGCGTATACTAAACAAAGTTAGTTATCTACGGAGGATTATTGATAATGGCATTTGACCAAGTGAAGATGTTGAACGACCTGCGCAAGGCACAGAAAGATCTTGCAAAGGAAATTGTTGAAGTTGAAGCAGGTGACGGCGCAGTTGTCGTACAGATTACCGGCGAGCTCAAAGTGAAGTCAATCAAGATTGACCCAGACTATGTTGACCTTGAAGACATTCACCAGCTCGAGCACTGGATTGAAATTGCAATCCGTGACGGCATGACAAAAGCGCAAGAAATTGCTGCTGAAAAAATGAAGCCACTTATGGGCGGCCTCGGTAAACTCGGCCTCTAAAAGCAAAACATCGATGGCGCAACTATTACCAAAGGCCTTACTGGCAGTCATTGACGAGCTCGGCCGACTGCCGGGTGTTGGCGTGCGCACCGCAGAGCGATATGCGTATTATTTGCTACGCTCAAATACTCGAAACGCCGATGAGCTCGCCAAGGCAATTGCAGGATTACATGGTGGCGTAAAAACCTGCCCCGTAACATTCGCGCTTATTGATGCAAATGAAGATATATCACCACTCTACAATGGGGATGACCGTAATAAGAAGCTCGTCGCCGTGGTGGAGGAACCACTCGATATTATTGCCCTTGAACGCACCGGCCAGTATCACGGCACCTATCATGTGCTTGGCGGCGCCATCTCGCCAATCGATGGTATCGGCCCAGAGCAATTACACGTGCCAGAACTCTTAAAACGCCTCAAAGACGACGAAGTAGAGGAGGTGATCATCGCCACCAATGCCAGCGTAGAAGGTGAGTCAACGGCCATATTTATGCAGCGCCAAATTGAACAAACCAAACTACCCGTAACCGTCTCTCGTCTCGCGCGTGGCATTCCTGTTGGCGTCGATCTTGAGTATGCCGACCAAATCACCCTCACGCACGCACTCGAAGGACGCCGTACTCTCTCGTAATCTGGTACAATAGCTATAATATGTTTGATAAAGTACTCCCTCTTATTACCACAGCAAAACGTATCGTTGTTATTCAGGGCGAAAACCCAGACGGCGACTCGCTCGCAAGCTCTCTCGCACTTGAAGAAATCCTCAGCGAGCAAGGCAAAACCGTTACAATGTACTGCGCGATTGACATGCCAAAATATCTGCGCTTCCTAAAGGGCTGGGATAGGGTTACAAACTATTTTCCATTTGATGCCGATCTCGCGATCATTGTCGACACTGCAGCTGAAGCATTAATTGAAAAAATGCTACAAACACCAGGCGTGCGCCAGTTCCTTGAAGCGCATCCAGTCGTTGTACTCGATCACCATGGCGAACAAGACGAAGAAGAGCCACAAAATGACCTATCCTTCAATCACGAATTTGTACTCAGTCCAACAGCCGCTGCAACTGGCGAGCTTATCTATAATCTTGCGCAAACCGCAGGCTGGGAGATAACTCCAGCAGCCGCATCTGCGCTCTATAGCTCGATCGCATCCGACACATTAGGTCTCACCACCGAATCTGCGGGCATTGACACCTATCGTGTTGTAGCAGAAGTCGTCGCTCACGGCGCAAGGCCATTCGAAATCGAATCAGCACGCCGTGAATTCATGAAAAAACCTGCGGACATCCTCACATACAAAGGTGAGCTTATTGAGCGTATCGAATACTCACTCGATGCAAAACTCGCTACTGTTCACATCCCGTGGGAAGATATCCAACAATATTCAGATCGTTATAATCCAAGCGTACTCGTACTGGATGAAATGCGCCTTGTAGACACCGTCGAGGTAGCATGTGCTATCAAAACCTACCCAGACGGTAAAGTCACTGGCAAGCTACGGTGTAATCTGCCTGTAGCGAGTCAAATCGCTGGCTACTTCGGTGGCGGCGGTCACAACTATGCTGCAGGCTTCAAAGTTCACGAACAGTACGAAACCATTATGCAGGAGCTCGTCACCGCAACCGACAAAGCTCTAAAGGATTATCATGCCGCTCAAACTTCACAACACACTCTCGCGTAAACTCGAGACTTTCGCACCAATCAACAATGGGAAAGTGATGCTCTATACCTGTGGCCCAACTGTCTACGATTATCCGCATGTCGGCAACTGGGCATCATTCATTTACTGGGATACACTCGTACGTACACTCATTGCAAGTGGATATCGCGTTGAACGTGTCATGAATATCACGGATGTCGGGCACTTAACAAGCGACGCAGATGAAGGCGAAGACAAACTCGAAAAGGGCGCTCGTCGTGAAGGTAAAACTGCTTGGGATATTGCAGAGTTCTATGCCGAAGACTTCATACACGACATGGAAACACTCGGGCTTCTACCACCAGAGCATCTTGTACGCGCAACCGACTTTATTCCACAGCAACTTGATCTGATACGCGAGCTGAAAGAAAAGGGATTTACCTACCAAACGACCGACGGCATCTATTTCGATACCGCTAAATTTCCAACCTATGCAGATTTTGCTCGACTTGATTTAGCAGCGCAAAAAGCTGGCGCTCGCGTTGAAGCGAATGACGAAAAACGCCAGGCATGGGACTTCGCATTATGGAAATTCACCGATCCCGGCACCGTACGCGACATGGAGTGGGAAACGCCAGCAGATTTGCTCGACCTCCCGCCGCGCGAAGGTGAGTCAATTATGGGATTCCCAGGTTGGCACCTGGAATGTTCAGCGATGGCCATGAGCATTCTTGGCCCAACAATTGATATTCATACCGGCGGCATCGATCACATCCCTGTGCACCATACAAATGAGATCGCCCAAAGTGAAGCTGCAAGCGGTGTAAAATTTGCTAACTATTGGCTTCACAATAACCATCTAAAAATTGAAGGTGGTAAGATCAGCAAAAGTCTTGGCAATGGTTACACGTTGCAGCACCTTGCAGATAAAGGACTATCGCCAATGGACTTCAGGCTGTTCGTTCTGCAAGGTCAATACACCAACGAGGGTAATTTCACATTCGAGAATATCGAAGCAGCCAAAAATCGCCTTAGCAATTGGCGTAGCTACGCGCTTTTACGCCATCAAATTCACGACCACGGCACACATACGCCAAGAGCTAATGATATTCCGGCACCATCCGCAGCAGCAGGCGCCGCACTACGCACAGCACTACAAAACAACCTCAACACGCCAGAAGCACTTCGTATAGTCGACGAGACATTCGCTACACTCGACAATAAGCGGCTGAGCGCAATCGATAGGCAGAACCTGATTGATTTCCTCGAGACAATCGACGAGCTGCTTGGCTTGCAGCTCATACCCTCAACGCCGGACATCGACGACGAAGCAAAACGCACCATTCTCGAACGCCGTCGCGCACGCGACAATAAAGATTGGAAGGCTTCGGACGAGCTACGCGATAAACTCGTCGCCGAGGGAATCTTCGTACGCGATACTACGTATGATACAATTTGGTCGCGAAGTTAATCTTCTGACTTACCAAAGAATTTGAGCGAAAGTTTTTTATGCTTTGGCTCTTCTTCTTTGACAGGCTCATCAATATCTTCACCGTGCTCTTCAAAGTAGTTCTCAACGAGGACTTTAATACAGCCAGCAATTGGGATCGAAATAATACCACCGGCAATACCAAATACATATAGTCCAATTGTTACAGCAGTAAGCACGGCAAGCGGACTAAGTTCGATACGTCTCGATTGAATACGTGGTGAGATGACGTTGTTCTCAAGCTGCTGGTAAATAATAAAGTAAATCGCAAACACGATTGCCGCCGGCACACTATTCATGGCAAGTAAAATCGTAACAATAATGCCAGCAAGGGTTGCGCCAAACAGTGGGATGAGCGAGAAAATAAAGCAAAATGCTACTGTTGGCAGTGCTAGATTTGCCGGCACCTCGCTAAAGAAACGAGAGAGAATAAACACCGTAATACCAGCAGCTGTAGCGTCAATACCCGATACCGATAGCTGTCCGCTTACGTAGCCAGAGACAACCGCCTGCATACGGTGCACGAGACGTTTGTGGGACTTCACCCGACGATCGTTTTTATAAACGCTCCAGATCCGCTCCATCCAAGTAGGACCTTCAATAAGCATTAGAAAGGTAAGTACGAGCACTAGAAGACTTGCAGCAAAAAGCGACATTGCAGAGCCCAGCCCAGAGAGAAAATTACGACCAAAGCCAGACGCCCAATGCTGGGCATTATCACGGATAGCCGAAACAGCTTGGTCCACTTGCGGCTGAATGTGATACTTAGCCACCAAATCACCAACACCATGCCACTGATCACTAACGGTCTGTACGAGTGTTGGGGCATTATCAAGGAACTTAACCGTCTGCTGAACAACTGGAGGAATCACCAAGAAAATAACGGCGCCGAGAAAGAGAACAACTGCAAAAAAGGCAATTGCCGTCGAAAGTGTACGGCTACGATCAGGCAAGTGACGTGAAAGACGACTTACAGGGCCGTTCAGCGCAAGTGCCAAGAAAAAGGCGGTACCAATAATTACAAGAGCAGTACGCGCACTATAGAGTGCGAGAATACCAATTCCGAATCCAATAACAACAAGCCAAAAGCGAACAAAAGTCTTCGTGTCAATTTCAATACGTACTTTCATGTTGTCAGTATAGCGCATAAGAGACTTTCTTGGGATACCTTAAAGGCTTAGCTTTGACCAAGCACAGCAATAAGAGCAAGGAGGACGATAAGCGTACCAGCGAGCGCCGATATCGCAAGTGTCATGCGATTCGGATAGTAATCTACTTTCTGCGTAGCACTCTCTCCTTGCTTTTTCACCACTGAGCGCTTTTTTGGAGCTGATTTTTTAGGTAACTTACTTGATTGCACTGTCGTTTTTTTAATGATAGACGTAGCCTTCGCTGTGGATCTTTTCTGTGCCGAACTCATTTTAGCCATAGTAACTATACTATACGAGAAAGCACCGCTGAGCACAACTCGCTTATGCTATACTTTACGCATATGGTATTCAAAAAATCACATACCACGACCGTCATTGCGGCTCAGAAGAAACTTGTCGTCGACAGTACATGGGCAGTAGATCCCCTCATTAGCCAAAGTGATGTATTTACGTGTGCACAGCATGCCCTGCTAGGTGCAACAACCTCCACTTTGCAAGTCTTACAACGCAGCATTCCACAAGTTCCAGCTGCAACGCATACACCCATATCTACCGGCGATATATCGGGTATCGCATGGGCAACATGGCACCACGGCGCAGATTTCTATACCTACTGGTGTGGTGATGTTACGGCAATACTCCATCATGCTAGCCTTACCGACACTGAACGTGAAACAGTATTACTTCGCGCTCACAAAGCAGAAGGGCAGGGCATGCAGGTGTTCGCAACGGGCGCAAAGCTTACGCACCGCGCTCCGCGCGCTTTAGAATCTAACATCGAGCACATCGGCCTCATATTTGCTCATAATATCTAGTGGTCCTTGGCAACTACACCCTCTTTTGACGCTTCATCATGACTTGGCATCTCGCCTGTAATCGCCTCCGTAAGGGTAGAGAAAATATGCTTGTTTCCAAGTAGCTCCACGACACCAAACTCCACCAGCTGCTTGTGTAAGGTTGGTGACACATGTGCAAAACGAAGCGCAATATTATCTTCACTAAGCTTGTGGTACGAGTGTTTGATCGCTTCAACGGCCGTATAGTCAATACTATCGATACTGCCCGCATCAATAACAACCGTTTTTACTGGCTTTGTGGCGCCCTTAATTGCACGTTTGAGCCGTGACACGAAGTAAGTAATATTCTCGAAAAAGAGAGAGCCATCAAAACTATAGACAAGTACCCCCTCAAGCTGGCTACTCTGCTGTACGCGATTACTCAATCGTTCACGTGCCCAGTCCGACAGCTCGCCATCGCGCAGCAAAATTTCATCTTTCGGGTGATACTGACGAATGACACGCTCGGAAAGCGACACAATAACTGCGATAAGCACGCCCTGCAACACTCCGACAAACGCCGTGCCCACCAGTGCAATGATTGCTACTACAAATTCCGTACGATGCACACGCCACAAATAACGAAGTTCGCTAAACCGGATTAACTGCACGCCAAGTAAGCAGATCACTGACGATAGCGCCGCTTGTGGCAAATAGGCAAGCAATCCGGCGCCAAATACTAAAATAAAACCAACAAGAACACTGCTCAAGATTCCCGTAACCTGCGTACGTCCTCCCGCTTTATCGACAGCCATAGTGCGCGGCGGACTCCCATTTACGGCAAATCCTTGTGTAATTGCTGATGCCACATTGGCCATACCCAGCGCAAATAAATCTTGATTCACCCGAATCTTTTCATCATGCTCCTCAGCAACGCCGTGTACCACCGCTGAACTCTGCGCCAAAATAATCGCTGCCACCATCGCAGCTGCCGGCAATAGCGTCCATATAGTTGTTAACGAAAATGCCGGGAGTACGAACGCCGGCAAATGGCTTGGCAAGCCACCAACAAGTGCAACGTCAAATCGTTCAACTTGGAATACAGCAGCAAATATCACTGCAACAATAATCCCAATCAGCTCACCGGGAAATCGCGAGCCACGCGCCAGTAATAAAATACCGACAACAAGAATCGTTATGGTTATTGTCATCCAGTTCACGGCAGGAAATTGCAACAGCCCAGCAATCCTGCTCCAAACCGTTCCCGATGCTATGCGTGCTCCAAGCATAACAGGGAGACTCGTAATAATGAGTTGCACGCCAACGCCAGCTAAGAATCCCACGAGCACTGGCCGTGATACAAGATCCGATAAAAACCCAAGCCGCAGCACCGCTATAAGAAGCAAAATAAGCGCCGTCAAAGCACCAAGTGTACCAATAGCGCTCGTATAACCAACCGTTCCCACCTGCGCAACCAGCGTTGCGCTCGAGGCTAA
>Ga0207674_10001267_pt1 | contig 33015 bp, 25 predicted proteins | sample KBSCornC72_FD_184303 | JGI IMG/M metagenome (GOLD analysis project Ga0207674, IMG submission 184303) | Corn rhizosphere microbial communities from Kellogg Biological Station, Michigan, USA - KBS Corn C7-2 (SPAdes) (version 2) | ecosystem: Host-associated > Plants > Roots > Rhizosphere > Soil ...
TGTTGCCGCTGCTAAAAAAGCATTTATCGTTACTCGTTTTGCCGACTTAGGGTTTCTCATTGGCATTTTGATCTTGGGTTTCCAATCCGAAACGCTTGATTTTAATACACTCATTCAACGATTGACAGATGTGCGTTCGCCACAATTGCTTGCGATTGCCTCCACATCATTTCTCGGGATATCATTATTAACGTGGGCACTCACATTGGTATTCATTGGTGGCGCTGGAAAGAGCGCCATGTTTCCATTGCACATTTGGTTGCCCGATGCTATGGAAGGCCCCACACCCGTATCGGCGCTGATACATGCAGCCACCATGGTGGTTGCTGGCGTTTACCTGGTGGCAAGGTTGTTCCCTGTGTTTCATATCAATGGGGCATCATTGCACGTGGTTACCTGGGTTGGCGCTTTATCTGCATTTCTTGCGGCGGTCATTGCGTGTACTCAAACCGATATCAAACGCGTACTTGCCTATTCCACGATCTCGCAAATTGGTTACATGATGTTTGCTCTTGGTGTTTCAGGCTACGGTGGTGAAAATGGTTTAGGTTATACCGCATCCATGTTCCACCTATTCACTCATGCATTTTTTAAATCTTTATTGTTCCTCTGTGCGGGAGCAGTCATTCATATTGTCCACAGCAACGAAATGAAAGATATGGGAGGGTTGAGGAAATTCATGCCCATCACAAACATAGCTTTCCTTATTGCATGTTTAGCCATTGCCGGTATTCCTCCATTTGCAGGGTTCTTCAGCAAAGAAGAAATTTTGTTAGCGGCCTGGCAAAATAATACTGCGATCTATTACATCGGCCTAATCACATCGGGGATCACTGCTTTCTACATGTTCCGCTTATACTTCTCAATTTTCTGGAATAATACTCACCATTCACCTCCTCATAGTTATCGGGACACCACTCACCACCCAGAGGGAACGATGAGCATGAAAATACCTCTTGTCATTTTGACAATTGGAACCTTGCTGGTCGGATTCACTCCCTTTTCAAATTTCATTTCATCCGACGGAAAAGCGTTTGCAAGTGAAGTGCATCTTACATTCTCGATCGTTCCGGTCACAATAGCGATCGTTGGAATTTTAATAGCTTATAGCCTTTACTTCAAGCGATCAGACCGGCCACAGAAAGTTGCAGCTTCCCTGGGTGGATTATATAAAACGACTTACCGGAAATTTTATATGGATGAGATTTACTTGTTTGTTACAAAGAAGGTCATTTTCAACCTGGTTGGAAGGCCTTCGGCATGGATCGATCGAAATATAGTGGATGGCACCATGAATGGTATCGCATGGACTACAGGAAAAATATCTGTCCTGATAAAAGGAGTGCAGTCTGGAAGGGTGCAAAGCTATGCGCTATATTTCTTTGGAGGAATCGTGGTATTGGCAATAGTCATTTTGTATTTATGGAAATAGAATAAATGAATAAATGAACCTGTCTCTTCTCATATTGTTGCCTCTTCTTAGTGCGGTTGCGATTATTCCGTTCAAGGGAGCAAGATCGGCGAGGATCATTTCTTTGATCAGCTCATCCTCACAACTTGTACTCGCGTTTGCCTTATTATATTTCTACCTGAATGAACGGTCTGCGGGCAATACCGCTAACATGTTGTTTGAGGATAATTACACCTGGTATGCGCCATTACATATCAATTATCACGTTGGTGTTGACGGAATTTCAATAGCGATGATCCTGCTCACAGCATTTGTTGTGCTGGCGGGAGTGTTGATTTCATGGAATGTCGAAAAACTTGGCAAAGAGTTTTTCTTTCTTCTTCTATTTCTTAGTGTAGGGGCTTATGGGTTTTTTATTTCTCTTGATCTCTTCACTTTATTTTTCTTTTTGGAAGTTGCCGTCATCCCAAAATTTTTGCTGATAGGTATTTGGGGAAGCGGTAAAAAGCAATATAGTGCGATGAAACTTGCGCTGATGCTGATGACCGGTTCTGCGTTCGTTTTTGTTGGATTGATCGGCTTATACCTGAACACAAACACAGGCAATGGCCAACATACATTTGATATTTTGCAGATCGCACAGATGAATATCCCGTTATCTGTTCAAAAATTTTTCTTCCCGTTTGCCTTTGTGGGCTTTGGGGTCTTCGGGGCGCTGTTCCCATTCCATACGTGGGTGCCGGATGGTCACTCGTCTGCGCCAACTGCAGCGTCGATGTTCCTGGCAGGTATTTCAATGAAACTCGGTGGTTATGGCTGCTTGCGTGTTGCAACATTCTTAATGCCCGATGCGGCACATCAATATTCATGGATCATCATCGTGCTTGCCTCGATCGCTATTTTATATGGGGCCTTCGCCACCATGATGCAGACCGATCTGAAATATATCAACGCATATTCTTCCGTTAGTCATTGTGGATTCGTTTTACTCGGCATTGGAATATTGACGAAGACTGCGATCACTGGGGCAGTAATGCAGATGGTGTCTCATGGATTGATGACAGCCCTTTTCTTCGCCGGGATTGGAATGATCTATGATCGCACGCATACAAGACAACTTTCACAATTAGGGGGATTGTTGAAGATCATGCCATTTATCTCGACTGTTTTTGTCATTGCAGGCCTTTGCTCATTGGGTCTTCCGGGTTTTAGTGGGTTTGTGGCTGAGGTAACAGTGTTCATGGGCGGTTGGTCCAGAGCCGATAATTTTTATCGCATTGCAACGATCGTTGCCTGCGCTTCAATAGTTGTAACAGCTGTATATATTTTACGTGCTGTAGGCAAAGCCATCATGGGCCCTCTCAACGTAGGCGAAGGGGACTCCTCTCTCCTTGGGAGAGCGGCGGGCGGTGGGGTCGATGCGAAATGGAATGAGAAATGGGCTGCAGCTCTATTGATAATCGGAATTGTTGCAATTGGCATTGCGCCATTTTGGTTAAACGACCTGGTAACACCAGCGACAGAAACGATCATGAATAAAATTTCAGCTATTGTAAAATAAAAACTCCTCCTTGGGGAGGCCGGAGGCCCGTATGCTTAATGACTTTTTATACCTGATGAATGCCGAGCTGCTGGTCACACTCATCATCTTTATTCTTCTTTTTCTAAAGTTATCAAATGAAGAATGGAAGAATGAAGGCTTGCTTAATTTCATTAATTTTCTTTTACTCATCAATCTGGCAGCAGGTTTTTTCTATATCCCGAACGGGAATTTATTTGGTGATATGTTTCATACGAGTGAGCTGGTGACATTCGAAAAGAATCTTTTAAACCTGGGTACACTGATCATTTCATTACAATCGCATGACTGGCTGAAAACGCATAAGCATGTCGCAGAATTCTACATTTTATTACTATCAACACTGTTGGGAATGTTCTTTATGATCTCGGCTAACAATTTGTTGATGTTTTACCTGGGGCTTGAGCTTTCGACCATCCCTCTTGCAGCTCTCTCCAACTTTGACCTTGAGAAACGCCGTTCTTCGGAAGCCGCCTTCAAATTCATCATCTCCTCTGCATTTTCTTCAGGTCTTTTGCTGTTTGGCATTTCTATGCTCTATGGTGCTACAGGCACGTTAAACTTTATGGGAATCAAAGCCCATCTTAATGGGAATCCGTTCCAGGTATTTTCTTTTATCCTGCTGCTGGCTGGTTTTGGATTTAAGATATCAGCTGTACCCTTTCATTTATGGACGGCCGATGTATATGAAGGGTCCCCGGTTGCCGTTACCTCTTACTTATCCGTGATCTCAAAAGGTGCAGTATTGTTTGTGATGATTTCCATCTTCTATAATGTTTTTACTCCGATTGCCGACAGCTGGTACAATATGATCTTTCTCATCTCTGTTGCTACCATGATCATCGGGAATTTATTCGCACTGCGACAACAGAATATGAAACGATTCCTTGCCTTTTCATCTATTGCTCAAATTGGTTTTATCCTGGTGGGTCTCAGTGCGCAATCCACAGCAGGAAGTTCCTCTGTTATCTTTTTCATACTGATCTATATTTTCTCAAACCTGGGTGCGTTTGGCGTGATTTCCCTCGTAAGCGCAGTCAAAGGAAAAGAAAATATGGATGATTACCGGGGATTTTACAAGACAAATCCTGTATTGAGCTGGGTGTTGGCAATATCTTTATTTTCATTAGCGGGCATTCCCCCCATGGCGGGATTTTTTGGAAAATTCTTTTTACTTTTTGCAGGAGCAGGCAAAGGCAATTATTCATTGATAATCATCGCTGCTCTGAATATGGTTGTTTCTTTGTATTACTATCTCAAGGTGATAAAGATCATGTTTATGGATGCAAATGAACATCCCCTCGAAAAAATTAAAACTCATTGGCAACCGAAGATCGCGATGGCCCTTTGTGTGGGAGGAATTTTAGTTACAGGTATTGCCAGTGGCGCCTATAATTATATTCATTCTTTGCTGAAGTAAAAAACAACTATCAATAGTAACATGAAGAAGTTCCTTTTCATTACCGGCCTTCTTGTATCAATCATACTTTTTGGACAACAGCCACAGGAAAATTATCCCGATGATTCAGCCAGCATGTTGCAGAAAGGAGTGCCCCGGGGAGAGATCTTGAAATTCAATTTCAGTCAATCAAAAATTTTCCCGGGAACCTCAAGGGACTGCTGGGTATACATACCTGCGCAGTATGATCCTGCAAAACCAGCTTGCGTATATGTCAACCAGGATGGGATACAATGGAAAGCTCCAAATGTTTTTGACAACCTGATCGACAAAAAGGAAATGCCAATAACAATTGGAGTTTTTATTACACCGGGAAAAGTTTTGGCCGACAGTGGTTCGGGCACCCTGGACCGGTACAACAGGAGTTTTGAATATGACGGTTTAGGTGATGCATATTGCCGATTTATTCTCACGGAAATCTTACCCGAGGTTGAAAAACAAAAAACCAGTGACGGACGTGAGATACACTTATCGAAGAGCGGTAATGATCGTGCCATCGGAGGATCCAGTAGTGGAGCGATTTGTGCTTTTACTGTTGCGTGGGAACACCCCGAAGAATTTTCGAGAGTATTTAGCGCTATTGGCACTTACGTTGGATTGCGTGGCGGCGACCGCTACTCGACATTGATTCGTAAATACGAGCCAAAAGCTATTCGGGTTTTTTTACAGGATGGCAGTAATGATCTAAATATTTATGCGGGTGACTGGTGGAAAGCAAATGAGACCATGGAACGTTCATTGACCTTTGCCGGTTATGAAGTGAATCATGTTTGGGGCGAAGGCGCTCATAATGGAAGTCACGGAACTGCTATTTTTCCACAGGCAATGCGCTGGCTTTGGAAAGATTGGCCAAAACCCGTTTCCAAAGGAAATTCTAAAAATGATTTTCTAAGTAATCTTTTAATTCCTGGCGAAGATTGGGAATTGGTTGGGCAAGGTTACCAGTTTACTGAAGGAACAACGGCAAACAACAATGGTGAAGTTTTTTACCAGGACATTCCTACGTCGAAAACTTACAAGGTGGATGTGAATAAGAAATTGACCAGCCTGAGTACAGATGCAAAAAGGGCCAGCGGTACTTATTTCGGGCCTGACGGAAAAAGATATACGGTTGCCGGTGGAACCAAACAAATTTTAAGTTATGACTCGAAAGAAAAAGAATCAGTGATCGCAGACAGTATTTCCGGCAATGACCTTGTTATTGCCAATAATGGAAATATCTATGTAACATCGCCTGATGGAGTAACAAGGCCGGGAAAAGTTTATCTCATTCGGCCAAACGGTGAAAAAGTTGTAGTCGATGAAGGAACAAAATTTCCCAATGGTGTTACTTTGTCGCCGGATCAAACTCAATTGTATGTGACGGAATCTGCCACGCATTGGGTCTGGATCTATAAAATACTAAAGGACGGGACCCTTTCCTATAAACAGCGCTACGGTTGGTTGCATTCCCCCGATACTGAAGACAATGCATGGCCTGATGGAATAAGATGCGATACCGCCGGAAGAATGTTTGTTGCTTCACGTTTAGGTGTTCAAATACTTGATCAATTGGGAAGAGTGGAGGCTATCCTTCCAATACCGCCATCCAATGGACAAGCATCGAATGTTTGCTTCGGTGGCGCCAACTTCGATATATTGTATGTTTCCGCTGGTGATAAGGTGTTTAGAAGAAAATTAAAAACTCGCGGTGTGAATTCTTTTGATAAACCAATCAAACCAGCGAATCCAAGATTGTGAGTAGAACATGTTAAAATCCAAAAATGATTATCGCATTACTCAACCAGGATGTTTTGAATCACATAAGACACATTAGGGTACCTAGAAAACGAATTGCACTATGTGCTCCTATGCTTCTATGTGAACTATGTGGTGAAAAAGTTTGTTAAGTAGAGATAGCAGCAAATCAAATTTAATATGGCGATCAATAAAAATCATGAATTTGAAGACTTGAATGGAGTGAAGTGCGCTGTGGTTGAAAAAAATGCATCCTCAAAGAGAGTGGCATTTCTAAAAGAGTTACTTGAATTCAATAAATATACAGTTGTCGTTGTCCCATCGCCTCCGCCAAAACCTGCTCCCGCTGCGGCTCCCAAGCCAGAAACAGCAGAGGCAGTTTCTCAACCAGTCACTGAAACACAATCACCGCCGCCGCCTGCAACTTTTACGGTGGGCGTAACTAATGTAACTTTCAATCCCACCAATGCGATCTTTGGAAGACTGCTCCATACGAAGGATGGTCATGTTGTGACCCTTGCTTATTGGTATCAGCAGGAATCAACGTCAAATGACGAGGTACCCTACTATGAAAACCGATGATCCCTGGTTCATTTTAAAATCCTTATACTCGTTGCCAAAGCATGATGGCCATGGTCAATGATTTACAGAAGAAAATATTAAAAACGACTTTCATCCTTTCTTTTGGCAGGCTCCCAAAACAGGCAATGTATAAGCATACATTGATCATTATCTGCAGCAGTTTGGAGTTTAGAAATGATCATGACTAATGAGTAAAGAAGAATTCCCGGTTCTCTATTCAGCATTCTCTATTCTTTCCTGTCGTAACTTGTAATAATGGAAGAACCGGTGGTAGCTAAGACCAGTCGCCTTAAGCGGGTAAGAAAAAACCTGGGCTATGCGATGACCCTTGCCTGGGCTGCATCACCGCGTTTACTCATTCGCTATTCATTGCTTGGAATGTTCAATGCCATCATGCCTCCTATTTCGGTTTATCTCGGTTCTGTTCTTGTCAATAAAATTGCTGAGGCGCATTTGCAGCCGATGCAATTCAAAGATGTTCTTTATATCGTGGTCGGGTTATGGCTCACATTTATCGTGCAACGGGCAGTCGGTGCTTATATGGGCTTTGGACGAACTCTATATGTTCGCCGCGTGGAGCTGGAAGCAGAACGGCGTTTATTGGAGAAAGCTTCGCAGGTCGACCTTGGGCATTTTGATAATTCTGATTGGCATGACCGTCTTGCAAGGGCCAAACGTGATGTGAACTGGCGGCCCGGTGACCTTACCTGGTCGATACTGGGACTTTCAGGAAACATTGTATCTATCATATTAATGTCGGGTTTGCTCGCGAGCCTGCATTATATTTTGGTGATACTCGCATTGGGTGCCGCTTTTCTTTCGCTGGCATTAGAAAGTCGTACGACAACAAAGCTTTATAAGTATTTTTATAAAGAGACTCCTGAAGAAAGAGAGCGCCAATATTTGGGCGATCTGCTCGTGCAGCCAAAAAACACAAAGGAGGTAAGGGCTTATGTCGTTGCCGATTATTTATTGGGCAGATATCGAAAATTATCAGAAGATCTTTTCACACAACGGGCGAAAATGTTTCGAATGGGAAGCCGTATGTCCCTCCTAAGTGGATTTGTAACAGGAACCGTGCTGGCTCTTGCTTATGTTTTTGTTGCCCTCAAAGGAATTCATGGAGCCATCAATCCCGGCGCAGTAGTATTGGTGATCGGTGCTTTTACTTCCGTTGCCGGAACGTTGGGAAATATTTCAAGCACCTTTGTCGCCGTCGATCAGCATACAACTTTTTTGGATGATTATTTCTCCTTTCTCAATGTTGAACAATTGGTACCCGTGCCATCAAAACCCCAGGCAATTCGTGAAGTAACGATCGACGGAATTGAATTTGATGACGTCACGTTTACCTATCCCGGGGGGACGGAGCCAGCTCTTGTTGGGTTAAATCTTAAAGTAAAGAAAGGTGAACTAATGGCATTGGTTGGAGAAAATGGCGCGGGCAAATCAACCCTTATTAAATTATTGTTGCGTTTTTATGATGTGCAAGGAGGAGCCATTAAAGTCGGTGGTATTGATGTAAAAGATATGGACCCGAAAGATCTGCGCAATTGTATTGGTGTATTGTTCCAGGATTATGCTACTTACGAATTAACGGTAAGGGAAAATGTGGTGATGGGCAGGCCGAATGGAATGACAAATGATGAACGTGTGATCAAAGCGCTACAGGATAGTCGAAGTGAATGGCTGGTAAGTAAAATGCCAAATGGACTTGACTCAAAAGTGGGAAGATTGTTTGAAGGCGGCCATGACCTTTCGGGTGGTGAATGGCAGCGTCTCGCTCTTGCACGTATCATGTACCGGAACGCTGACATCTGGATATTGGATGAACCAACTTCTTCTCTCGATCCCGAAGCTGAAGCGGCCATCTTTGCTGAACTAAAGGAAAATTTGAAAGGGCGCATTGGTATTGTTATTTCGCATCGTTTCTCTACAGTTCGTATTGCCGACCGCATCGCAGTGATCGACGATGGAAGGGTTACTGAACTCGGAACGCACGAAGAATTATTGGCCGCCGGAAATCGCTATGCGAGGCTCTTCGAATTGCAGGCGAGTGGGTATAGATGATTACTCTGTCTCGTGCTTTCCAAATTATGATTTTACCACGGAGGCATTCAGATAAGGCAGAGAATCACAGAGAATGTCGGTGCGGCTCTATATCCGACTGGTTTATTATCGATTGGGCATCGACATCTGGCAGCCTATATCAGGAGACGACACTCATTACCTCATTATTGATTATTATTTTTTCCATCATTACATTTGTACTTCACTTCAACCAATAGTTTACCCGCTTTAAACCTTTGTAAAAATTTGAATTGGCGTTAGCCTGTTCAGTTCATCTATTCATTTTAAAAAAACACAAAATGAAAAAGCAAACTCTTTTATTTTATGTGCTGATGTTTGTTGGATTTACTGCCTGCAGATGGTATTATCATGGAAATACGGATATCAAATACAAGGAGTCGGGTCATTATTATTCGATGACGGCCTATTTCAATACGAATAAAACGAGAAAGGTTGAAAACTACATGGATTATAAGATCGGGCACCGGAGCAATATGTCATTCATCAATACAAGGATCGACGGTCAAATTGCTCTTGATGACCACACCACGTTTTATATAAAGAAATACCCGGGCTTTCTTGAATTAAAATTTGACAAAGAAAGGAATAGTTATGAGTCCTATCAAAGAATAAGAGCCATGTGTGAAGGAATAAAAGAAGTCGCCACCAATTGAAACTGAACTCGCTCAACTCAATTTTGTCTTAAAAACCTTAGCTTCATCTCAAATTACTACCAATGAAAAAGTTTATTTGGCTCGCTTCTCTCACTCTTTGCCTGTTGGCTTTTGTCGCAGCTAGTCATCCTTCGCCGGCCGACTGGGTGCCTTTATTTGATGGAAAGAGTTTAACAAACTGGAGAGTAGGTGAAAATGCAGGCACATTCAGTGTTGAGAACGGAACTATCGTGGCTCATGGACCTACAGCACATTTATTTTATGCAGGTGATGTGCATCAGCATAACTTTAAAAATTTTGAATTCAAAGCTGATGTAATGACAACACCCGGTTCCAACTCCGGTATTTATTTTCATACCGAATACCAGGAAAGCAGCTGGCCAAAAAAAGGTTATGAAGTGCAGGTAAACAATTCGCATACTGACTGGCGTCGTACCGGTAGTCTCTATGCTGTGCAAGATGTGAAAGAAGTTTATGTAAAGGACAATGAATGGTTCACCGAATATTTTAAGGTAGAAGGAAAGCACGTCACTGTAAAGATCAATGACAAAACCGTGGTAGATTATACAGAGCCCGACAATGTGAAAAGAGATGCAGGCAGTGAAGGTCGTGTGCTTTCAAGTGGTACGTTCGCGTTACAGGGCCATGATCCAAATAGTAAGGTTTATTTCAAGAATATTATGGTGAAAGTGTTGCCGGACTGAGATCGTGAATCGTCAAGCGTCAATCGTGAATCGTTAGTGTGCAGTTAATACCCATGATCATTTACTTCAGCAATTGCCTATTTTATGCCTAGCCTTATAAAGAATATCCAGTAATGAGTAAATTATTCACGTCTCACGATTGACGATTCACGGCGTGTCAAGTGATGACCGACCAATAAGACTAGTTGTTCCACCAATAAGTGAACTTCAACACAAAAGCGCGGTTGCGAACGAAGAGCGGGTAGGAATAATAATTATCGGTATAAACCAGAAAGAAGTCTGAAGCTGGGTGGTAGCGCCACTGTAATCTTGCATTGAGATTAATATTCTTTTGCTGGTCATTGTACTGGATGAAAGTGGTCAGGAAAAGTTTGTTGGTAAAGGTAATATCAATGCGGGGACCAATCAGCCAGAAAATGGTTTTGCCCCAGGGCTGCGGCAGTTGTATATCATTATACGTTGTGCTGAGCGTGATGCCGGCATAAGGTTGAACACGATAACCAAGGTCAACATTTACATTGTATCGGTTACCTTCTGCATAATAACCCCCGAAACGGGTAGAGATATTGTAGGTAAAAAGTTTCTGCGGCTTTGAAAAAAATTCCACTCCGAATGCCTTCCAGCTATGTACGGTGCCTGCCGCCAGGGAATCCTTATTGCTATTGGTCGGATCGAAAGGTTGCAACAGCTGCACCCAGTCATTGGCTACCCATACATCGAAAATGCTTTGATCACGCAGGTTAAAGATGTAAAGCAAGATATTTTCGTAATCGGTCTTTTTAAAAGAAGTGTTATAATAATATGTCCCAATATACTTGGGGCCATGACTCAAAACAATTCCGCGCTTAGGAAAGAAAAGATAAGCGGCCGTAGGATTCAAACTGATATAATTGGTCCGCGGCACATAACCGACTTCAGCTGAATAATTTTTTCCAACATACTGATGTTGCCAGAGCAGTAACCAGTGACGATTGTTGTATTGAAGATTGGCGGCATGCGTCAATGTATTACCAGACACGTCCGGTGAAAAGGATTTTAAGAACATCAGTTTGCCCGTCCATAAATTATTTGCAGATGCAAGATTGTATTCAGCACCGATGTTACGATTGTATAATGAATACTGCGGTTTTGTACTGTCGCTACCCGGCTCATAATTGAGCGATTGCTTATTCACAAAAAGCAGGCGAATGTTTGAACGTGCAAAAATCTTTCTTTGTAAAGCAAAGACGGAAAAGTTTTGAGCAGGCAAACCAATTGAATCCTGCGTTTTCGTTTGCATATCCATGACGCCAATGCGCCAGTTCTTGTCTATGTTACCGCTGAGCCTTGCGCCAAAACTGATCGGGACACTTAATCCAATGCGTCTTGAAAAGAACGGGCGGATATTAGCAAACCCAAAATTTCCGAACAGGTCATTGTTCTCTAAAAAGAATTGTCTTTTTTCGGGAAAGAATAATTCATAGCGATCAAGGTTGGTAACCTGCTTATCTACCTCTACCTGCGAATAATCGGGATTAACAGTGAGATCCAGGTTTAAGGCTGACGTCAATGCGATCTTTGCATCAGCGCCGATCTCTTTTTTGTAAACAGGTTCTGTCTTTGCGTCATAATTTTTGGAAACGCCTGCAAGCGCATAGGGTATCAGCGAAAAGTTTAAACCTGTCGGTGGCGGAGGCTGATCCCAGATCAACTCGCCTGTATACGCCAATGAAGCAGTGGGGAATTGTCTCGGAACGGGAGCCCATGCTGATTTTTCAGCCGCCGTTATATCAAGCCGGCTGAAATTAACTCCCCATTCGTTAACGCCCCTTTTATACCTGATAGTTTTAAATGGAATGGCTGCCTCGAAGATCCATTTATCATCATAGTTTTTTACAGAGGATGTCCATTTATTGTCCCAATTGAGGTCTGCCTTGCCACCCTCATACAAGGTACCATCCCATTGCGCGCCGGCGGCATTCGCCCCAAACGTATAACCGTTCGTAAGATCATTGTAGGTGTCCAAAAAGAAAATGAAATTGTCATTCCTCCCAAAAGTAAAATCGCGACGCAATGACTCCACCATATAAGGCTGTCCCTTTTTTGGCAGCCAGCAAATGGCGATAATATAAATATTCCGGTCATCATAGGTCATCTTTATATCTGTCTTCACTGAAGCTTTGCTCGTATCCATAGGAAGAACCATAAAGAAACTGCTGGCCATTTCAGCGTGTTGCCAGGCTGATTCATCATCAGAACCGTCGACAATAACAGGTCCGATTGCCTTTTGAATATGAAATTGAAACTGGCTATTCCTCTTTTGAGCGATGCCAAATATGCCCAGGCCACAGATCAGTAAACAAAGCAGGTATCTCAAGTCGCAAGCGGTTTATTGCATGTAGCCTACAAGATAATATGAATATCTATTTCGCCAACGATTTAAATGATTTGCAAACGATATATAGAAAATAATATGGTGGTATGTTATTTGTATTTTACTCAGAAAAAAATAAATGAACCGCAAAAGAATAATAGCCGGAATTAGCTTGCTTACCCTCGCAGGAATCATTCTTTATCTCAGGCGCCGCCACCGGGCAAACATCGTGGACGAACTAAAAGCCCAACAAGTGTCTGAACATGGCTATGAAACCGCCCATGACATCTTATTTCCCAAAAAAAGCAAGCGCATAAAAAAGCCCAGGTACAACCAGGGCTTGAGATGATTGGTGATTATGTATCTGGCTTTGATAACAGTTTTTGAAACGTGAGACGTCAGACGTGAAAAAGCCTCGGATTGACTCCCGATAGCTATCGGGATCACATTTGACGATCTTAATATCCCCACTTCTTCATGATCTCGAGGTCCTCTTTTACCGAATCGATTGGAGATTTGCCCTGGTAGCTTTCTTGTTCAATAATAAAGTGCGTATCCGGGTTTTGCTTTTTAGCAGTATCCAGTACGTCCTTCACTTGTATCACTCCCGTCCCGAGGACAGTGCTTTCATAACCGCTCATGTCTCCTTTTTCACTTTTTATTTCATCCTTTACGTGCAAAGACTTAAATCTGCCGGGATATTGTTTCAGAAGGTCAAGTGGTCGGCCCCCGGCGCCATACATGTTACCCATATCCATTTGCTGGATCACCAGGTTAGGATCAGTTTCCTTGAGAATGATGTCATAGAGTAACATCCCACCGACATTCGTGTTGAATTCAAAATTGTGATTGTGATAGCCAAACTTCATTCCCGATTTCTTGCATAGCTCACCACTCTTATTAAATACTCCAAGGAACTTCTTCAATCCATCAAGGTCCTTGCGGTAGCTTTCGTCCAGCCAGGGGCTAATGACATATTGTTGTCCTACGGTAGCTGCGTCTTCGACAGTGTACTTCCATTGATCAGTAAAATCATTCTTGCTTTCATCCCAGGCCTTTTGTCCCATCACCGTGTGGCCGCTTTTCATTTGCAATCCGTAACCATCCAGCAATTTTTTAAACTCAGTCGGTGAATAGCCATAAAATTTCCTGTCATTATAACTTGCGTGTTCGACATATTTATAACCCATGTCAGACAATTGTTTTAATGTGCCTGAAGGATCCTTTGTCATCTCCTCGCGCACACTATATAATTGTACGCCGGTAATGGTTTTATCTTTCCTGGCGGCAAAAAGATCTTTTGAGAATAAGGTGGCGCCGGCAATCGCTAATGTGCTGTTTTTTACAAATGTTCTTCGGGTAAGCATAGACGTTAATTTGATGAACGCTCAATTTACCAATTTTTGTTTTTTTATACGGGATGAATTTTTTTCTGATGATTACGTATCTTCCTGCTCCTATTTAACAAATCCAAACTTTTTCTAAACTTAAAAACGAATTGCATGTCCAATGACTCTCACGCTTCACGCAGAAAATTTCTTCAACAGATCGGTGCGCTTGGCCTGGTAACAGCTGCCAGCCCACTGGCAAGTTTAGCGGCCAAAGAAAAAGCAGAAGAAAGAATAATGAGATACTCACGTAAGATCACTTCAAATGACAAAATAAGGCTTGCTGTCATCGGTTTTGGCATCCAGGGCCATGGTGACCTTGCGACTGCATTGAAAGTGCCTGGCGTGGAACTGGCCGGTGTATGTGATCTCTATAGTGGCAGATTAGTGAACGCAAAAGAAACCTATGGCGACCAGATATTCACAACCAAAAATTATCATGAAGTATTAGACCGTAGCGACGTGGATGCCATCATTATTGCTACCAGCGACCATTGGCATGCCAGGATAACTAAGGAAGCATTGAAAAAAGGGAAGGCCATTTATTGTGAGAAGCCGATGGTGCATAAAATAAGCGAAGGTCTCGACGTGGTGCAGGCACACCAGGCTTCCAAAAAAGTGATGCAAGTAGGTAGCCAGCGCGTCAGCAGTATTGGCTATGCAAAAGCAAAAGAATTATACCAGTCCGGTGAGATCGGAAAATTAAATATGGTCAATGCAGTCTACGACAGGCAGAGTGCGATCGGAGCATGGGAGTATACGATGCCAAATGACGCATCACCAGAAACTGTAGACTGGAACAGATATATTGAAGCGATGAATAAAATTCCTTTCGATCCCAAGAAATTTTTCTGGTGGCGCAACTATCGTGATTTTGGAACAGGTGTCGCAGGTGATCTTTTTGTCCATCTTCTTTCCGGAACGCACGTGATCACAGGTTCAATGGGTCCTGTAAAAATATTCTCATCGGGCCAACTGTCTTATTGGAAAGATGGACGTGACGTGCCGGATGTAATGACCGGGATTTTGCAATACCCGGAAACACCGGAGCACCCTGCATTCCAGCTAACGCTGCAGGTGAATTTTGTAAGTGGCACCGGTGGCCAGGAAAGCATCAAACTGGTAGGCGAAGAAGGTGTAATGGAAATGAAGGGAAGCAATGTTTCGGTTCATCACAGCATCATGCCGAAAGCCCCAGGATTTGGGGGATATGATGCTGTATTTACTTATCCGAAAGCCATGCAGGATGAGCTTGCAAAAGCATACAATCAGAAATGGTCTGACGACGATAAGAAGAGACCCACAAAACCTGATGTTGATTTCAAGGCGCCTGCCGGGTATAGTGATCATCTCGATCATTTTACCAATTTCTTTGATTCAGTCAGAACAGGCAAACCCGTTGTAGAGGATGCAGCATTTGGTTTTAGAGCCGCAGCTCCCTGTCTTGCGTGCAACGATAGTTATTTCGAGAAGAAGATCATCAACTGGGATCCGGTGAATATGAAACTAGTAAAAGGATAAGTGGTTCTTGTTGAGACAAAGCGTGCCTATTTCAAAAAGAACGGAGACTCATTCAATTCTGCTTACTTTAATTCAACGTCCATGAATGCAAATAAGTTCGTTCTGTTGTCAATAATGATGTTCCTCCAGTATTTTATCTGGGGTGCGTGGTACGTAACTATGGGAACATATATGGGAGAACATTTGAAATCATCCGGTGTACAGGTAGCTTCGGCCTATAGTGCATTAGCCATTGCCACCATGATCTCTCCCTTTTTTGTTGGCATGATCGCAGATCGGTTTTTTTCGGCTCAGCGAATCATGGGAGTACTGCATTTGGTTGGTGCTGCAGTATTGTTTTTAGCTACCAGGATTGATAACAATTCTGTCTTCTTCTGGGTGATATTGTTTTACTCACTATTGTACATGCCCACTATCGCCTTATCAAATAGTATTGCTTTTTTTCAAATGACAGACCCTGGGAAACAATTTCCATGGATAAGGGTATTCGGAACGCTTGGCTGGATCGTGGCTGGATTGATCATTGGCGGTTTAAAAATTGAGCCGACTGCTTATATATTCATGATTGCTGCAGGTGTATCTGTTTTGTTGGGCCTAATGAGCTTTGCGCTTCCAAATACTCCGCCGAAAGCCAGGGTCGCAACATCTGCAGCGCAGGCTTTAGGCACGGAAGCATTTGTATTATTCAGGAGTAGACCTTATCTCATATTTTTTATTGCAGCCATTTTGGTTTGTATTCCCCTATCATTTTATTATGGATGGGCGAATCCATTTTTAAATGAATTGAAAGTGAACAATGCAGCAGGCAAAATGACGCTGGGACAATTTTCTGAAGCAGCATTCATACTGGCCATTCCTTTTTTATTTAATCGCATTGGCGTAAAGAATATGCTGCTGATGGGAATGACAGCATGGTTGCTCCGGTATGTTTGTTTTGCGTATGGGAATACCGGTGCAAATATGTGGATGTTATACGCGGGAATCATCTTACATGGTATATGCTATGATTTCTTTTTTGTGACTGGTTATATGTACACCGAAAAGAAGGCCGGTGAAAAAATAAAAAGTGCAGCACAGGGCCTCTTTACCTTTGCAACCTATGGACTCGGGATGTTCATCGGCACACAGATATCAGGCAGGGTGGTTGACAAATACGCTTTAGCTGAAGGACATAACTGGAAAAACATTTGGTTTGTGCCCGCATATATCGCACTCGGAGTTCTTATCTATTTTATTTTATTCTTTAGAGAAAAAAGGCAGATACAGGTGGCTGGTGTAACGAAAGAGATCACCGCGCCGGAAGTGGCGTGAGAAAGGTAGAAGATACAAGGAACAAGGCACAAGAGAAGACAGACAAAAATTCATACTTTAAAAACGATAAATATGAAAAAGATTGCGATGCTTGGCTCGGGATTCATAGGAAGGTTCTATGCCGATTCGTTACACGGAAACAGGAGCCAGGATAAGATCGTGAGCATCTACTCACGCCGTGAAGAAAGTGCAAAAAAATTTGCGAAGGACTATAATGTACCTCATTGGACAATTGATATGGAGGAATCCATTACAAACGCAGATGCCGACGTAGTTTGTATTGCGCTTCCCAATAATTTACACGAGCCGGCCGTGATGTTGTGCTGCAAACACAAAAAAGCAGTGATCATCACTAAACCACTCGGAAGAAATAGTGAAGAAGCCAAACGAATGTTGGAGGCTGTTGAGAAGGCCGGTGTTTTTAATGGCTACCTCGAAGACCTTGTATATGCGCCGAAGTTTTTAAAAGCACTGGAGACTGTAAAGAACGGAGCATTGGGACGAATACTGTGGGCCAAATCAAGAGAAACTCATCCGGGTCCTCACAGTGATTGGTTTTGGGATCTTGAGCAGGCCGGCGGGGGCTGCATTCTCGACTTGGGTTGTCATTGCGTGGAGATCACGCGCAGTTATATTGGGAAAGACATTAAGCCCGTTGAAGTAATGTGCTGGGCCGACACGCAGGTAAAACCAATAGATGCCGAAGACCATGCTATCGCTCTCATAAAATATGAGAATGGTTCTATTGCTCAATTTGAAGTGAGCTGGACCTTCCGTGGTGGCCTTGACCTTCGTGACGAGGTGATGGGAACGGAAGGAACCATTTGGATCAATAGTTTTTTACGCACAGGCTTTGAAATGTTCACTACTGGAAAAGCAGCAAACTATGTTGCAGAGAAAGCGGAGAGCAATAGTGGTTGGTTATTCCCCATTGGCGATGAACTGAATGAATTGGGTTATAACCACATGTTCATGGATATGTTTACTGCTATGGAACAAAAAAGGGAACCAAAAGAAAATTTTTATGACGGCTATGTTGTGAATTGCATTTTGGACGCGGCTTATCGTTCTGCAAAAAGCAAACAATGGGAACCGGTAAAACTTGATATATGGCGCGGCAGAACCGGAGTAACTAAAGACAGTCATTTGACAGAATACGACAAAGACAATTATTTAGTAAAAGAAGAAGTAACACACTACGGCGCCAGGAAAGTGATCTTGAAAAATAAACATACCAATAAGATTATCGAAAAGGTATTGGAGTAGGATTGGAAATTGAGATATTTGATATTGAGATATTTGATATTGGGATATTGGGATATTAAGATACCGGAAGGCTGATCGATTCTCAATATCCTAATATCTTAATATCCTAATACCTAATACCCCAATATCCCTCACTGCTTCCTCAGCACCTTACTGAAATCATTTGGTATGTCAGCCCTCATAACACCTGTTGTATCCAGGTTGACACCGTTGGCCTTTACATTTACGTGGAATTCGCAGATGTATAATTTTTTCTGCTTCTCAGCATAGAAGGTAACATCTTCAACTTTATAGACCGCGTCTGATTTCCCCGTTTCTTCCAGGTAATTCTGCATGGTTTGTATCAATTTTTTCTCCAGTTCGGCACCTGATATAACCTTTTGCTTGCAAGCGGTGGCAATCATTAATAGAGCGATAAAAGTGAAAAGAAATCTCATGGCAGTGTATTTGGTGTATAAATATAAAGAGTGATTGCGATATTGGGATATTATGATATTGAGATATTGAAAAACACACATCGATGACGAATACCTAAATATCCAATATCCTAATATCTAAATATCATTAACTATTCGCCATACGCATAAATCGCCCCATCACTGAATTGTTTTACCAGCTTCATTTTTTTTACCCTCGTGATAAAGTTAAGATCCACCAGGTCGAAGTTCGTGCCGTCGTTGAACCAAACCATATAGCAATGCGGATCGTTGAGAAATTCTTTTACTGCGGGTTTGTACTCCCTAGGCGGGAGAAATTTTCCGGGCCTGCCGGTAAACCAATAAATGGCATCGTACGCATCAGAGTAAATGGTATAATTCTTTTTAAAAGGAAGGGCATCTTTTTCAATGAATTGGACTGTTTCTGATTTTGTCCATTCATCTTCCGTGTAACCGGGAATACCGGCGTCTTTTACCCCATCCCATGTTTCTGCGTCGGCCGCTAGTTGGTTATATTGGAAACTGCTAAGTATGAAAACGCCCAACGCTGCCAGCGAGAGTTTTTTTACAAAGGTTTTGCTTTGTTTTGAAAGTGACACCAACCAATAACTACCGCTCCACAGCAATGGTATAAATGCGGGGGTCATAAACCGGCTGTTTAATCCTTCGAATCGGGAAATAGTAGCGGTGATGATCATGAACAAAATATAAAGCAGTGCGTAAGCTGTCGCAATACTTTCATAATGGAATATCCTGTGATCCCTCATATACTGCCAGGTGCAAAGGGTGACGAGGCCAATTATGATTAGCATCCCCACAACAATTGCGGCGGTGTAATTTTCATGCACAAAAGGAAGCCAGTTTGAAAATACAACACCTGCATCGTGCATATTTGCAATGAGCGGAGTGGTTGATTGTTCCCGATGACCGGTAAGCGTGCCACTTACCATGTAATTGCGCCAGAAATTAATGATCAATAGCAACGGACTGATGACCCCGAATATTATCCCGTCTATAAATCTTTTCCTTACCGACAATTTATTATTGAGTAAAATGATGAGGCCACCCGTCATAATAATTGTAATTCCCGCATACCGCGTGATACATGCAACAGACGTAATAACGGCCGCGGCAATTAACGCTTTCCTGGAGCCAGATCGCAGGTAGCGATATATTGCCATCATGAATAGCAGTAGAAATAAAATAAAAAGAGTCTCTGACCACATCATGGAATAGTCTTCTAGCAAACCAGGACTCAATACAATGCAGCTTAAGATCGCGGCCTTATACCATTTTGATCTGTATTCGAATTGTTCCATGATAACTCCGGCGAGATATATGATCCCTGCAAACAAGAACGCATTTAAGAATGGAGCAAAAGCTAACGGTTTTAACCCTGTAATCCACATCATTCCGCTAAGAAAAATTGAATAGAATGCCGGGAAATCAATGACCGCTCCGTGAGTAAAATCAATATATTTTCCTGTCGCTCTCAGGTTCTCTGCGGCAGTGGTATATACTACTCCATCAGGGCATACACCGATGCCACTATGCCGGGTGAATAAGAAAATAATAAAGAAACCAGCAGCAGCTGCAATTAAACTATCAATATTTTTTCTAAAAAATGACAGGGAAGTCATCGGACCGCGGTATGACAAAAACGGATCCAAGTTAAAAAAAATTGATTCATTGTATTGTTAAAGCTGTCTTGTTGTTAATCAAAGAAGCTGTCTCATGAGTCGTTTTTCGTCACTGCGCTGGAGTAACGACCGAAGCCTGCCGGCAGACGGGCCTCACTACTTTTACAGCTATGACGACTTTTGAGACAGCTTGGTTCAAGCGTTAGAAATAAATAATTATTGCGGGGTGGCGGTTAACTGGCCGCGGACTTCGCCATTAGGGTTAGTCGCAGTTCCCAGTGAATAATACACGTTTCCATTTTTTAACTCTGTTGCCTGGTCGGAACTGAGGGTCGTAGTGTCGGCAAATGTACCTGAAGTTGATAATCCCGTTCCAAGTGACCAAACGTCCCCTATAAGAGAACCGTTTACACCTGTTGCACCGGTGTAAAAACCACCTGTCGTTGGAACGCCGCTAAGATTCGTCCAGGTAATAGTTGTGATCATCTGACCGTTAGCAGAATTGAACGTTCCTGATACTGTTGCCGTACCAACACCTGTCACCGGAGGAACAACCTGGTTCGTGCTCGCATTACCACTAATAGCAAACATTGCGCTATTGTTCTTCTTATCATCATCATTTTTGTCACATGCTGTGAATGCAAATGCACTGAGAATAACGAGGGGGAAGACAAACAATAACCGGTTCACGAAGCTTTTTCTTGTTTTCATAAGTCCTAATTTTTGTTTTACATAAAGGTTACCTAATTCATTCATCTGAATGAGTGTCGGGACAGTGAAACAAACTGCATGCCTTTATAAAATAAAAAAGAGATAAATATTTTTTCTTGCAATCAATTCCCGGATCTGAGGAATAAAATCGAACGAGATTAAAAATCTCCTTAATAAATTGGTGCAGGAATTAAATATTTGTAGAATATGGAACATCAAAAGTCCCCTTTCACCGTATTTTATTGTTAGTTGACCGGGTTTTTTTCCGCGCAATACCTATTTGTTATTGTAAGCAGGTAAATTTATTTTCATCTTTGAAAAGATCAATTATTAGCAATGGATACGAATAATCATCTTCTGCAAGTACAGGGTTTAAATATTTACTATGGAAATTTTCACGCAGTTCGCAATGTCTCATTCGATGTTTTGCCGGGTGAGATATTTGGATTGTTAGGCCCTAATGGAGCTGGTAAAACAAGCACATTAAGTGCAATTGAAGGGCTCCTGAAACCAGGGTCAGGATCTATTGCAGTTGCAGGAAATGATATACACAAAAAACCTTTGCAAGCAAAAGCAGCTATAGGGGTTCAGCTGCAGGCAACAAGTTTTCAACCTGAACTTAGAGTAAGTGAGATCTTGCAACTATATGCGGGTATATATGGCGTAGCAATGACGAGGGAGAAGTTATTTTATATCTTAAGAAATATAAGACTCGAGGAGGCTGCAGGAAAAAAATTCGGGCAGTTGTCAGGAGGCCAGCAACAACGACTTTCATTAGCCATTGCAATTCTGAACGAACCAAAATTGGTTTTACTTGATGAACCAACTTCAGGCCTCGATCCGCAAAGTCGCAGGCAGCTCTGGGAACGAATCGAAGGTATGCGTGAAAAGAATCATTCGGTACTCCTTACAACGCATTCCATGGAAGAGGCGGAAGCGGTTTGTGACCGGATAGCAATCATCGACCATGGAAGGTTGATCGCAATCGATACCCCGCAATCGTTAATGGATAGCAACAAAACAAATCCAGACGTGATCGCTGCATCGAGAAGAGGCAAGATAACACTGGAAGATGTGTTCATCGGTCTTACGGGAAAAGCAATTCGTTCTTAACCACACACTGATTATGCAGACAATTCCAAAAACATCCATCGCCTTCAATTCGTTGCTTCGTGCAGATCTCATCACGCAATGGCGCAACAGGCGCTCATTTGTTTTGCTTCTCCTCGTACCGATCATTATCCTTATTTCCTGGAAAGGCATAGTAGAAAAGATGGGGGGTCCATTTGCACTTTCTACCTGCATCACTATCGGCCTTGTAGCTATCGGCCTAATGGGCTATTCCAGTAGTATTGCCCGTGACCGTGATAAAGGAATATTTCAGAGGCTACGTGTTGCGCCGATGCCAATCTGGTGTATAATGGTAAGTAGGTTATTGATACAACTTATGATGATCGTTCTACTTGTTACTGTCATATTTATTGCTGGAAATAATATTGACCACATCAGGCTGTCACCCGCCGGGTATATTGTTAGTTTCTTGGCAGCAGTCGTCGGTGGTGCCGTCTATCTTGGTCTAGGTCAACTGATCGTTGGTCTGATTCAAAATCCGGAAACAGTCAATTCCACCAGTCGGCTCACCTATTTCTTGTTCATCATGATAGGCATGTTTGGAGAGCTGGGCGTGCTGGGTGATCAACTAAAAGAGATTGTTTTATGGTCGCCTTACGGAACGGTAAAGAGGATCATTGCTGCGGGCATGCAACCAGGTACGTGGGATGAGCAGGCTACCACGGCATTGTTGCTTACGATTGCCTACGCCGTTGCATTCTCATTTATCGGGATCAGAAAATTTAAATGGAATAATAAATAAGTCCCATTGTGAAAAAAGGAGTCTTCGAGAATCGAGACTCCTTTTACAACTGCTATTTATGAGAAAATTAAAGAGCTCTAAGTGCTTCGATCCTGTCCCACCGTTGTTTAACGTGTTCATTCGCCATTACCAAAAACTCGTCAGCCCTTTCCGGCGAATCATTTTTAATCGTTGCAAACCTGTTTTCATGATACAAAAATTCATTTAACTGCACAGAGGGTGGCTTGCAATCAATGGTAAACCGTTGTCCTTTTTCTTTGATAGGATTGTAGCGGAACAAAGGCCAGTAACCTGTATTTACCGCCAGTTTTTGCTGGTCAAGACCGTGACACATGTCATAGCCATGAGCAATACAGTGACTATAGGCGATAATGAGTGAAGGGCCGGGATAGGCTTCGGCCTCCAAAATTGTTTTCAGCGTATGCACATCATTCGCACCCATGGCTATTTGTGCCACGTAAGCACTACCATGCGCGATGGCTTGCATGGCCAGGTCTTTCTTGCCCGTTGTTTTTCCTTTGATAGAAAACTTTGCACTTGCTCCGACCGGTGATGCTTTTGACTTTTGTCCGCCTGTATTACTATAAACTTCCGTGTCAAGTACAAGAATATTAATATTCTCACCTGTGCTCAGCACATGGTCTAAGCCACCATAGCCAATATCATAAGCCCATCCATCTCCGCCAATGATCCAGATGGATTTTCTTTCCAAAAATTCAACAAGGCGATAAAGTTTGCGGGACTCCTCGGTATCAATCGCACTTAGCCTGTTTTTTAATTCACGGACATATTTACGCTGTTGTATTACTTCAGTTTCTATACTCTCTGCATTGTTCAAAATGAGGTCAGCAAGATCATTCCCTATTTGTTTTTTCATTTCCGTGAGCATGTGCAAAGCCATCAATCTTTTTTTATCAGTTGCCAGTTTTAAACCAAGGCCAAATTCCGCGTTGTCTTCAAACAATGAATTAGCCCAAGCCGGCCCATAACCTTCCAGGTTGCACGCCCATGGTGTTGTTGGAAGATTACCTCCATAAATTGAGGAACAGCCCGTAGCATTCGCAACAATCATTCTGTCACCAAATAATTGCGTGAGTAATTTAAGATAAGGAGTTTCGCCGCAGCCGCTGCAGGCTCCGGAAAATTCAAATAGAGGTTCCAGCAATTGCGATCCTTTCACAGTGTTCTTGTTTACTCTTGTACGATCAATGTCAGGGAGAGACAAGAAATAATCCCAATTTGCTTTTTCGGACTCTTTGAGTGGCCATATATCCTGCATATTGATTGCCTTATACCCGGGTTGCTCTTTGCTTTCAATTGGACAAACTTCTGTGCAGAGTTTGCACCCAGTGCAATCTTCTACTGATACCTGCAAAGTATATGCCTCTTTGTCCTTGAAAAACTCTTTCCCTATCGGATCTGTGTGTTTGAAAAATGACGGAGCACTATCGAGATTTTCACGGTCATAAACCTTTACCCGGATGGCAGCATGCGGACAAACAAAATAACACTTACCACATTGAGAGCAAAGTCCAGGGTCCCAAACCGGTACCTGGTCAGCGATATTTCGTTTTTCCCATTTTGTAGTGCCTGACGGATAAGTTCCGTCAACAGGAAAGGCGCTTACCGGCAGCTCATCGCCTTCGCCCGCAATGATCTTTCCCAGTACATTCTTAACAAATTCGGGAGCAGTTTTATTGATCGGTGAGGCGATCATCTTTTCCTCTGGCTCATACGCGGAATAATCAACCGGAAATAAATTGTCAATCGTCATATCAACCGCTCGAAAATTTTTTTGAACTATTTCCTCACCTTTACGGCCATAGGTTTTCTTAATTGCAGTCTTTATGTACCTGATAGCTTCTTCCTTTGGTATCACGTTAGAAATGGCAAAAAAACAGGTTTGTAAAACAGAATTAATGCGTGAGCCCATACCAGTTTCTTTCGCTACTTTGGACGCATTGATCACATAAAATTTCAATTTTTTGCTAATGATCTCCTCCTGTATTTTTTCCGGAAGATGATCCCACACCTCTTCAGCAGCATAGGGAGAATTTAGTAAGAAAGTACCTGCTTCTTCAGCATCCTTAAGGACATCATATTTTCTTAAGTAGTTAAAATGATGACAAGCAACAAAATTGGCCGAGTTAATAAGATAAGTTGACCGGATTGGGTTTTGACTAAAACGCAGATGCGATACTGTGAGAGACCCGGACTTCTTTGAATCATACACAAAATAACCCTGAACATAGTCATCAGTCACGTCACCAATGATCTTGATCGTGTTTTTGTTGGCACTTACCGTTCCATCAGCACCAAGTCCAAAGAATAGTCCACGGAAGAGATGTTGTCTTTCTAAAGAAAAATCTTTTTCCCAGGCAAGACTTGTAAATGTCACATCGTCTTCAATACCGATCGTAAAATTATTTTTTGGTTTTTCTTTTCTCAATTCATCAAATACTGCCTTGGCCATCCCGGCATTGAATTCTTTAGAAGCAAGTCCGTACCTGCCCCCAATTACAACAGGCATTTGATATTTCCATTCATGGTGAAGGGCATTGATCACATCCATGTATAGTGGCTCACCAATCGCCCCTGGTTCCTTGCAGCGGTCAAGAACTGCAATACTTTCTACTGTGGATGGGAAAGCCTGCGCAAAATGTTTCACCGAGAACGGACGATAAAGATGTGCAATGATGTATCCAACTCTTTGACCTGATTCATTGAGATAATCAGTTACTTCATGTACAGGTCCAGAGCCAGATCCCATAATAATGATGATCCGTTCTGCACGTGGGTGTCCATAGTATTCAAATAATTTATAAGCACGACCGGTGAGACATTCAAATCTCTGCATCATGCTTTCAACAATCCCCGGAACATTATAATAATATTTATTAGCCGCTTCCCGGCTTTGGAAAAAGACATCGGGGTTTTGTGCGGTACCACGAACAAATGGATGCGCGGGATTTAATGAACGTTGACGTTGCTCAGTGACATCTTCCTCATCAATCATTTGCCTGATAACCTTATCATCGACCACCTGTACCTGACCTAACTCATGCGAGGTGCGAAAGCCATCAAAAATATTTAAGAATGGCACTCTTGCTTTCAAAGATGAAGCAGTAGCGATAAGAGCCATATCCATCGCTTGCTGAGGACTATTGCCAAACAATTGTGCAAAACCCGTTGACCGCGTTGCCATCACATCGCTGTGATCGCCGAAAATAGAAAGTGCATGAGTAGCTAACGCTCGTGCTGCAATGTGAAAAACCACCGGTGTAAGTTCCCCGGCAATTTTATACATATTGGGTATCATAAGAAGCAAACCCTGGGAGCAGGTAAAAGTAGATGCTAATGCACCGCCTTGTAAAGCTCCGTGAATAGCACCCGCTGCTCCCGCTTCGCTTTGCATTTCAATGATCTTTGGTACTTCGCCAAAAATATTTTTTATTTCATTGCTGCTCCATTCATCTGCCCATTCACCCATTGCAGATGATGGCGTAATGGGATAAATGGCACAAACCTCGCTCGTCTTATACGCAATGTAGGAGGCCGCTTCATTCCCATCCATGATGGCATAAGAGGGAGATTCAGTTTTAACTTCTTCGGAGGAATTACTTCGTTTAATAATCGTTTCCATAAATCACTAGTTTATGGGGAAGGATACTCTAAGCTACTTGTATTAAAGAACCTTTGAAATGATGAAAATCAGGCGGAGATATGACTTATTGATGATAATAAGAAATGAATGGAGTTGAAGCCTGATCCTAAGCGACGGAAGGCTCACTAATAACTTTTTTGTTCAATCGAGTCGAGAATATTCACATAGCTCACATAACGGTCTTCATGGATCTCTCCATTGGCTACGGCTTCCTTTATTGCACAAGCCGGCTCGTTAATATGAAGGCAATTATTGAACTGGCAATCTACTAAACGCGCCCTCATTTCGGGAAAATAGTGAGACAACTCTTGCCTGCTTACGTCCACCAAACCAAATTCTCTTATGCCGGGTGTATCGATGATGCTGCCTCCAAAGGGAAGGTCAAACATCTCAGCGAAAGTGGTCGTATGCAATCCTTTCCCGCTCCATCCGCTGACGTCCTGCGTTTTTAGTTGCAATTCAGGAAAAATTAAATTCAGTAATGACGATTTTCCAACTCCGCTATGCCCGCTGATCAAAGTAATCTTGTTTTTCAATTCCTCTTTCAAGGCATCGATACCCATATTGCTCTTTACACTGATCAAAAAAACTTTGTAACCGATCTGTTCATACATTGTTTTTAGCTGTTCGAATTTCTCATCCTCCTTTTTTTTGTACAGGTCTGCCTTATTAAAGACGATAATGGAAGAAACATGATACATCTCTGAAGCGACAAGGAATCGATCAATAAAACCCTGCGAGGTCCTCGGTTCTTTTAATGTTGCTAGTAGTATAGAGAGATCAATATTAGCTGCTACGATGTGATGCTGATGCTTCACTCTTGGCGATTGCCTGTTGATGTAGTTCCGACGCTCGTAAATTTTTGCGATAAGAGCCGTCTGTTCAGTTTCATTTTCTTTTTCTATTTCCACCTCGTCACCAACCGACACAGGATTGGTAGAGGTGATCTCATCAATTTTGAAAATACCCTTCATGCGCGCATTCCAAAACTTCCCCGTTTCATCTTTTACCGTATACCAGCTTCCCGTTGATTTATAAACAATTCCTTTTAGAACCATGGTCAAAGATTGATAAGTCTGCCTGTCGGCAGACAGGATAAAGGGAAAGATAGGAAGAACCACGGTTAAAAGATTGATGGGATGAGGAGTAAAGCACGAGGATGCCCGGCCTCCTGGTCAGATTCAAATAGCTTTTTCTTATTGGATCACCCGAATTTTCTTCTTTTCTGGCGGTATCTTTCTCATGGTTTAGCTCTTTTGTTGATGGATATTTGTACTGACATCCGGATTTTATTTAGCCAACAGCCTGTGAGATATCGGTAGGGTTATTAACGAATACTAACGCAAGGAGAAAGAGCCTTGGGGAGAATTTATTGATGAATGTAGAAAAATGGTAGGCTGGAAGGTGGGGGAGGGAGGGTCGAGGGAGGGCCCCAAGGGGGCAGACTGGAATGGCGTGTTACGGAAATTTTCTGAGAAGAGTGAATCGCAAAACCAATTCCACAAATAATAACCCAAGTGCCACTAGTAATAGCGGAATAAAATTATCGTGATAATGACGGAGTGATTGAACCTCTATTCTCGATTTTTCCATTTTATCAATTTGCCCGTAAATACTTTGGAGACTAAGTTTATCCCTCGCCCGGAAATATTCTCCGCCGGTTTCGCTGGCTATCCGCCGTAATAGTTCCTCATCAAGAAAATTATTTGTTGCCGGCGATTTTTTCCCTTTCACATTCTCTTCAACCGGAATTGCATTTTGTGCGCTCATCCCGATCGTATATACTTTTATACCTTGTGCTTTTGTAATTTCCAGTGCAGTGAGAGGGTCGATGAGCCTTGTTTCCGGTGCCTCTTCCTTTCCATCTGTTAGCAAGATCACAACTTTACTTTTGGCACTACTTTTTGTTAGCCGGTCAACTGAAGTTGCTAATCCTTCTCCTATCAATGTTCCATCCTGCAGCATGCCACTTCGCAAACCGCCTACCAGCGTAATCAAAGTATTTTTGTCAGTTGTGATGGGACATAACGTGTAACTCTCCCCGGAAAAAATAACAAGCCCGATCCTGTCAATGGGCCTGCTGCGAATAAATTCCTCCGCCACTTCCTTTGCAACCTCAAGCCGGTTGGGCGTAAAATCCTGGGAAAGCATACTCCCACTTACATCGATACACAGAACGATGTCAATACCCTCACCCTTTCTCATTTGTTCATCAGTGTGCTGCTGCGGTCTTGCCAGGGCCAGGATAATACAGCTCAATGCAAGCATTCGCAAAATAAACGGCACGTGACGTAAAATATTTTTGAACGAAGAGACAGTAAAAGAATAAGTGGTCGACATCTTTAACGCTCCCTGGCCCCGGTTGTATTTCTTGACATACCACCATATCAAGACAGGCACGAATATGAAAAGACTTAGCAATTTTGGGTATGCAAACTCAATATGTCGAAGCCAGTCGTAAAGCATCCGTTTTTAAGATTGATTTTGTTTTTCCTCTTGGATCTCCATCTTTTCTATCTTCTCAATAAAGTCTTTCATTGTTTTAAATGAATCACGCTTGTCGCTTTCATCCGGTTCATACTTTGCAAACTTTACAAAATCGCTCATACGCAGTGACTGTGCGAGCCGGTTAAATTCATCAGCAGGCAATCTCAGGGATCGCACCTGCACGACAAGGTCATCGGTTGTCTTTTGCAAAGAGGCAATTCCCTTTCTTCTTGAAATATAAAGCCGGAAAATGTCAACCAGTCTCGTATAAAATAATTTTGGGGTCAAATTCTCTTTTTCCAGTTTTGCCAGCTCCTGTTGCGCCTCCTTATAAGGGTCAACAAAAGTGATTTTAGGAGCAGATTTCTTCTTTTTTCTAAGCAAAAAATAAACAATGGCGGCAATCAAGAGCGCACTCGCTGCTGCATACCAATACCAGGTTTCTTCCTTCTTTTCTTTTATCGGTACATCGATCACATCTTTTATATCATGATAAGGCTGAGTAGAGTCAAACGGTGAAAAGCCGACGTCAACAACGACGCTGTCGGTATACATCGGTTTATCTGCCGGTAATTCAAATGAGGGGATCACCCACTGACCGGAGTCAAAGCTTGTAAGCGTGAGGCTTTGCGACAATTTGATGCCTTCCCTGTTATCAAGTGTATCAATTTTTTTTCTTTCAAGTATTTCAAAGTGCGGAATCGAATCGATTGTAAAAAAGCGCATGGGTTCCTCCGGAGCGAAATCAGCCTCCAGGGTAAGGTGGATCTGCTCACCGATCACGATCCTGGTCTTATCGATACCAGATCTGATGGTTACTTTATTCTGTGCGTTAGAAATTAAGGCCGAAAAGAAAAAGGGAAAAAAGAAAATAACTTTATGTGGCTGGGCAAAAAGCATTAATTGTTTTGATGTGATTAATCAGCGGTTCCTACTGACAAAAAAACGCTGTAAAACTTTTACGTAATCATCGCCTGTGCGAATATGCAATAAATCACACGCGGCTCTTTTAAATACATTGGTACTGTACTCGGTCACGCGAAAAAATTCCTGCAGATATTGTTCACGTACAAAAGCACTATTCGTATCGACCCACTTTGTATTCCCTGATTCGGCATCACGAACCAGCACCATTCCTATTTTGGGCAATTCCATGTCCATTTTATCATACACTTTAATGCCTACCACATCATGCTTTTTGGCGGTTACCTTTAAGGCATCCTCATAATTTGCATCCAGGAAATCGCTTAAAATAAATGCTATGCTCTGCTGACGCGTCGAATTTCTGAAAAACTTTAGTGCATTACTTACCTGCGTTCCCTTGTGATTTGACTGCTCCGTTAAAAGTTTCCGGACAATATACAAGGCATGTTCTCTTCCTTTCTTGGGCGGGATATAAGTTTCCACTTCATCGCTGTAAAAGATCACTCCAATTTTATCACCATTATTCACTGCTGAAAAAGCTAATACCGCAGCTATTTCAGTAATGATATCTTTTTTTGTTCCATATAGTGTTCCGAATATAGAGCTGGCACTGATATCAACAAGCAGCATAACTGTTAGTTCCCTCTCTTCTTCAAAAACCTTGCTGTATGGATGGCCCAACCTTGCTGATACGTTCCAATCGATAAAGCGTATATCATCCCCATGTGTATATTCTCTCACTTCTTTAAATGACATACCTTTTCCCTTGAAAGCACTGTGATACTCTCCGGTAAAAAGGTCGCTGGTCAATTTCTTACTTTTTATTTCCAGCTCTTTCACCTTTTTTATCAGATCACTAACTGTCTTGTTGGGATTAGGATCTTTGGGTTGTATTTTTTTTTCTTTTTTCAAATTTGAACTTACTTAAGTGCTCGTTTAGGAAAATTTGAAAGCCTACGGTACATTGGTTTGTTTCAAGACGTCGTCAATCACGTTCTCTACATTGATACTTTCCGCTTCGGCTTCATAGGTCAACCCAATACGATGTCGCAGTACATCTTTACAAATACTCCTGACATCTTCAGGAATTACGAAACCTCGTTTATTCAAAAAGGCCTGTGCTTTTGCTGCCAATGCCAGGTTAATACTTCCTCTTGGTGAAGCGCCATAAGAGATCAATAGCTTTAATTTTTCAAGTTTATACTTTTCAGGTTGACGCGTGGCAAAAACTATATCAAGGATATACTGCTCGATTTTTTCGTCCATATAAATTTGCCGTACCAGTTCTCTTGCATTTCCAATTTCCAGCACTGATACAATTGGCTTCACAGCGGGTAAAGAAAGACCCTGCACATTTTGCCTGATGATCATTTGTTCCTCATGCATCTTTGGATAATCCACAATGACCTTCATAATAAACCGGTCTACCTGGGCCTCAGGTAACGGGTAAGTGCCCTCCTGTTCAAGAGGATTCTGTGTAGCCAATACCAAAAATGGTTCTTCGAGTTTAAATGTAGTGTCCCCGATCGTCACCTGGCGTTCCTGCATGGCTTCCAATAATGCACTTTGCACTTTGGCAGGGGCACGGTTTATTTCATCGGCCAAAATAAAATTGGCAAAGATCGGACCCTTGCGAACAACAAACTCATTTCGCTGCTGATTATAGATCATGGTCCCGATCACATCTGCAGGCAAAAGATCAGGAGTAAATTGTATCCGGCTAAACTTAGCGTGTATCGCCAGCGCCAGCGATTTAATCGTTAGTGTTTTTGCAAGACCTGGTACACCCTCCAGTAACACATGGCCATTGCTCAGCAACCCGATCAACAAGCGGTCGAGCATATGAGACTGCCCAACGATCACATGGCCTATCTCTTCTCTCAGCCTGTCTACAAATTGTCCTGCACGGCCAATGCGTTCATTCAATTGTCGAATGTCTTCAGCGGTTTTCAGCATAATTGATATTTATTTTATATTTCCAAGTCCCTTACTCCTTGATTCCTCTTAACGTCTCTCCTCCCCTAAGCACATCCTGGACAATTTTAGCCCTTGTTTCAGTCATCATGCCATAGAGCAAGCCATAGACCCGGCTAAAATCTTACAAAAACGCGGTTCCACATTAGCAAATTGTTTGCCGATAAGTCTAATTACCGTGATTCAGCACTTAACCATAAGGGACGTACTGACCCGTGCCGGTACAGGTAATTTTTACGAAGTTAATATCCTTATCGGGTCACGTTTGAATACTTTTCCCACAAATAAAACGTTAGGTAATTTTAAAAGCAAATTCAACTTTATGAAACCTATTCTTATAGTAGTTATTTTATTCGTCGGCACCCTCCCTGCTTGCAAAAAAGATTCAAACAATGATAAACCCAAGACAAATACTGATCTTCTCACCCTGAATGCCTGGAAATTCAGCAGCGCTACAGCAACGGGTTTTGGGGATATTTCGTCGCAGATACCAGACTGCTACAAAGACAATAGCTATACATTTTCTTCGACTGGACAGGGCAGCGTCAATGAATCAACAATTGTTTGCTCTCCTTCTTCAGCCGGACCTTTCACCTGGAATTTTGCAAATAATGAGACAGAGCTTCATATCTCAACACCTCTTTTTGCAGGCGGTTCATCAGACTTTACAATAATTTCCCTTAGTGAGACAAGCCTGGTCGTTTCTCAAACAATGACAGTCGCGCCGTTACCGGCCACAACCGTTCAAATCACATTTGTGCACCCTTAACTTAAATATTTTCCGACGATAGGTACCCTTCTCCCGATACCAAAAGCCTTGCAGCTTACCCGGATGATCGGACAGAATTGGTTTCTTTTGTATTCGTTGGTGTTGACCAATTTCAAAATCCTATCCACCAGCGCCTTCTCATAACCGGATTCTATGATCTCCTTAGGACCTTTCCTAAGCTCGACGTACTGATATAAGATCCGATCCAGTTTTTCATAATCGGGCAAACTATCACTATCTTTTTGATTTGGCCTCAGCTCTGCGGAGGGAGCCTTGACAATAATATTTACAGGGATGACTTCTTTCCGTTTGTTGTTGATGTATTTGGCCAGCGCATACACCTGCATTTTATAAACATCGCCCAGGATACTCAGCCCCCCGGCCATGTCACCATAGAGAGTTCCATAGCCTGTTGCTAACTCACTTTTATTGGAGGTGTTGAGAAGGATGTACCCAAACTTATTCGCAACTGCCATTAATA
>Ga0207674_10001269_pt1 | contig 32986 bp, 25 predicted proteins | sample KBSCornC72_FD_184303 | JGI IMG/M metagenome (GOLD analysis project Ga0207674, IMG submission 184303) | Corn rhizosphere microbial communities from Kellogg Biological Station, Michigan, USA - KBS Corn C7-2 (SPAdes) (version 2) | ecosystem: Host-associated > Plants > Roots > Rhizosphere > Soil ...
CGCCGTGACGCGCTTCGCCAGGTCCACGCCGGCGCGAAGCGCGATCAGCTCGGCGAGCTTTTCGTGGACGCCGAATGCGTCGGTCACCCGATAACTCACCTGGGGGAACGCCTGCGCGGCCTCGGACACGAGGCGCGGCACGTCGCGGGTAACGTGCTTGCCCGGTGAGAGCATATAGGGAAACGCGATGACTTCAGTGGCGCCGTTCCGTACACAATCCGCGAACCCCGCCGCGATCGACGGTTCGGCGAGCTCCATGTGCGCGTGCCGGACGAGGATGTCGTTGCCGACCATGTGCTGGAGCAGGTTCGCCATGCACGACACCATGTGATTCGCTTCCGGCTTCACCGAGCCGTGATCGATCAGCAGGATGGAACGCATGCGCCGAAATATACTCCGCGAACGCGCGTCGGACGTGCACCAACCGCGACGCCGGGTTAATGGCTCGCGGGAGTCGCCTCGCGGTTTGGTGGAAGCTGCGGTTCGGTCAACCACCCGGCGAAAACGTCCAGTGCCAGCTCGACTTTGCCGAACGGCGCCGAGACCTGAATTCCTTGCACGAGCGACCGCACGCGGTCGAGCATCTCGCGCGCGATCGCGATCCCCTCGGCGACGGCATGCTCTTTCGACTTCTCGTTCGCGCGACGCATGCGCGCGATCACGTCGTCCGGAACCGAGACGCCCGGCACCTCGTTGGCGAGAAATTCGGCGTTGCGGACGGAGACGAGCGGCCAGATGCCGGCGATCACCGGAATGTGGTTGTCGCCGACGCGCTTGAAGAACTTCTCGAGTTGCGCCGCGTCGAACACCGGCTGCGTGATCGCGAACTCGGCGCCCGCATCCACCTTCCAGTTGAAGCGCTTGAGCTCCTGCTCGAGATCGATCGCGACGGGATTCACGCCGACGCCGATCGCGAAACAGGTCGGCTTGCCGATCGCGTTTCCACCCGGGTCGAGCCCGTGATTGAGATGATTGACCAGGTTCGTCAGTCCGATCGAGTCGACGTCGAACACCGCGGTGGCGTCCGGATAGGGGCCCATCTTCGGCGGATCACCGGTGACGACCAGCAAGTTGCGGAGGCCGACGGCCGACGCCCCCAATAGATCGCTGAGCATGCCAAGCAGGTTGCGATCCCGGCAGGCATAGTGGATCACCGTCTCGATGCCGACCTGCTGCTCGATCAACACGCTGGTCAGCAACGCGCCCATGCGGCTCTGCGCGCGCGGTCCGTCGGGGACGTTTACGGCATCGACGCCGGCATCCTTCAAGCGCCGCGTGTCGGTGAGCATCCGTGTAGCGTCCACGCCGCGCGGCGGCACGATCTCCACCGACGACACGAATTCGCCGCGCGCGAGCTTCCCGGCCCAGCGCGATCGCTCCCCAAACGGCACCGGTTCGGCCGGCGACGGACGGCCCTCCGTCGTGGGAACAAAGCCCGGCGTTGGACGACCGGCTCCGGCGGACACGTTCGCCAGCCGCGGCGCGAGCGGGCGAATCCCTTCGACCATCGCGTGGATATGCTCGGGCGTCGTGCCGCAGCATCCGCCGACGATCTTCGCGCCCGCCTGGACGAGATGGCGCGCGTACGTCGCCATGTACTCGGGGCTCGCCATGTACATGCTGCGTCCGCCCACGTCTCGCGGCATGCCGGCGTTCGGCTGCGCGCTCAGCTTGCGGCGGGTGAGCGGCGTCATCTTCTCGATGCACTCGAGAATGATCTGCGGCCCGACGGAACAGTTGAGTCCGATCACGTCGGCGCCCCACGCATCGAGCGCGCGCACCACGGCGTCGGGCGCCGCGCCGTACGGCGTGCGATAGTCGCTGCCGATCGTCATCTGCGCGATCACCGGCTTCGTGGCATCGACCAGCCGCGCGGCGCGGATTGCCTGCTCGATCTCCTCGAGATCGCCGAAGGTCTCGAGGATGAAGAGATCGACGCCGCCCTCGGCCAAACCTTCCATCTGCTCGCGGAAGATTCCGCACGCTTCGTCTTTCGACGTTGGGCCGTAGGGCTCGAGGCGGACGCCGAGCGGTCCCACCGCGCCGGCGACGAGGACGCGATCGTTCGCCGCCTCACGCGCCACTTTCGCGGCGGCGCGATTCAGCTCTTTCACCTGATCCTGCAGCCCGTGCTGGGTGAGCTTGAGCCGGTTCGCGCCGAAGCTGTTCGTCTCCAGCACTTCCGCGCCCGCGCTCACGTACTGGCGGTGAATGTCGCGCACCAGATCCGGCGCGCGAAGATTCAGCTCGTCGTAGCACTGGTTGATGAACACGCCGCGGCTGTACAACATCGTCCCCATCGCGCCGTCGAAGACGACGATGGATTCGGGATCGAGCAATCGCGCGATTCTATTCGAATCGGCCATCAGCGCGGTCCTCCTTCTCCTCGCACCGCGTAATACTTCGCCTGCGGATGATGCACGATGATCGCCGCCGTGCTCTGTTCCGGAATCAACTGGAACGCACTCGTCAGCTCCATGCCAAGCTCTCGCTCGGCGGGCAGGATCTTGAAGAGCTGCGCGTGATCCTCGAGATCGGGGCACGCGCCGTAGCCCCAGGAGTAGCGCTTACCCTGTCCCGCCGGCACGCCTAGCTCGTGACGCGCGTGACGGTGCATCCACTCGGCCACCGCTTCGGCTGTCTCGACGGCGAGTCCGTGCGCGAAGAAGGCTTCGGTATACTCGCCGGCGTTTTGCAATTCCTGGAAGCGTTGCGTTGCCTCGTCGCCGACCGTCACGATCTGGAACGCCACCACGTCGACGTCGGTCGAATCGGCCGAGCGGAAGTAGTCGGCGATACAGAGATGCTCGCGCCCTTCCTGCCGCGGGAATTGAAAACGCGCGATCTCGTTCATCGATCCGTCGGCGGTGTAGGCCGCCGGGTCGAAGACGAGGAGCGTGTTCCCGGATGCTTGCGCCGGGAAGAAGCCGTACAGGGCGCGCGGCTTGAGCCACCCCTCGCGCTTCGCAGCGGCCTCGAGACGCTCGAGCGTCGGGCGGAATTCCGTGCGGACCATTTGGTCGAATTCCGGTCCGGACCCGCGTCCGCCCCATTGCAGTCGATACAGCTCGTCGAGATCCAGCAGCGCGAACACTTCGTCGAGTGGGATGTCGTGCAGCGTCTTCACGCCGAAGAAAGGCGCGCGCGGCACAGGATTGTCCGCGGACACGGCGCTGCGCGTGACGGCGCTCGTTCCCGCCGCGACGTCCTTTCCGACGGTCGTGTGCAGGAACTTGTCGTTCCGCGCGTCGTCGATGACGCCGGCAATGAACGGCGCGCGGGCGTCGTCGTCCTGGAGGCGGTCCATCGTCTCCAGGCCTTCGAACGCATCCTTGCAGTAGAACACACCGGAGTCGTACGCACGCTCGCCCTCGACGAACAGTGCGCGCCGGCCGAACCGTCGGTTGATTGCCGCGCCGCCGATCATCACCGGGATCTTGAGTCCGCGACGATCCAATTCCTGCACGCACAGCGGCATCTGCTTCGACGTGGACACGAGCAGCGCCGACAACCCGATCGCGTCCGCGCCGACCTCGAGCGCCTTGTCGATGATCGTGTTCACCGGCACTTGCTTGCCGAGATCGAATACGGTGTAGCCGTTGTTCGAGAGGATCGTGTTGACGAGCGATTTGCCGATGTCGTGCACGTCGCCATAAACCGTCGCCAACACCACCTTGCCCTTCGTGTAGCCCTCGGCACGCTCGAGGAACTGCTCGAGGTGCTTCACGGACTTCTTCATCACTTCGGCCGACTGCAGCACGAACGGCAGAATGAGCTCGCCGGCGCCGAATTTGTCGCCGACTTCTTTCATCGCGGGAAGCAGCACTTCATTCAGTACGCGGACCGGTTGCTCACGCACCCCGGCCGCATCGAGCGCCGCTTCGATGCCCTCTTTCTTCCGGTGCACGATCATGTAGTGCACGCGCTGCTCCGGCGACATCGATGCAGTCGGGTCTTCACCCGCCGAGTCGCCGAGTCGCCGAGTCGCCGAGTCTCCGGTTTCGAAATGCTCGATGAACTTCTGCAACGCATCGGGCCGTCGGTTGAACACGAGGTCGTCCGCTAGCGCGCGCTCCTCGGCGGGAATCTCCGCGTAGGGTTGCACGTGCGCGGGATTCACGATCGCCATATCGAGCCCGGCTTCCACGCAATGATGCAGGAAGACGGAGTTCAGCACCGCGCGCGCATCCGGCGAGAGCCCGAAGCTGACGTTCGACACGCCGAGGCTGGTGAAGACACCAGGCAGCTCGCGCTTGATCAGCCGAATGCCTTCAATCGTCTCGACGGCCGAATCGACCCATTCCTGATCGCCGGTCGCGAGGGTAAAGGTGAGATCGTCGTAGATGAGATCCTGCGCCCTGAGCCCGTACTCGCCGACGACGATGTCGTAGATCTTCCGCGCGACTTCGAGTTTTCGCTCGCGTGTCTTCGCCATGCCGACCTGGTCGATCGTCAGCGCGACGAGCGCGGCGCCGTGCTTCTTGGCGAGCGGCACGACCTTATCGATGCGCTCCCGGCCATTCTCCATGTTGATGGAGTTGACGATCGCGCGGCCGGGGATCGTCTCGAGCGCGCGCTCGATCACCACCGCTTCAGTCGAGTCGATCATGAGCGGCGTGTCCACGGTCATCGAAAGCAGCTTGACGACCTTGGCCATCTGCTCGGCTTCATCGGCACGCTCGGTCACCGCGACGCAGACGTCGAGCACGTGCGCGCCCGAATCGACCTGCTCCCGCGCCACGTCGGCGATCGCCTCGTAGTCGTCGGCGAGCAGCAGCCGTTTCACCTTCCGCGAGCCCTGCGAGTTCACGCGCTCGCCGATGAGCAACGGCTTCGGATTCTGGTCGAAATCCGTCGCGCGCATGGCGCTCGAGGCCCGAGGGATCTTCGACCCGCGGATGCTGCCTGGGGTCGGCCTGCTGTCATCCTCAGGGCGCGAAGCGCCCTGAGGATCTATAACCCCCGCCTGGTTCCCAGAACTGGTGAGTAGATCCCCAGCTCGCTGCGCTCGCTGAGGATGACTGCTGATCCGGTCGACGATTGCCTTGAGATGCTCCGGCCTGGTACCGCAGCACCCGCCAACAATGCGCACGCCGAAGTCCTCGACGAACTGGCCGAGCATGTCGGCCATTGGCTCGGGTTCGAGCGGATAGACGGCGTCGCCCGTTCCCGTATTCAGGGGAAGTCCCGCGTTGGGGATGCACGACACGGGTCGCAGCGAGTTCGACGCGAGGTAGCGAATCGGCTCACGCATGTGCTCAGGCCCGGTCGAGCAATTGAGCCCGATGATGTCGATCGGCAACGCCTCGAGCGTCGTCATCGCGCTGGCGATGTCGGTGCCGAGGAGCATGCGGCCGCTCGTATCGAGCGTGACCTGGGCCTGAACGGGCACGCGGCGTCCGATCTCGGCGAACAGTCGGTCGAAACCGGCGATCGCGGCCTTGACCTCGAGAATGTCCTGCGCCGTCTCAACGAGCAGGACGTCCACGCCTCCCTCGACGAGATACTTCGCCTGCGTGTAGTAGTTCTCCTCGAGCTCGGCAAAGGTCGTGTTCGACAAAACCGGGTCGCTGCTCGACAGGAGCAACCCCGTTGGCCCGATCGAGCCGGCGACGAAGCGAGGCTTGTCGGGCGTCGAGTATTTGTCGCAGGCAGCCCGCGCCAATCGACCCGCCACGACGTTCAGCTCGCGGGTCTTCTCTTCGATCCCCCATTCGCGGAGACGGTGGGGAGTCGATTGGAATGTGCAGGTTTCGACGACATCACAGCCGACCGCCAGAAATGACTCGTGGATCGACTGGATGATGTCCGGTCGCGTCAGGACGAGGTGATCGTTGCACCCCTCGAGCGACTTGCCGCCGTAGTCCTCGGCGGTCGGATGAAAGAGCTGAATGTTTGTGCCCATCGCGCCGTCGAACACGAGCACGCGGGCGGCGACAGCGGCGAGGTAGTCGCGGCGCGTGTCACCGGATGGTGCGTGCGGCGCTTCGAAAGTAGAGGGCTTTGTGCCGGACTGGGACATACTGGACAAAAAAAGAAATGCCCGCGACGAAAGCGCCCGGGCTGGCGCTTTAGCGAAATGTTTAACGTGGCCGCAAGTTGCCTTAAATCGCCACGAGCTTCTGTCCTAGTGTAGCACTCATTTGCCGGTTAGGCAAATCTGAGGAGCTAACAGCCCCAGCCCGCAGCTAAAGCTATCAGCAAAAAGGAACGCGGCAGCCACCGGCTGCCGCGTCTACTACGAATACGCTGATGGCTTTAGCTATCAGCTGTTCAGCTGATAGCTCTGGTCAGGCTTCGGCGACTTCCTCCCCCGATTCTCCCCGCGCTCCGCGGCCGGTCGTCTTGGCACGCTCTCCAACGTGTTGCACGAGTGCCACGAGACGGTTGCGCTCGAGCGGCAGTGTGAGGTCCGCCATGACAGCCCGCTGCATCGTCGGCGAAAGCGTAACGAGGGCGCTGCCGACGACGCGATACAGTACCAGCGCGCCGCCTGGCGCGAGCGGAATGCCCAGCGCGTCGCTCGTCGATGCCGCGGCGAGCGATCGACTGATCACGGCGACGAGCGGCGGATGATGCGCGGCGTGCTCGCGACCTTCGTGGAGCGATTGCACGACAGTCGGCGTGAATCCGAGCGCCGCGAAGGATTGCGACAGCCCTTCGAGTAACGGCAAATCGCCGCCGACAAGGAGAATTTGCGTCATTGGATTCGGCATCAGCGCGAAGTGTTCACCACGTCGTGCACTGCGCTTTCGTTGATTCCTTCAATCTCGACGATCTTTGATCGCGAGTGTGTGCCGGCGAGTATTCTAACTGCTCGTCGCCCAACTGCGAAGAGCGAAGAAAAAAAATTCACGAGTTCCTCGTTTGCTGCGCCGTCTACTGGTGGTGCGGCCAGGCGCACCTTGATTGCGTCGCCGTGCAATCCACTGATCTCGGTGCGACTCGCGCGTGGCTGGACACGCACCGAAAACCGAACTCGGCCATTGACCGACGCGATCCGCAGCGCGCTCTTCACGGAATTCCGAACACGCCTTGGATGACGTTCAGCAAGATCCACGCTACGATCGGCGTGATGTCGATCATGCCAATTCGGGGGATCACTCGCTGCAGCGGCGCGATCATCCAATTAGTCAACACGTACGACCATCGGATCCAGCGCGAGGAAGGAGAAATCGGAAGCCACGACGAGATGACGCGGACAAGAAGCGCCAGTCGCAGAATCCCGAACGCCCACGACGCGAGCGTGATGCCGATCGTCGACGGCGCTGCGACCGCAAACATCGCCTGCGACAGGATGCCATACGCAAACTGCAACAGACTGAGAAGCAGGATCCCGAACAGCGCGAGCGCGACCAGCGACCACCACGGTGCGGCTGTCGGAACGCCACCTGATCGAACGATGACCCGCTCGACCGGCGCCATTAGCGGATCGACGCGCGTCCGAAAAAAGCGGGCGACGCCTGAGAATGGGCTGATTCGCCTCGTTCGCACCGCCCAGTCCAACGCGCAGACCAGTGCGAGCACGACTCCCGCCGAGAGCAAGGCGATCTTCAGGTAAGCGACGAACGTCGCGTATGAGGCAAGCACACCCATGTCGGGAAAGCTCTGGTTCAGGGGAGCGTGCGCAAGCCGCTCAGCAGGAAGGTGAGCCGATCGGCCTCGCGCGTGGTCTGTTTGTTTGCGGGCATGGCGATTTCGATGCCCGCGTCCGACTCGACGCGCAGCAGCTCCGGTCCCTGGCCCGTCTGTCCGTATTGCAGCGCCGCCGCGAATTTGTAGCTGTGGAACGCGGGCACGAGGTCATCGTGCTCGTTCGCGCTCACCAAAACGGCGGGGTATCGCCCGGGCGCCTGCACGTTGTGGAGCGGCGAAACGGCGAGGAGTGAGCGGAGCGACCCCGGATCCGTCGGAGAGCCGAACTCCGAGACCCACGTCCATCCAGCGCCGAAACGGTTGAAGCGCGCCAAGTCGAGCAGTCCGCCGTTTATGGACGCTGCGGCGAAGAGATCCGGGCGCTGCGTCACTGCGCCTCCCACCGCGATCCCGCCAAACCCGCCGCCGACGAGACCAAGCAAAGACGGCCGCGTGTAGCGCTGATCGACGAGAAACGCCGCGGCCGAGACCAGATCGTCCACGCTCGTTTGCTTGCGGCTACCCATGGCGGCCTCGTGTCCGATCCGGCCAAACTCACCGCCTCCACGCACGTCCGCGACCGCATAGATGCCGCCGAGCGAGAGCCAGGTGGAGATCATCGGCGAATAGCCGAGCGAGGCCGGTTCGCCGAATGCCGCGTCACCGACAGCCAAAAGCGTCGGACGCGTGCTGTTCAGCGTGAGCCCGCGCCGCGCCGTGATGAAGAGCGGGATACGCGTGCCGTCCTTGCTCGTGTAGAACAGCTGCGTCGTTTCATAGGTGTTGAATGTCGTGTCCACGGGCGACTCGCGGAACACGGTTTCCGCCCGGGAATCGATGTCGTAATGCAACACCTCCGGCGGCTGCAGGAACGAGCTGTAGGTGAAATACAGCTCCCCTTTGTCGCGCAGCGGAGTCAGTTCACTCACCGTACCGATCCCGGGAACGGGAACAGCGCCACGCGCTCCCCCGTCGAACGCGTACAGATCGAGCGTCGAACGTCCGTCGCGGAGACGGTGCGCCACGATGCGATTGCCGACGCGGACGGCGCCGACCAACGGGTCGAAGGTTTCGCGCACGACGTTCGTCCAGTGATTCTCGTCGGGGGCGTTGATGTCGACCGCGACCACCCGGCCGCGCGGCGCGTTCTTGTTCGTCCGCACGAAGAAGAGAGGTCCGTCGCTCGACACGAACTCGTAGAAGGCGTCACCGGTGTCGAAAAGCTTCACGACGGGCGCGCGCAGGTTCGGCCGATCGGGCTTGTCGAGATCGATGAAGTAGAGACGTGTGCGCGGCTCGGTTTTCGGCGTGAGCGCGATGACGACATATTGGCCGTCCTCGCTCACCTTCGCGTCGAGGCGCCAGTCGGGATGATCGGGCGCCTCGAAGATCACCTGATCGTCCTCGGGTCCGCGTCCGACGCGATGATAGATCAGCTGCTGGCGTCCATCGGGCGCCAGGGCATCCGAGGAACCGGGCGCCGCGAGCGTTCGCAGGCAGAAGAAGCCACGCGAGTCGGCCGTCCATCCAATCGGCGCTTGCTTGACGCCGCGAACGTTGTCGGTGAGATCCTGCGTCGTCCGCACATCGCGAACGTGAATCGTCCGCGACGACGATCCCTGGATCGAGACACCGTACGCCAGGTAGCGCCCGTCGGGAGACGCCGCGCGGTCGACAATCGCGATCAATCCATCCTGGGAGAACGCGTTGGGGTCGAGCAGAACGCGGGGCCGCGTCTCGGGGTGATCCTGCACGAAGACCACTGGCTGATTGTCGACGCCGGTTCGCTCCGAAAAGAAGATCCGCTCGCCACCCGCGAACGGCGGATGGGTGACGCGACGCTGCATGAAAACGCCGAGTCGGTCCGCGATCTCCTTTCGCCGTGGCAGCGCCGCCAGGTAACCCTCGGTTACGGCGTTCTGCGCCGAGACCCACGCTCTCACGTCGGACGACGACACGTTCTCCAGCCAGCGATAGGGATCCGCCGCTCGAATACCACCGACCTCGTCGGCTTGCGCGCCGCGAGTCGTTGGCGGATAGCGAAGAACCAACCCACCCTGCTGCGCGCCGGCGGCCGATGAGAGGCATGCGAGCAGCGAGGACAGTGACAAGGTCATTGTCACGCGTCGCCCTCGCTGCCTAGACTGAGGCGAACCCAAAACCATTTCGATCATGCCGCCACGGCAATACTGGCTGGTGAAGTCCGAGCCCGAGACCTTTTCATTCGACGACCTGCTCGCCGCCCCGGGGCGCACGACGCACTGGGACGGTGTGCGTAATTTCGCAGCGCGCAACCATCTTCGCGCGATGAAAAAAGGCGATCGAGTGCTATTCTATCACTCGAGCGCCAAACCGACAGCGGTCGTTGGGGTCGCCGAGGTGGCTCGCGAGGCCTACCCGGACAGCTCGGCGCTCGACAAGAAAGACCCGCACTTCGATCCCAAGAGCAAGCCCGATGACCCCACCTGGTTCATGGTGGACATCAAGGCGGTGGCGCCCCTCGAGCGACCCGTGCCACTCGATGAGCTGAAGAAGGTCAAGGCGCTTTCGAACATGGCGCTGCTGCGACTCGGGCGCCTCTCGGTTCAGCCGGTCACTCCGGAGGAATTCGAGATCGTGACCAAGATGGGTGAGGTCAACCCTTGAGGCGGATCCGAGCGTCGGGCCGCACGGTCACCGGTTGCGGAAGGCTCTTCAAGTAGGCGATCAACGCGTCGAGGTCCGTGACGTTGACCGGCTCCGATGAGATGGGCTGTGTCGGGAATCCAAGGCCGCTACCGCCGGTGAGCATGAAGTCGTTGATCACGACCGAGTATGTGGCCGCGTCGTCGAACGGCCGCCCGTCGTCGAGCGAGAGTGAGGCGATCCGCGAACCGCTGCCAGCGGCGCGCGTCGAATCCCACGATATCCTGACCCCGCTCACCCAGGCGTTCGGCGCCCGGCCCGACACGATCTTCTCGAAGTAGCGCCGCATGTCGCCGCCCTTCGCCGTGATCTTGTACAGCACGTTGCCGAACGGCGAGACCTCGAACACGTCGCTGTAACGCGCCGTGCCGGCGTGGAGCGGGGCGCGCACGCCGCCGTGATTCATCACGCCGAAGTCGGCGTGACCCGCTGCGCGCATCGCGTCGGCGACCAGATCTCCGAGCGGTCCATCGTCGGTCCCCAAGAGCTCCTGCGCGACGGTCGCGACGACCGCGGATGCCTTCGCTGCCACGGCCTGCTCCGCGGTGGCGGTGCGCTGCGCGACCCAGGGGTCGGCGGCGACGGAATCAGTGAACACGAAACGGACTTCATGGCGTGTCGCGCCGGTGGCTCGGTCGAGCGGAATGTCGACCACGTCGATCGCGGTCCCCGACGAAAACGCCTGCACGATCGGCACGCCATTCAGAACCGTGTTCACCAGACTGTGCGAATGCCCGGCGATGACGGCGTCGATCGGCTGCTTCAGCGCCCGAACCATGTCGAAGATTTCGCCGCGGCAATTCGTCGTTCCCTCCTGATCGCAAAACCCGCCCATATGCGCGACGACGATCACGGTATTCGCGCCGCGGCGGCGGAGGTCCGACGCGAGGCTGTCGACGATCGGCGCCGGATCGTCGAAGCGCAGGCCCTCGATTACACTTGCCTTGGCGGCCGTCTTGGTGGATCGAGTGAGAAGGCCAATCACGCCGATCCTGAACGCGCCGCGCGAGATCAGCGTATCGTCGCGAATCCACGGGACGTCGCGGCCGTCCTCGAATCGAACGTTCGCAGCAAGCACGCCGTAGCGCTCGTCGCGCATTCGGGCGCGGAGCGTGTCCTGTCCCCAGTCGAACTCGTGGTTGCCCAGTGCCGCGGCGGCGTAGCCGAGGTGATTGAAAATCTCCGAGATGGGCCGTCCGAACGCCAAGTTCGACGCCAGCGTCCCCTGAAACTCGTCGCCACCGTCGACGAGGATCCATTCGCAGGCCGGTGCAACGCACTCGGCTTCCGCGCGCGCGATCGTCGCGGCGAGTGCCGCGGCGCCTCCACGCCGAACGCCGGCGATCCGACGTGGCTCAAAGGCGCCGTGAAAGTCGTTCGTCCCGATGATCCGCAGCCGCGCCGTCGCGACGGGCGTCGGTGGCTTCGGCGCCGCGCAAGCGCTCAGGACGAGCACTCCAACGAGAGAACGGACTTGCCGCATGCGTGTCATTCTAAGCGGGTCATTGGTGTTCGGGTTAGGTACCGAAAAAACATTGACGCAGAGGACGCGGAGAACAGAGAGGACACGGCAGGGGATCCCTGCCGTGCCCTCTCTGTTCTCCGCGTCCTCTGCGTCATGCTGTTCAGAAGACGTCCCGATAGGGCGGCCTACTTCCGCAGAACGTCCTTCTTCGCGCTCGGGAACCGAGTCTTCAGCTGGCTCTCGTACGGCCGCTCCCCGTACCCGACATAAATCTGTCGCGGCCGCGCAATCTTCTGCTCCTTGTCGTTGAGCATCTCTTCCCACTGCGCCAGCCAGCCGGCCGTCCGCGCCACGGCGAACAGCACCGTGAAGAAGTCGGTGGGGAAGGCCATCGAGCGGTAGATAAGGCCGGTATAGAAATCCACGTTCGGGTACAGCTTGCGCGAGACGAAGTAGTCGTCGCTCAGCGCCGCTTCCTCGAGCTTGAGCGCGATCTCGAGGTCCTTGTCCATACCGACTTGCTTGAACACGTCGTCCGCCAGCGCCTTCACGATCTTGGCGCGCGGATCGTAGCTCTTGTATACGCGGTGGCCGAAGCCCATCAACCGGCTACCCTTCCCGCCTTTGACGCTTTCGACGAAAGCGTCAACATTTTTTGGGGAGCCAATCTCGCTGATCATGCGGAGCACCTGCTCGTTCGCTCCACCGTGCAGCGGACCATAGAGCGCCGCCACACCGGCAGCCACCGCCGAGAAGGGATCGACCTGCGATGACCCGACGGCGCGCACCGCGTTCGTCGAGCAGTTCTGCTCGTGGTCGGCGTGGAGGATGAACAGCACCTCGAGCGCCTTCACGAACACCGGGTTGGCTTCATACTTCGGCTCCGACATCCGCGCTACCATCGAGAGGAAGTTCTCGGTGTAGCTGAGATCGTTGTCGGGATAGATGAACGGCAGGCCCTTGATGTGGCGATAACAGAACGCGGCGAGCGTCGGCAGCTTCGCCAGCAAGCGCACGATCGAGATGTCTCGCTGCTCGGGATCGTGGATGTTCTTGGCTTCCGGATAGAAGGACGACAGCGCCGCCACCGTCGAGCACAGCATCGACATCGGATGCGCGTCGTAGCGGAACCCCTGCAAGAACGTCTTGATGTTCTCGTGCACGTACGTGTGGAACGTGATGTTGCGCACCCACTGGTCGTACTCGCTCTGCGTCGGCAGCTCGCCGTGGCGAAGCAGCCAGGCGACCTCGAGGAAGGTGGCCTTCTCGGCGAGCTGTTCGATCGGGTAGCCGCGGTAGCGCAGGATGCCGCGATCGCCGTCGATGAACGTGATCGCGCTCTTACACGACGCGGTGTTCATGAAGGCGGGATCGTACGTCATCAACCCGAACTCGTCGGGCGCGGTCTTGATCTGGCGAAGGTCCATCGCACGCGTGGCAGTATCACCTTCGACGCCGCCCTGAATGATCTGGACCGAATAATTCTTGCTGGTGCGGGAGTCTTTGATGTCGAGTGTTCCCGTCGCCTGGAGCTCCCCCGAAGGCGGGGAAGGTGGGGCATCAAGCGCCGGTTGTGCGTTGGCCATGCTCACGTTTCTCCGAAAGGATCGCTACAAAGCGCCAGTGCGCTTTTACGTGAGCGGAAATCTAAGATGTACCGGCGCGAGGAGTCGAAGCCGCTCCGCGGTCTTTGTGGAGCGGACGCGGCGGCTTAGTGGGGCGTGGTCGAACCACCGGGGCGGGCTTTGTCGGCGAGGGCCGAGGTCCCTCGCTCGGCAAGAAGCCGCGTGGTGAACCGCTGACCCTCAGCGATGCGCTCCACTTCCAGAGCGGTCGAGTCAACGGCTGTCTCGATTCGGTTGAGATGATCAGCCATTTCCCCGAGCTGGCGCTTGAGATCGCCCTGGGGCAGATCCTTCTGCCGGCGGTGCTTGAGCATCGTGATGATGATCCCGGTCATGCAGCCCATAAAGGTTATGATGCCGGCGAATACGAGGATGTCCTCGAAGATATTTGGATTCACGTCGTTCCCCTAAATTCGGCTGGTGACTCTGAACACTTACGGAGCGCCCGCCCGTCCGTGTTTCGCCGACCTGCAGACCGGCCGAACTGGGCACTGCCCACAATGCGCGATTCTGGCCGTGCAGACTAGGGCGCCAAGCTCCATCAACGCTTGGTTATGGGTCCAGGTTGCCCGCCCTGTGCGGGGAAGCAGCTCCTCGGCGAGCGTCCATAGCTTGCGCTGGCCGGACGTGGTTTTCGCGTCGACACGCGGCGCGAAGACGCGCCGAAGGACCCGCGCCACGTTCGTGTCGACGAGAGCCGCCCGACGCTCGTAGGCGAATGACGACACGGCGCCCGCGGTGTAGGCCCCGATTCCGGGGAGCGCTCGAAGCTCGTCGATGGTGTTCGGCAACGCCGCCGGGTTGTTGCCGTCGTCGGTGACCCGTTTCGCGAGGGTGTGGAGGTTCCGCGCCCGGGCGTAGTAGCCGAGGCCCGCCCACGCCTCCATGACCGCCGTGGGTTTTGCCCGCGCCACGTCGGACAGCGTGGGGAATCGGTCCAGAAACTCCGCGTAGTACGTCACCACGCGAGAGACCTGCGTCTGCTGGAGCATCAGCTCCGACACGAGCACATGGTACGCGTCCCGAGTCCGGCGCCACGGCAGGTCGCGCGCGTTTCGGCGATACCAGGCATGAAGGCGGCGACGAAAGGCGATTGCACGCCGGCTGTCGACCTTCGTGGATTTCTTGTCGGTCGAACGCCCCTTCAACGCGGGGTCCAGTTCGGCACCGCCGCGAAAAGACCCTGAGCCACGCCTTGGCGAGCGAGCATCAATCCGAAGGCAAGACTGGCGACGCCGCTCGCCACCTGCACGTACCGCTGAACGCCGACAAAGCGTCGCGCGCTCAGCGCCGAGGGAACCGCGATCACCGCGGTGATCACGGCCATCCCCGCGATGGTTCCCGCTGCGAACAGGCCGAGATAGACAAGTGCGAGCCAGGTTTGAGGCACCGCGGCGAGAACCACCAGCGCGACGAACGCCGATCCGGCGAGGCCGTGTACGACGCCCACAGCCACCGGTCGCGTCACGCTCCGCGCCGATCCGATTCTTCGGCGGGCCAGCGTGATGCCCCCGAGCGCGATGAGCATGAGCGCGACCGAGAACTCGAGCGCGAGTCCGAGGCGCGGCGGAATCGTCAGACGAAAGGAGACGATCGCGCCTCCGACGAGCAGAATCGTGATGCTGTGCCCGATCCCCCAGAGCGCGCCGATCCCGCTGGCGCGCCGAACCGAACACTCCTCGCTCACGATCGTCGTCACCGCGACGACGTGATCCGCGTCGGTCGCGTGGCGCATGCCCAACAGAAAACCGAGCAGGAGTATGGAGACGGAAGACAGCATGAGCGTCGGGTCGTGGTCGGCCAGTCGCGAGAATCTAGTGCGCTTTCCGGCTCGGCGCGTTTGCGCCAACCGTATGGGTCGCGCCATTTTCGAGCGTGCAACTTCGACCCTTGTCCCTTCTTCGACATCCGATCGCGCTCGGGCTTGCCGCGATCGCCGTGGGGCTGACGCCGGCGCTCCTGCTCGCCCACGCGAAGCTTCTCCGCAGCGATCCCGCCGCGGACGCGACGCTCGCCGCGCAGCCCGGAAAGATCTCGCTTTGGTTCTCGGAGCGTCCCGAGCCGAAGTTCACGGTCGTCCAGCTGCTCGATTCGAGCGGCGCGGCCATCGTGCTCGGCCAGCCGTCGCTCGACGCCAAGGCAATGGAGATCAGCCTCGACGTTCCGCCGAACTTGCCGAGCGGCAAATACACCGTGTCCTGGCGAACCGCGGCCGCGGACGGCCACGCGAGTAGTGGACGCTTCGCGTTCACCCTCAGCTTACCGCCCAAGTCGGAGCCCACGGTCGCGCCGCCGGTCGCATCCCCCGCGGACACCGCAGTCGTGCATCGCATTCGGCCGCGCGCGAACGCGGTTGTGGTGCAGAACGAACCATCGGCCGTCAGCTCCGCGCTCCGGTGGGCCGAGTTGGTCTCACTGCTCGCCATCATCGGCGCGATCGTCTTGCGACTCGTCGTTCTCCCGCGCGCCGGTTGGCCGCCCGAGCTCATCGCCGACGCCGGCGACCGTGCCAGAGCTCTGGCTCAGGGTGCGTCGGTGTTGCTCCTCTGCACGACACTCTACCGGGCCGCCGGCCAAGCGCAGATGATGGCCGGAGCGCCGTCGGGTTTCCTCGAAGCAATCGGGTCGTTGGTGCGCGACACTCGCTGGGGACAAGGTTGGTCCATCGGAGCGGCGGGCGTCATCGCAATCATCATTGGACTTTTCGCGGCGCGCCGAGGCACAGGCGGGTGGACCATCGCCGCGCTTGGCGCGGTGCTTGTCTCGCTTGGGCAAGCGCTCACCGGACATGCGGCCAGCAACTCACGCGTCGCGCTTGCGGTGGCGACGGACGTCGTTCACGTGCTGGGTGCCGGCGCCTGGTTGGGCGGATTGCTGGTCGTCGTGCTCTCGGCGCTTCCGGCCACACGGCGCCTCGGCAAGGCGGAATCGATCAGCCGGGGACGCGGACTCGTCCGCTCCTACCACAGCGCGGCGGTCGAATCTGTCGCACTGGTTGTGATCAGCGCTGTGGTCGCGGCCTGGTTACGCCTGCACGCGCTCAGCGACCTGTGGACGACGCCGTATGGCAACATGCTCCTCCGAAAGCTGTTCTTCGTCGTCGTGGTTTTACTTTTCGGATTGTACCACTGGCGCCGCGTCGTCAACGTAGAATGGGTGGATGACACGCGGACTCGTTTCCGTCGCAGCGCGATCGTCGAACTGCTCGCGGGCGCCATCGTCGTAGCGTTCACCGCGCTTCTCATTTCTACCGCTTTGCCTACATGACCGCTGTAGAGTCACAGCCGACACACGCCTGGCCGATCTCATTCGACGACGTCGAAGCCGCGCGCTCCCGCATCGCGCCGCATCTCTCGCCGACGCCGCTCCGCGAGTATCCGCAGCTGGCGCAACTCGTCGGACGCGACATCCGCCTGTACGTCAAGCACGAGAATCATCAGCCGACGTGTTCGTTCAAGATCCGGAACGGTCTGTCGTTCATGACGGCACTAGGCGTTGATGAACGACGTCGCGGCGTCGTCGCGGCGTCGACAGGCAACCACGGGCAGGGAATTGCCTACGGCGCGAGGCTCGTCGGGGCGTCGGCGACCATCTGCGTTCCGGCCGGCAACAATCCCGGCAAGAACGCGGCGATGCGCGCGCTGGGTGCCACCGTCGTCGAGGAAGGCCGCGACTACGACGACTCGGTGCAGGTGATGCTGCGAATCGCTGAAGCCGAAGGGCGAGTCGTCGCGCATTCGACCAACGATCCGCGAATCGTCGCTGGAGCGGGCACGATGACGCTCGAGATACTCGAGCGGTGTCCGGACATCGACGCATTGGTCATAGCGACGGGCGGCGGCTCCCAGGCGGTCGGAGCGATGACGGTCGCGCGCACGCTCGCCCCGCAGCTCGAGGTTTTTGGCGTTCAAGCCGCGGGCGCGTCAGCGATCCACGACTCCTGGCATTCGCGAACGCGTTTGACGACGCAACGCGCCGACACTTTCGCCGAGGGCGTCGCGACTCGAACGACCTACGACCTCACTTTCCCCGCGCTCCAGTCGGGCCTCGCCGGCTTCGTGACGGTCACCGATTCCGAGATCGCGGAAGCCCTTCGCACGATCGTCGCGACCACGCACAACCTCGTCGAAGGCGCGGGCGCGATGGGTTTCGCCGCGCTTCCGAAGTTGGCCGACCGACTCGAGGGAAAGAACGTCGGCATCATCTTCTGCGGCGGGAACATTGACGTCGCAATGCTCGAGCGAGTCCTGCGCCGCGAGATATAACGCTGTCATCCTGAGCGCAGCGAAGGATCTACTATCCCGGTCTGGTAATGAGTTAGGGACAATAGATCCTTCGTCGCTTCGCTCCTCAGGATGACAACCGGGTTCAGCTGACCTTTCGCGTCTTCCTCTTGAGAAAATCCATGAGGATGAACTGCCCTAACGTCATCGTCGACGTGAAGTACGCCTTGCCGCGGCTGATCTCCGACACGCGCTTCACGAATTCGACGAGCGTACGGTCGCGCGCGAGCATGAAGGTGTTGATCATGATCCCCGCCCGCCGGCAGCTCGCCACTTCACGAATCGTCTGCGCGATGACCGTCGTGTCGAGGCCGAACGAGTTCTTGTAGATCTGGCCGTTCGGCATGGTCAGCGCGCTCGGCTTGCCGTCGGTGATCATGATGATCTGCCGCATGTCCTTCTTCTGGGCGAGCAGCAGCCGTCGCGCGAGCTTCAACCCTTCAGCCGTATTCGTGTGATACGGTCCGACCTGCGCCGTGGCGAGCGTGGCGAGCGGAATCTCTTCTGCCGAGTCATGAAAGAGCACGACCTTGAGCGTATCGCCGGGGAACTGCGTGCGAATGAGGTGCGTTAGCGCCAGCGCGACCTTCTTCGCCGGCGTGAACCGATCCTCGCCGTAGAGGATCATCGAGTGCGAGCAGTCGAGCATCAGCACGGTGGCGCACGAAGATCGATACTCGGCTTGCCGCACCATCAGGTCGCTGTACTCGAGATCCATCGGGACTTTGATGTCGCCGGTACGCGCCATCGCGTTCTTGAGCGTCTCGTTGACGTCGATGTTGAGGACGTCGCCGAACTCGTAGGACTTGCTCCACCCGTCGGACTCGATGCCGGTAGCGAGGTACGCGGTGTCATGGCTGCCAAAGCTCGACTTGCCCAGCGAGCCGAGGAGGTTTCGTAAAGTCTTATAACCGAGGAAGTCGATGCCCTTCTCGGTGAGATTGAACTGCACGTCGCGCGCGGCAGCCTTGGCGAGGCTCCCCGGCCCTGTGACAGGCTGGTGCCCGGCGGGCATCTGCGGCGCGTTCTCGATCTTGAGATAGCCTTCCTCCATCAGCCGCTGCACCAGCTGATCGAGGAGCTGCGCGAGCTTGGCCTGTCCCTCCTCGTCTTCGCCACCCCGGAGCGCGTCGAGCATCTCGGGGGTGAACTGGCCGCTCTCCATCAGCGCGTCGAGGATCGCCTGCTTCAGGGCGTCGAGCGAGTGGTTGCTCTCGTCGCCCGCGTCCCACCCGTAGTACGACTGATTGTCGCCGGCAAAGCCCGACTGCAGCAGGAAATCGGCGAGCTTGTCGAGCAGCGCCTGGAGATCGATGGCGTCGGCGAGCTCGGGACTGAACTTGGTGTACGTGTGGAACCGCATGGCCGGCCTCCTATGGGAAGGATAGTGTGCGGCGCTTGGGGGGGCCATATGCGGGAGAACGCTCGCTGGCGCTCGCTGGCTGCATGCTCCCAGTAGTTTTATCGCGTGCCCGACTCCCTCAACCCGTTCCGGACCCTCCAACGACATAGGAACTTCCGGCTCTTCTGGCTCGGCCAGACGCTATCCCTCATCGGCACGTGGATGCAGTCGATGGCGCAAGGGTGGCTGGCATTACAGCTCTCGAATAGCGCGTTCCTCGTCGCGCTCGTCGCCACCGCTCAGTCGTTTCCCGTCCTGCTGTTCTCGTTCCACGCCGGTGTCGTCGTCGATCGCACGGACAAGCTCCGGTTGGTCAAGATCGCCCAAGCGTTGCTCGGGCTCGAGGCAGCGGCGCTGTGGTGGTTCACGTGGTCCGGGCACATCACGATCGGTTGGCTCCTCGCGCTCGCGCTGGCCAACGGGCTGATCACCGCGTTCGAGGTGCCGGCGCGTCAGTCGCTGGTCATCGAGCTCGTGGGGCGGGAAGATCTGCCCGGCGCCATCGCGCTCAATTCCAGTGGCTTCAACCTGGCGCGCATCGTGGGTCCGAGCATTGGGGCGATCGTCATCGCGAGCCTCGGCATCGCCTGGTGCTTCGGTGTGAACGCGGTGAGTTACATCACGGTGCTCGTCGGACTATTCCTCGTTCGATTGCCCGAATGGGTACCGCCCGAGCACCTGGTCTCACCGATCGAAGGAATTCGCGAGGGTGTCCGCTTCATGCGGAACACGCCGTCGATCGCCGCGCTCATGAAGCTGGTCACGGTGTACTCGGTGCTTGGCGTTCCATACCTCACGCTGATGCCGGTGATCGCGCGCGACCAGTTGGGACTCGACGCCGGCGGCTATGGCGCGCTGCTCGCATGCGTCGGCGTCGGCGGCGTCACGGGGGCGCTTTCGCTCGCCGCGATCGGCGATCGAGTGCGCGGCACACGGCTTCTCTCGGCCGCGGCCTACGCGTACGGCGGCCTGTTGATCGGCCTCGCTCTGGCGCGCGACGCGGCGGTGGCGTATCCCGTTTTGCTCGCGACCGGGTTCATGATGATCGTGAACAACGCTACGGCGAATTCCACGCTCCAACACCTCGTCCCGAACGAGCTGCGCGGCCGGATCATGGCGGCGTACTCGTTCGTCGTCGTCGGCCTGTCTACGGTCATCGGCTCGTTGATCTCCGGGAGCATCGCGCACCTGCTCGGCGTATCGTGGGCGATCGGCGGCGGAGCGGTGGTGATGCTGGGCTACGCGTATTGGGCGTTCGAGCGCCGCCCGGAGTTGCGCGCGATCGAGTAGTGTAGAGGTACGGAGGGCGGACGCTGTGTACTCGACGTGCATCTTCTGTCAGTCGGCGCTCGGCGAGAACGAATCCGTCGAGCATTTCCCCGTGGGACGCCGGCTGGCGTTCGACGCGGCGCGCGGCCGGCTCTGGGTCGTGTGCCGGCGGTGCGAGCGTTGGAACCTCTCTCCCATCGAAGAGCGGTGGGAAGCAATCGAAGACTGTGAGCGTCTCTTCCGCGGAACGCATTTGCGCGTGTCGACCGACAACATCGGCCTCGCGAAAATCGCCGAAGGCCTGGAGTTGGTTCGCGTCGGTGAGCCGCTTCGGCCGGAGTTCGCCGCGTGGCGCTACGGCGATCAATTCGGGCGACGGCGACGGCGCACCGTGGCGTATACGACCCTCGGGATCGCGGCGGGGGTCGGCTTCCTCGCCATCGGTCCCGTGATTGGCGGTCTGGCAACCAGCTTCTCGTGGGCGAGCTACAACGCGGGAAACGCCGCGATCAGCGCCTACCGACGGCGCCGGATTCGCGCGCGGTTGAACCTGCCGGGACGCGATAACGCCGTCGCCATTCGCCTCGACCAGATCGGGCACATCGCGCTTGTCCCGGCGGGGACGGATTGGGCGCTGCGTGTCTTTTTCGAGGACGAGGAGACGGCTCAGTCGAAAGTGGTCTCGCATCTCTGGCCGAAAGAACGCCCCATCTCGAGCGTACTCATTCCGGGCGACGAGGCCCTGCGCGCGGCGGCGAAACTCCTTCCCGCCGTGAATGCCGCGGGCGCGAGCCGCCGCGACGTGAGCTCGGCCGTCGATCTGCTCAGCGAAACCCCCGATCCGTCCCGATTGTTCACGAAGTACGCGGCGCAGGCGCCCTCGACGAGCAAATCCGGCCAATACCTATCGTATCTCTCCCGACCCGTGCGTCTCGCGCTCGAGATGGCATCGCACGAAGACGCCGAGCGTCGCGCGCTCCAAGGTGAGCTCCATCTGCTCGAGTCGGCATGGCGAGAAGCCGAAGAGATTGCCGCGATCGCCGACGGTCTGTTGCTGCCAGACGAAACGGGTGACCGACTCGCCACGCTCAAGCGCGAGGCGCGCGACGGCTGATCAGTCGCGAACGCCCGAGCCGAACTGCTCTCGCGCCGCGTCGATGACCATTTTCGCCGCGCCGTCGAGGCCGAGCCAGCCGGTGTTCACGCACAAGTGATAGTTCTCATGCGCGAGCCAGTTGCGATTCCAATGTCGCTTCACGTACTGCTCGCGCTGCTTGTTCTGGTCGTTGATGATCCGATCCGCTTCGTCGGATCCGACCTTGAACTTCTCGCTCGCGTACTGGCGCAATGCCGAACGAGGGGCGTAACAGAAGACGTGTAGTGCGTCGGCGCGCTCGGCGAGCAGACACTGCGCGCCGCGTCCGACGAACACCGCCGGCCCGGTCTGGACCGCTTCCTCGATCACCCGACGCGTGACGGCGACGATCCGCTCCTCGGTCGTTTCCATCGGACCGCTCGGCACGGGCGGCATGACTTCCGGTGAGCCGAGCGACAACGCCGACGCCAGCCGCTCGACCATCGACGGCACCCGCTCGTCTTGCGCGGACACTTCGGCCACGCTCAGTCCCGAGCGTTCGGCGACGGCGTCGACCATCGCGTTGTCGAACAGCGACCAGCCGAGCGCGGTCGCGACGCGCTCGGCGACCTCCGAGCCGCCCGAACCGTACATTCGCGAGATGGTGATGACGGGCATTAGAAGGCGCGTGCGCCGCCGTGCGCGCTCGCGTGATGCGTCGCCGGACGATGAGTCGCGCGCCGACGAACCTGTTCGACCACCTCGAAGCCGAGCGCGCTCCACGTATCCTCCGCCATGCGCACGCCGCTCGCGTTGTGCAGACGCATCTCGGTGATGCCGCGTGCGTCGCACCATCGCTCCGCGGCGTCGACGAGCGCGCTGAGCACGCCGGTGCGTCGCACGTCGGGCTTCACATACGCGGATGACACGTAGCAATAATGCTCGGGCATCAGCAGCGGAGAGCTCGGCGCATCGACGCACCGCAGCACGCCGACGATGTCTCCGTCGCGCTCGGCGACGAACATCGTCTCGCTGGCCGATGCGAGTTGCGTACGATACAAGTCGTACGCGCGACGCCGCGCGTCCGGATGAAGCCGGCCGTAGAGCGGATGGTCCCCGTATTCCCGGAGCAGCGACAAGCGAAGTTCGACGACCGCATCGAGGTCGTCCGGCTTCGCCTCGCGCACCGAGACGCCGCGCATTACGAAAGGCCGCCGCCGAAGAGATCCTGGTTCGGGCGCCGCCTCGGCTCCGGTGTGGCGCGGCCGTACTGGCCGCCCTCCGAGCGTGAGATTTTCTTGCGCGCCACGAGCGCCTCGAGCACCAGCTCGCACGCCGCGACCGACGTCGCGGGGTCGTCTTCCGGCGCGAGCCCGACGTGGTGCACCAGCTCGATCAACCCCGGCACCACCTCGAAGCCCTTGAGCGCGAGATCGGCGCGCGCATCGTCGGTCACCTGAAGGGCGCCACCTTCGTCGAACCACATGATCACGTCGTCGACGTTCACGCCGCCGGCGCGCTCCTGGAAGGTGGCGTCCGAAGCGCGGCGGATCAGCTCGCGCGCGATCGTCGTTCCGCCGATCAGCTCACCCTCGTACTCGAGCTCGATCTTTCCGGTGATCGCCGGAAGCGCCGCGTAGATGTCCGAGATGCGCGGGACGATGTCGGCGTCTCCCGACACGATCGAACGCCGCTCGGCGTTCGAGACGACGTTCTCCGTCACGGTGATCGGCATGCGCTGCGAGACGCCGGACCGCTTGTCGATGCGCCGATCCGTCCGCGCCTCGAACGCCACGCGCTCGATCACCTCGGCGATGAAGTCCGGTATCCGCACGGGCCGGCTCTCTCGCGAGACCCAGGCCTCTTGCTTGGTGATGTCCATCCCGAGATCGATCGTCGACGGGTAGTGCGTCGTGATCTCGCTGCCGATGCGGTCCTTGAGCGGCGTGATGATCTTGCCGCGCGCGGTGTAATCCTCGGGATTGGCCGTGAAGCAGAGCTGCACGTCGAGCGGCAGACGTACGGGATAGCCTTTGATCTGCACGTCGCCTTCCTGCATCACGTTGAAGAGGCCGACCTGCACCTTGCCGGCGAGATCGGGCAGCTCGTTCAGCGCGAAGATGCCGCGATTGGCGCGCGGGAGCATCCCGTAGTGGATCGTCAATTCATCGGAAAGCAGGTGACCGCCGCGCGCCGCGCGAATCGGATCGAGATCGCCGATGAGGTCGGCGATGGTGACGTCGGGCGTCGCGAGCTTTTCGACGTAGCGATTCTCGCGGCCGACCCAGGCGATCGGCGCGTCGTCCCCCGCCTCGTTGATCAGGTTGCGCGCGTACTTCGAGATCGGCGCGAACGGATTGTCGTTCACTTCACTGCCGGCGACGACCGGCATGTGCTCGTCGAGCAGCCCGACGAGCGCGCGAAGGATGCGCGACTTCGCTTGCCCGCGCAGTCCGAGCAGAATGAAGTTGTGCCGCGACAGCATCGCGTTCACGATCTGCGGCATCACCGTGTCCTCGTAGCCGATCACGCCCGCGAACAACGGTCCGCGCTGGCACAACCGCTCGAGAAGATTCTGGCGCATCTCGTCCTTGACCGACCGAAATGCGCGCTCGGGAACGCCGTACGGCGAGCGCTTGAGAGCGCCGAGGGTTTCAGGATATGACTGCACGAGATCTCCGTCGGGAACTGATCCTTCTGCAATGAAGGGGATGAAACTGTTCTGGTGCAAGGGGGCGAAAAGGTTCCGTGCGGACTAATCGCAATCCCGGTGGGATACGGGGAAAAGGTCTCAGGTCCCTGGTCTGAGGTCTCAGGTGGCAACGGCGAACCCGCTGTTACACCTGAGACCTGGGACCAGAGACCTGAGACCTTCAGAGCCTGAGCCGCGACAACCGCGATTATTGCGCTGCGCGGCTAGTCCGCCAACCCGACCTCAACAAGATTGTCGTAAAACACCGGCCCCCGCCCCATGTCCGTCTCCCGCTGCGACGTCGTCTGATTGGCGTTGGCGCCGTCGGCGGCGAACTTGCCCCACCAGATCGACGGCGCCCATACCACCCCGGGGCGGATCGTCGGTTCGATCCGGGCGACCGCGGTGAAGGCGCCGCGATCGTTGTGGATCACGACGCGCGCGCCGACGCCGATGCCGCGACGCTCGGCGTCCTCGGGGTGCAGCAGGCACTCCGGCTCACGCGCGGCGCGACGCAGCGAGCCGATGTTCACGAAACTAGAATTCAGAAATTGGTGCGCCGGCGACGAGATCAGGGTCAGCGGATAGCGCGCCGCGAGCTCCGGCACGTTCTCCGGGAACTCGTAGGGCGCGGTGAACGCCGGCAGCGGGTCGAGTCCCATCTGCTCCATGCGCGCCGAGTAGAGCTCGCATTTGCCGGACGGCGTCAAAAAGGCTCCGTCGGCAAAGGGCAGAAATGGCTTGGGCAGGTTGAGGCGCGTCCACCCACGCTCGAGAAGCGTTTCCAGCGTGATGCCTTTCAGATTCGGGCTCGGTGAATCAATCGCCTGGCGAATCAACGTGAGGTCGTCGTCCTGCAGCGACGGCTCGGCCAGCCCCATGCGCCGCGCAAGGCGGCGGAAGATCTCGCTGTTCGGCAGCGACTCCCCGACGGGGTCGATCGAGGGACGGTTGAGCGAGAGATAGTGATGGCCGTACGACAGGTGCAGATCCCAGTGCTCGAGCTGCGTCGTGGCGGGGAGCAGGATGTCGGCGTAATCCGCGGTATCCGTCTGGAAGTGCTCCATGACGACCGTGAATAGATCCTCGCGGCGCAGGCCCTCGAGCACGGCGTTGCGATCGGGCGCGACGGCCGCGGGGTTGGAGTTGTAGACGACGAGCGCCTTCACCGGAGGCCCGCCGACGTCGCCGTTCGGCGTCGTGAGGGCTTCGCCGAGTCGAATCATGTTGATCGTTCGGACCTTCGGCGACAGATCGGGACGATGCAGCATCGGCGTGTTGAACGCGAAGTTCGCGCTCGACGAGAGCTGCACGCCGCCGCCGGCGCGTCGCCAATGTCCGGTCAGCGCCGGAAGACAGGCGATCGTGCGGACCGCCATCCCGCCGCCGCCGTGCCGTTGCAGTCCGTAGTTCACGCGAATGAACGCCGAACGCGCACGTCCGTATCGCTCCCCGAGACTGATCACCGTTTCCGCGGGGATACCGGTGATCGCGCTCACGCGCTCCGGCGAATACTCCTTCGCGCGTTCGCGCAGCTTGTCGAAGCCGATCGTGTGCGCGGCGATGTACTCGTCGTCTTGAAGACCGCGCTCGAGCAGCACGTGCATCATTCCGAGCGCGAGCGCCGCGTCCGTGCCAGGACGGATCGCGATCCACTCGTCGCACTGCGCGGCAGTACGCGTACGGATCGGATCGATCGCGATGATCGACGCGCCGCGTTCCCGCGCCGCGAGCACGAACGGCCACAGGTGCGGATTCGACGTCAGCGTGTTCGTGCCCCACAACAGAACGAGGTCGCTCTCCGGCAATCCCTCCGGATCGGCGCCGATGTTCGCGCCGACGGTCATGCGCATGCCGACGGTGCCCGGCATCGAGCAGATCGTGCGATCGAGCATCGACGCGCCGATTGCATGGAAGAAGCGGCGGTCGATCGAGCTGCTCTGGACGACGCCCATCGTCCCGGCGTACGAGTAGGGCAGGATCGCCTGCGGCCCGTCTGGCGAGTCGCGGATCGCGTTCAGCCGGTCGGCGATCTCGCTGATCGCGTCATCCCATGAGATCCGCTCGAATTCGCCCGTACCCTTCGGGCCAACCCGCCGCATAGGGTACAACAGTCGGTCCGGGTGATACGTGCGCTCGACGTAGCGATTGACCTTGGTGCAGAGAAACCCGTTCGTGAACGGATGCTCGGGGTCTCCGGCGACGCGAATGGCGCGTCCGTTTTCGACCGTGACCAGCATCGCGCACGTGTCGGGACAATCATGCGGACAGGCACCGCGCACTACGGTCGTCGAGCCCGCCGGCTCCACAGCTGCTTCGGTCACTCTCGTCTCCAGGTGCTGATCCAGCGGTATCCGCTGAACCTATGAACGACCACGCCCGCCAACCAGTGGCCCGGAAGGTGCAGCCCGCGGTCTCGCGTCTTCGGCACTTTCTCGCGGGCGACAAACGAATAGGAAATCGTTGCCCGGTGCGAACTTGCCCTACCGGCGTCGGCCTTGACCGCGAATTCTGGGAGCCCTAATTTTGACGTGCTCGACCCGAGCGCCCCGAACGCGTGCACGGACCACGCGGAACTACCCTCGACCTACTCTTCAGGAGAAGATCATGAAGCGCCTGGCTCTCGTTGCCGCTGTGCTCGCGGTAGCTGCTTGCTCCAAGAACGAAGCTGCTAAACAGGACACCACCCCTCCGGCCATGGCTCCGGCGCCGGCTCCGGCCGCGACGGACACCGGGATGAAGATGGACACGACCCACAAGATGGATACGACGATGAAGATGGACACGACGAAGGGCGCCAAGAAGGGCGCCAAGAAGCCGTAACCTCTTCCCATCGTCGCAAGTAGGCAGGGCGCGACAGCTGTCGCGCCCTTTTTTTTATTCCTCGCCGCGCGGGTGTTCTCGCCACCAACGAAACGCGTCGGGGATTCCCTCCTCGGGACGAACGCGCGGTGACCAGCCGAGCTCCCGCCGGGCGCGCTCCGATGTGAAGGGATTGTCCTTCGTAAGCATGCGGATCGAAGCGTTCGACACCGCACTCCAGCGACCGCCGGTGAACAGCCGCGTCGCGGCCTTGAACGCGCGAACCGCGGCGCCGGCGACCGAGAGTGGAATCGGCACGAAGTGAATGGTCCGACCCAATCCCTTCGCCCCCAGTAGGAAGAAATCGCGGACGGTCACGTCGAAGTCGTTCGTGACATTGTACACGCGTCCGCCCGCGATCTCGCTCCGCGCCGCGAGCACGGCGCCGGCGGCGACGTTCGCCGCGTGAACGAGAGAGAGCGTCGACACACCGCCGCCGATCAGGGGCGCGAACCCTCGTTGGAGCAACCGCGCGGCGCGAGGAACACACTGGCGGTCGCGACGCCCGTAGATGACGGTGGGCCGCACCGCGGTCGCCCAGATTCTGCCCGATGCATGCGCCTCCATGACCAGCTGCTCCGACTCGCGCTTTGATCGCGCGTAGTACGCTCCGTCGGGCAACGGGGCGAGCGGCGACTCTTCGCTCGTCTTCTTTCCGCCGCTGGAGTAGCGTCCCTCCGGCCCGTACACCGCGACGCTGCTCAAGTGCAATAGACGCGCGCCGGCATTCGCGGCGGCATCGATCGCCGCACGGGTCCCGTCGACGTTCATGCGGCGATACGTCTCCCAGCCGCCGCTGTCGGTGATCGCCGCGGCGGTATGGAAAATCGTGTCGCATCCCCGCGCCGCGGCCGTGAATGCAGCCGCGTCGAGCACGTCACCCACTGTCTGCTCGGCGCCGATCGACGTCAGCCAGCGCGATGGGCGCCGCACGAGCGCGCGCACGTCACAACCGGATTCCTTCAGTTGCTCCGCGATGTGCGAGCCGACCAGTCCCGTCGCGCCAGTGACGAGTGCGCGCGGCAATTCAGTCGGGGAAGGGCAGCGCTGTTACCTCGACACGTCGTTCGCCCGTTTCCCATTTCGCTTTCAGCGCGGCGCCGGGTGCGACTTCGCGGCGCACCATGCCGATCGCCAACCCGCCGAGCCGCGGTGAAACGACGGAGCTTCGCACGTCGCCCACGTGGTTCCCACCGTCATCGATGAGCTGCGCGCCGGTCGGTGGCGGATCGTCGTTGCCGGAACGCAGCCCTCGCAAATGACGATTCACGTGCCCGCGAAAGTGCACGCGGGCGACGACCTCCTGTCCGATGTAACAGCCCTTGGTGTAGGAGATCGCTCCTCCCCCCAGGTCGTCGAAGTTGGCTTCCTGCGGAATCGTCGTGTCGTCGATGTCGATGCCCCATTCGGGGCGGCCCGCTTCGACGCGCGCGACTTCCCACGCGGCGAGCCCTGCCGGCGACGCGCCGGCGTCGATCGCGCGTCGCCAGAGCGAATCGAACAGCTCGAACGGCGCGAACAATTCGTATCCTTCGATTCCACCGAGATCGGGCGAGCGCAATACCGTCACGGGTTGGCCGTCGACGACGACATCCAGGTGGTGATACGGCTCGAGCGCCGACAGCGCATCGTTGCCGGCACCGGTCAACGCCTCGACGATCTCGCGTGAGCGCGGTCCAAAGATCCCAACGTCGCGGATCGCGTGCGAATCGTCGCGATACCCGGAGACGCGCGGATTGACGTACTTCTTCACCATCGCGAGAAAGCCGGGCCACGCCTTGGCCGGCGTGTCGATGAGGTACGAGCCGCCCCCCGTCCCGGCGAGGATCCTCAGGTCCGCGATAATGCGTCCCTTCGCCGAGAGCGCCGCGCCGTAGCCCCCGTGGCCGGCCTCGATCCCGAGCACGTCAGTGGTGACGAGGCCCGTCAGCGCTTCGCCGGATTTCTCTCCGAAGAAGCGCATGCGCCCTCGATGGCTGCGATCGACGACGACCGCCGCGGAGCGCAGGCGGCGATACTCTTCCGCGACGCCCGCGTATGACAACACCACGTTGTGCCAGCCGACCTCCAACACCTCGGGTGGTGTGGAAGCCGCTTCAGGATTCGTCATTACGTGTGCCCCCCCCAATCTCGCCCTTCACCTGCACGTTCGCATCGCGAGCCGCGCGTCGGTAGCTGCGGTCGAGCAGCTCTACCGGGTGCACCGTGCTCGTTCGCGAGCCGGCGCGAACCAGCCCCGCGCCGATCTGCATCATGCAGCCAGGATTTCCAGTGGCGATGACGTCGGCGTTCGCTCGTTCGATATGCTCGAGCTTGCGATCGAGGACGACGTTCGACGTCTCCGGCTCTACCAAATTGTAAATCCCCGCGGCACCGCAGCACACGTCGCTTTCCGTCAGGGGAACGAGCTCGAGATCGGGAATCGCGCGCAACAGGTCGAGCGGCGGCGACGAGATGCGCTGCGCGTGGACCAGATGGCAAGGCGCATCGTACGCGACCCGAATGGCCACGCCGCCGCCGCGCTTCGGCCCCGCCGCGGAGAGTAACTCGCTCACGTCCCGCACCTTCGACGAAACGGTCGCCGCGCGGTCGCGCCACTCGGGATCGTCGGCGAGGAGTTGGCCATACTCCTTCATCATCGCGCCGCAGCCGGCGGCGTTCACGCATATGAAGTCGCACTGCGTCTTCTCGAAAGCCGCGATGTTCTCGCGAGCGAGCTCACGCGCCCCTTCGTCGTCGCCGGCGTGAGCGTGGAGTGCGCCACAGCACACCTGTCCGGGTGGCCTGCTGACGACATAGTCGTTCACGACGAGCGTCCGTTCGGTCGCCGCGTTGGTGTCGGCGTAGAGGCCTTCCATCACGCAGCCGGCGAGCAGGGCGACGTTGCCCCGCATGCCGTTGCCGCGCGCGGGATATCGTGCGTCGTGCTCACTCGACTCACGGTCGGTCGACGCCAGCATCGCCATGGCGAAACCAACTCGGCCGGGAAGGCGGGACATGAGGCGCGCGAGGCCAGTCGCGCGCATCACGCGGCCGCCGCGCATCGCAAGCGAGAGTAGCGACTGCCGGCTGAACACGCCGAGAATGACGCGCGCGATCCAGGGAATCGGCCGGTGTCGCGCGAGCGTGGCGCGCGTCGCCTCCAGCAGATGACCGTACGGCACGCCGGATGGGCAGACCGTCTCGCACGCGCGACAGCCGAGGCAGCGCGCGATGTGCGTCTCGACGCTTTCGTTGGCCGGCGTGAGTGTTCCTTCGAGGAGCGACCGCATCAGAACGATGCGACCGCGCGGGCTGTCGTTCTCATCCTCGAGCGTCAGGTACGTGGGACACGCCTGCAGGCAAAAGCCGCAGTGCACACACGCGTCGATCCCCGCCTGGGCCTTGGCGAGCGGACTTCCGGGCAGCGCGCGCTCCCGCGGGACAACGACCGGTGCGCTCATTTGGGGTCGCCGAGGATGCCCGGGTTCAGCACACCGCGGGGATCGAACGCTTGCTTGAGCCGGCCGCCGATTCCGACCATAGCGCGGCTTGGAAAGGCTGCTGCCCACAGCTGCTCGGGCAGCCGCTCGCCGATGCGCTTCGATTGCACCGGGTTCGCGAGGGCGATTGCAAGGCGCGCGACGTTTTCGCTGGCGTTTGGAACGATGCACCGCACGACGCCGCGAGCGAGCGTGGCGTGAAGCAGCGCACCCGAGATGCCTTCCACGATCCGGCTCGCCTCCTCCCACGTCGTCCCGATCTCGGAGGGGTGCCGCGACAGACGAAACACGATGGCGCCCGGCGGCTCAGCGGCGCGTAGCGTCGTCCACGCCTCGGGTGAAACGTCGAACGGCTCTCCGAGCTCGATGAGGGCCGCTCGCTGGGCCGCGACGCTTTCCATGTTGCCCGCCATCCGAAAGAGCACGATCGGCTCGTTGCGTCCTACGGCGTCTGCGGCGAGCGGCGCGCTCAACACCTCGCAGGCGTACGGCGTGAACGCCAGCCGGCGAAGCAGTTGCCGTGTCTGATCGACCGATGCGGCGTCGCCGGCGATCGTGACCGCGATCGTCTCGTCGACCTGCGGACACGCGTGCAACCGAACTGTCGCTTCGGTGATGACCGCAAGGGTGCCCCACGATCCCGTCATCAGTCGAGTGAGATCGAAGCCGGCGACATTCTTTACGACGCGTCCGCCGGCGCGCGCGACGCTTCCGGTCCCTGTGACGAACTCGATCCCGAGCACCAGATCGCGCGGCGTGCCGAACGCCGTAACGACCGGGCCAGCCGACGCCGTGGAAATCGTCGCACCGAGGGTTCCTGCCTCCGCGCCGTGCGGGTCGAGCGCCAGCCACTGATTGTGTTTGCCGGCTTCCTGCCGGATCTCGGCGAGGGACGTACCTGCTAGAGCGGTGAGTGTGAGATCGCCGGGAACATAGTCGACGATACCGGAGAGCCCGTGCGTGGAGAGGGACTCTACGGCGCGCACCGGTCGTCCGGCGTCGAGCCATGTGCCGGCGCCGACGATTCGCAGCGCGGTGCCTCGCGCCGAGGCATCGCGAACGTGATCGCGGACATTGGCAGGCGACGAAACCGTCAACGTCGTCATGCGCGCGACCGCCCGATTGTTGGACGCGCCGCCGGCGACATGTGCCATTCGCGGCAGGCGTGGACCGGCACGACTTTGCCGGGGTTCGAGCGACGCTCCGGATCGAACACTTCGCGAAGCGTGCACATCGCCGCGAGCGAATCGGGCGAGAAGATCAAGTCCATATATGGAAGCTTGTCGAGTCCGACGCCGTGCTCGCCGGTGATCGTGCCGCCCGCGTCGACGCACAGCGTCATGATCTCCCGCATCGCAACGTGGACGCGCGCCGTCTCGTCCGCGTCCGACGCATCGTAGGCAATGTTCGGATGCAAGTTACCGTCGCCGGCGTGAAAGACATTGCACACTTTCACGCGCTGGCGCTGTCCGATGTTGTGAATCTCCGCCAGCACCTCGGGAAGCTTCGTGCGGGGGACGACGGCGTCCTGCACCACGAGGTGCGACGACACGCGTCCCATCGCGCCGAACGCCTTCTTTCTTCCCTGCCAGAGTCGCGTGCGCTCTACTTCATCGCGCGCGATCCTGACTGTCCGCGCGCCGTTGGCGCGGCAGTGCGTCGCGACCGTCTCGACGTCGTGCTCCAGTCCCGCGAGCGCGCCGTCGAGCTCGATCAGCAGTGCCGCGGCCGCATCCGTCGGATATCCCGCGGCATAGATCGACGACTCGACGGCGCGGATCGTCGCCTGGTCGATCATCTCCAGCGCGGCCGGAATGATGCCCGTCGCAACGATCGCCGAGACCGTTTGCGCGGCGGCGTCGATCGACATGAAGTCGGCGAGCAGAGTGCGCACGGCTTCGGGATTCCGCGACAAACGAACCGTGATCGCCAGCGCGATGCCGAAGCAGCCTTCGGAGCCCACAAAGGAACCCACAAGGTCAAATCCTTCGTTTTCGCCGTCGACGCCGCCAAGCGTCACGATCTCGCCACTCGGCAGGATGACCTCAAGCGCGAGAATGTGGTTCGTCGTCACCCCGTACTTGAGGCAGTGTGGGCCGCCGGCATTCTCGGCGACGTTCCCGCCGATCGTGCAGGCGGCTTGGCTCGACGGGTCGGGCGCGTAGTGAAGACCGTACGCAGCCACCGCGCGACTGAGCGCGACGTTCACGACGCCCGGCTCGACAGTCGCGGTCATGTTATCGGGATCGACCGAGATGACGCGCGTGAGCCTGTTCAACCCGACGAGCACGATCCCGTCGGCGAGCGCGCCGCCGGAAAGTCCGGTCCCCGCGCCACGCGGCACGAAGGGAACGCCGCGCGCCGCCAACTCGCGAACGACAGCGACCGCCTCGTCCCGCGTGCCCGGAAAAACCGCGAGCGCCGGTTGCTTGAAGTACGACGGCAACGCGTCCGCCGTGTACGTCAGCAGCTCGCTCGGCCGATACAGCACGCGACGCGCGCCGACGATCG